>Ga0126339_10000793_pt1 | contig 19188 bp, 9 predicted proteins | sample OrbTmetagenome_2_FD_92532 | JGI IMG/M metagenome (GOLD analysis project Ga0126339, IMG submission 92532) | Coral microbial communities from Petempiche,Puerto Morelos, Mexico - Orbicella T R C metagenome | ecosystem: Host-associated > Invertebrates > Cnidaria > Coral | place: Petempiche,Puerto...
CACTCTTTTTTTTTTTGGTGTAACGCCCCTCGAGTGAGAGAATTTTGTGTGTAGGGGTTGAGTGGTGGGGGGGGGGGGGGGAGGAATTCATCTGAAATGGGAGGGAGGTGAGTGAGGCAGGGAGAGAGAAAGGGAGGAAGGAAAGGTGTGACTACTATAAATCAACAGATATTACTGATCATGACTTGTGTTACATAGCTTTGTTGAGTCAGACTAAGAAGAGAGCATTCAAAATTCAGCTGGTAAAATGCCAGTGTTAAGGCTGGGATGGAGCATCATTCATCCAGATTAACAAAACACGATTTCGCTTATCTGGTTATGGCCTACCTCTAGGCCCCTCTTTGGGCAACTGGCCGAGGACCCAGAGGACCCTGGGTAGGAGATTGGTCTTGCGTGACTATGTACCGTACTAAGGAGAGCGTGACATGCTGTGGTAAGATATCTTCGAATATCTGTTCCGCACAAGAGTAGACTTTCTGTGCGTCGTGCCAAGTGAGAGAGAAATCGGCCATAAGATGCTGTTGATTTTGCTCGTAGCGATCTGTGGTATGTTCCGTGGGACTGCAGGTCAGTTATGCATTTGATGCTATTTCAAAAGCTTCCGCCCAGCTTTCGATATCGGCGGGGAGACCGGCGGCTTGGGGCGCTGAGAATAGCGATGTCTTAATACAGATTAATAACATGCCTGCACTGGAAGGGCATTCCCAAATGGGAGCAACTTCAGAATACCCGGCCTCTTTATTTACATGTGCCGGTGTGCTTTGAAGAACGAGGTATATAACAATAGTTGCTATTCTTATTCAACAACCGCATGTTTACTTCTGAGCGGACCCACTTGAAAATATTGGGCAATCTACCTCGATTAATGAAAAGCTGGGGCAACAAGACTCTTAGCTCGCATGATAAACAAGCACACCGGCACATGCAAATAAAGTGGCCGGGTATTCTGAAATTGCTCCACTTGAGATCAAAGGGCTTTACAAATACATGCAGAGACGGTTGCGCAATGTGGTCTAGATAAAAAGATCAATATGAAATTTCGGCCAAATTTCTGTCCGATATTTAAATAAACAGAGGTAATGTGGTGTAAAAAAGACCATGAATTAGGATATATTACGATAATGTATCAAGGACGCTCTCCGAAAGAAAGGATGGATAGCGCGAAATGTTTATTTTTTCCAATTTTTCCGTCGTCAATTAACCGCAATTTCTTTTGTTAATTCTGTGTTACTGTTTACGACAACTCTTTCTTGTATTAAAATCGTACGCCTGATTTCACACGATAAATCTGTTGAAATTGTTTCACCTTTCCTCAAAACGCATGATCAGTGACAGATGATAAAATTTAGTTCAATTCATTACATCCTTTGATGTCGATGTAACTCTTCAAGATGCTTGAAAATCACTGTCGTCAAATCTGTTGAATGTTTATTTTCCTGAGCACAATAAAATCTTTGTGGTCGTCATTTGCAACTTTCGTCACGTGACAAAAGTCACTGAAACGCGGAAGTATTGATGGTCGTAAAGTTCCCGAGTTAGCATCCTACATACCTTTGTTGGGTACCTTCCTTCCCTCCCTCCCGGGGGTAGAGTAGAGTGTCCACAGCCTCTCTATTTTGCAACGCACTCGGAAGAAAAAGAGAGCGCGAAAGCACGTGGGGGTGGAGGCGCGGACCGCAAAGGTGCCGTGCCAAAGCGAGCCAAGCGCCCACCCCCTACCCCCTTAAGTCTCCCGTTTTGCGCTGTCGTCTAGTTCAGTCGCGATTCTATCCGTGCGTTCAACGATCGAATAAAGGTACGAGAAAATAGAGTGCTGTAAACAGTTTGGGAAGTGGAGGGGGGGGGGGGGGGGTGGGGGGGGGGAATAAATTTCAGATAAAGTAGAAATCTTGAATTCGATGTAAAAATATAATTTTGGACAAAATAGGCCTTTGAAGGTCTACAGTAACCTTAATGAGCTATTTTTTTTTTCCTGTGTCTGCAGTGGATGTGTACGCTTGAGATTCTTTCGTGATTTTTATTCACAAATTGTGTACATGCGCGCAAAGATCCCAACACTGCACACCAAAATATTGCATTTTTCCATACCATCAAATACGGGTGCATAAATGGAGCCGACATTTAATTGATCAAGAAATAGAAGAAATGTACCGTGTTTCTATCGAGTTTTAGTATAAATCTACCAGCGTTCTATCACGAATACCGTTCTCTGATTGGCTACGCTACTCACTATCTATTCTGCGATAGATAGCGAATAGCGTAGCAGTGTGCCCTTGTTAACAAAATGACGGCCGCTTCTTGGCGTTTTCGAAGTGTCTGTGAACAGGGTTTAAACTAAGTGTTGAACGACTAGTAGATTTATCCTAAAACAATTAGATTATTCGCTCTCGATTTCTATCCGTGATAGGTGACTCGGGCTGCTCCCTCGTCAACTATCCCGAGATAGAAATCTCGAGCTCATAAATTGTTTTTTAGTATAAATCTACTAGCGTTGTATCATGAATACTGCTCCCTGATTGGTTACGCTATTCACTATCTATTAAACAAGTAGATTATTCGCTCTCGATTTCTATCACGTAATAGTTGACGAGGGCGCAGTGAGTAGCGTAGCCAATCAGAGAACAGCATTCGTGATAGAACGCTAATAGATTTATACTAATCTGTGATAGATAGTGAGTAGCGTAGCAGTGTGCTCTTGTTAACAAAATGACGGCCGCTTCTTGGCATTTTCGAAGTGTCTGTGAAGAGGATTTAGATAAATTTTTGTACGAGTAGTAGATTTATACTAAAACAATTAGATTATTCGCTCTCGATTTCTATGCGTGAACTATCACGCGATAGAAATCTCGAGCTCATAATCTAATTGCTTAATAAAAACATGATTTTTAACCAATCAGCGCGCGTATTTTCCTAGGGCTGTTTTAAGCCTCGCATTCATGTGAAAAATCCTTTGCCTGGAAACATGATTACCAGGCTTAGGATGTACAAAGTATTGTTATTTAAATTTGGGCGCCTTTTATGCAAAGGTCTATTTGCAATGCAGTGTAAATTAAAAATAAACGATAAATTGGCCTGCTCCCAGCCAATCATAGCTTGTGCTTTGATTTTCTCTTCAGAAGTCTCGCGAACTGGTAACCAGGCTGAATAAGAATGGGGGATATATCTTTACACAGAGGCTTGCTGCAAAACAACCACATTGACTACAAGGGTTTCTTCGATTGCGCGCAAGCGTTTGGCGAAGCCCTAACAAGGCGAAAAGCAGGCTCTGTTAGGGAAACAGTTAAGTGTTTCCTAGCAACAGATGGTAGTGCAGTTAAGCGATACGCGCTTAAGAATTACCCTTTAAATGCAGCCACGCTAAATATAACTCTTCAGCACATAAGGTACAACAAAGCGCTCACTGAGAAGACGACCCCGGAAAAGATAGAGGACATGTTCGGTGTTGTGATAGATCATTTTCTACTGTCTGAGTGTGAACAGGCCCTTTGCACGATCCGTTCATATGGTACGGAATTAATTATGCTGGTACGCAAGTTACGCAGTGGGACTTTCAAAACAAAGGAAAGTCGGGCCTATTTCTTATTATATCCCGGAGCACATTTGGAGAAACAGCTGCCGCGTTATTTTCTCATTTAGAAGGAACATCGATTTTCAAAAATTATTGCAACAAACGATTAAGAAGGGCATGACGCCCAATCTGCGTGCTGTACCTCATTTTGAGGTTTTTTGGGAAAAGTGATAATCAAGGAAGCGGGGTGGAAGGTGGAGGCACTTAATCGAGTAGGTCCCTTGTGGTTCGTCACGCAGTCGTTCCTCACGCTCGTAGGGGAGAGATTGCGTGACTAGCCCAAAAAGCGTGTGCGTACCGTATGAGGCTATATACCATTCACGAGGTGCTTATTTAAATATTTAATCATACCGTATAACGTTACTCACATTCTGAAAAAGGGAGCTGTCCAAAAATTAGTTTACAAACTGACGCTTGTCTTTTTATATTGATAATAAAATTTTGCCCGATAGAAGAAGCGCATATTGGGGTCGGTTGGGGGGGGGGGGGGGGGGGGGGGCGGGACCCCGCACACGTTTTTTTTTTTTTTTTTTATAAAATAAATTTGTTGGAGTAAAGGGAGAGGGAGTTGGGGGGGGGGGGGGGGGGGGGGGGGGGGGGAGGCGCGGAGAACCTGCAAAGCCATTTTTTATTTTATTTTATTAAAAACAGAGAGGTATATAGGCCTGAAACTTCTTGTATAAAGGGAACCTCTATTGAACAAAACAGCTCTGTAATCATAACGCTTGAGATTTCGCTGCGGTTTTCCGGGAGCGAAAACTTTTCGGGAACTTCGAGAAACGCCGGCCCCAGACCTGAAAGACACGACGAATGAAGCGTAATAAAATTCCCAAGGTAAAAATTTAATAATCTGTTCATCTAATCTAAATTTGTCCATATTTTTATTCCATTTATCAAATAATGTATATCACATTTCCATTTTTTTTTTTACAAAATAAATAATTCAAGATGGCGCTGAATCATACTCTCATATTCAAGTAACCATTTCAGTGTGACTCGTATCTCTGTTGTTCCTGATATATTACTGTGTATCAAATTTTATTCTGAACGACTAGAAGCAAAAGATTAACAGCGCGAGTTCTGTAGCGACTGCACCGATAATCGTTACTGTAAAAGCTCTTTGTTCTCAATCATCGTGTTGTTTCGGCTACGCGCCCAGTTTGTTAGGGTCACGTGATCTGGAAGAGAGAAGATCCTTCACAGTGACGTCACCAAAACAAATCCGACCGCAACTGGGGTATACGACAGCCATATTAGGTCGGTGATGTGATATCGGTGGATATCAAGACTGTAGACATAACTTCTGATTGACTAGCTGCGAATTTGGGTGCCGTAATGGAGTTATCAACTGTACAAATAACTTTCAAAACTAAGACTTTCAAATCCAACAAATTAACTAATATAGTAGTAAGCTTAATTTCCCTCTTAACAAATATATCAGAGCTCCTTTTGCTTCTATAAAGAAATGTATAATGAAGAAAACTTTAGAGAATTGGTGTCAACATAACTTATTTGGCCACAGCAAGTAACTTTTCCGTCTTTGTGTTGGAAACTCTACACTACGTACGAATACTAAAATATCGATTTTTGAGAAATTTAACCGGATGTTAGCAAGACTACCCGGTTAATTGCACTCGCTTTTCCTTTTGTCTCGAAACACCAGTGGCGGTCTACTTGGTAAATGCTGACAACTGAACAAACAACGAAGACGACCTCTCTCCTTTCTAAGAGTAAAAAATACCGATCTCCTAGAAAACGAAACCCATTGCAATAAATAGTCACGCCGTCTGTTTGAGTATTTCGCTGGCCTGAAGCGTCAGGCATCTCCCGCCCTTAGCCTGATCCCGGGCGAGAGATTAGGCGGTAGATTAGTCAAGGGATTAGGCTCAGGGCGATAGATGACTGACATATCAGGCAAGTATTTCACTTGCTGAGCTCTAATCAGTAGGACACTCACTGGTGTTTTGCTGTTCCGTCCTGTAATATCAACAAGAATCCCTTATCCTAAAACACTATTTGCTGAAAGAAACAAATGATAAAAAGTTCTTCTTGTCTTACTCGCAAAATCAGACGAGACCACGTGATTTTCCAACCTCCATATCAGACTTTTTTTCCATCTGGTCCATTACGTCTGTAAATAAAAATCAAACAAAACACGCGTCCCAGAAATGTAATGATCTTGCAGCTACCATTTTTTAGCCCAGTGGCAGCATGGACTAACTCTATTACGATGCTGTTTTGGCGCGTTGCAGTTAACTGTCGGCAAAGGCTTTTGGTGTCACTGTAAGAGCCAGCCAGTTTCTCCTATCTTCGGCCCTACCACTTCCGGGCTGTTTGCATACGCGCCGAGCTGTCACATTACTGAACAAGACAGTGTGCGGAGGCAAGGAACTATCATGTCACGTATCTGCACTTATCACCGAATGTACTGTGTTCTAACGAATGGAAATTCATTCCCAGCGCTGTCTTGCTAAAACTGCTGTCGGACAATACAAGGAAGTCGCACTCCGACAAAAGGGTGTGGTCGAGAAGCACCCCTGTCATGCCCTCCATGGAGGGCTCGCGAAAATTAATGTGCTCAACTTTCACTGCAAGAGACACCACTTTATTCGGGTACGTTCTTAATGCGTACTGTTTCACCTCGGTGTTGTCTGTGGCCAAGAACCACTTAATATCCGCGCGACTGGCGTTGTTATTCGATTGAATGATTGCGCTTTCTAGCTTTTTGGCGCACATGAAAAAGTTTTTGAAATCCGACGTCCTTTGATCCAAAGATCCATGGCTAAACGACGACGCATCCCCCATTCGAATGTGAATACCAATTCTAGGAACATTCGCATTGAGATGGAGAGATTCACGAGCCGCCGACAAAGTTTTGTCGAACTCGGCTGTTCTTTGGAACAAGAAGTCGAACGCGCAACCCACTAGAGAATAGCGATGGCCTTTCGCTTTCACACCTAACATGTTTGCCAAGCGTTCGGCAAACTTATGCTGTCGAAAACTCGGCGCAAAATACCATAAACTTGTGACTACCTCCACGGGCGAGTCTAAATACTTTTCGAGGTCAGTTCCCTCGAGCCAGTCACGGAACAGGGAAAATTTATCCGAAGATCTTTGAGAATCTCTGTAGACCAATTGGTGATCACCCTTGCCCCAGTAGTGATAGTTCGTCTTAAGATGGCGCAGTTTGGAAATCGGAAAATTCCATTTGATGTTCTTGGGTTGCAGATACTCTGCAATGGGAACTGTACTTTTCCAATCTATAAGAAACGCGCGACCCGTTATAACTGCTAAGTAAAAGAGCGATGTGACAGCTCCCAATCGATTACCGTATCCACCGCAGCCGTACTTTTTACCTCCACAAAAATAAACAAGATATTTGGGTGGTTTTCGATTGTTTAGGATGTCGTCGTGAAGTTTCACGTATTCCTCTTGCCATTCTGAACCGCACAAAAGCATTCTCTGCTTTTTTTGCAACTGAGAAGATTCCTTGTCGTTTCCAAATGAGCTCAAGACACGACCAAGCTTAGACTTTTTGCTTTGAGGATCAAAAAGTTCACCAAGGTTCAAGTCACTGTTGCCGACTTCGATGTGCGCCGGCATGTAGTTTGGGAAACGTGTTCCTGAAATAAGACAATCGAAATAAACCTACTAAGATACAAGTTAACCTGATTTGGCACAGTTCCTGGAGACGCCGTATAAGCTACGAGAATGCCATAAATTGAACGACAAGGGGAAATCCCCTCTCTCAACCTGATATAAAGAAATTCCCCTAACCAATATTATAACAAATTCACTGGAACTACTTAGGAAAATTTATACCTTGCTCAGCCTCGCAAAATGTTACGGATGCTGCCCGTCACGCAATTTTTCCTTCTTCGCTGTTTCCTAATGATAAAATTGCGTGACTGCCAAGTCAGGTATCAGAGAGCGCGAATAATCTAATTGTTTTAGTAGAATTCTAACTAAATTTTGTTCAAATAATGATTTCCAATCATTTTTCAACTTAGTATTACACTTCATACTTCAGCAAAATAGAGCAGATTTAATTGTTACTTGAGATTTGCAGTTGCGCACGCGCAGTATACCGGTATATACTCACCACGATCGGAAAACCATACAACGTCTCCTTGGTACGTTATTAGGAACACAGAACATAATGCTATGAGAAGTAACAATACTCGCAACTTTCTGCCATGATTAAGCACCCGCCTCATCTCCTGACAGCACAAGGAACAAACCAGATGGACACGGTGGATTCTGCAAAAAAGTACAACATTATTAATCACCTCTATCCAGCGAGAGCTAGCCCGTCGATATGGCCGTCTCTTTCGCTCTCGGCCGCTCTGGAGGTTCAAAATCTTGAGAGGACGAAAGTTAAAGAAAGCGGAAAGAGATATGGCGGAGGCCGAATTCGCACGCTAAAACGACCGCACTCCAGTCGGAAAAACGTTTTGGGACAAGCTTCTCAAACTCATTAGTAATTCATCAAGTGCAAACAAAGAAAATCACAACCGTGAATGAGCCTGGATAGCTGGTCTTAATTAGCATAAATTTAAACGATTTTACCTCTCCGTTTACTCGTTAGTTTTTGTTTCGATTGGGAAGATATATCAAACACTCGAGACAGTGTGTCATCGGCTATCCAAACACCTCGAATTTCATCAAAAATACTCCGCTGCGCGTCGTATTTTCAACTTTCATCTCGGTGTTCGGATATCCCGATGAAACACTGTCTCTCGTGTTTGATATATTACTTACTTCACTGAGAGTGATCCAAGTGCTGTAAAATTAATTCTTAGCAGAACGCATGAGAGAAGTGAACGGCAGTAGTGCTTAATTCGTAGTCGAACTCCAAGGTGAAAGGATTAAATTGTACTGAGTAAATCCGCTACGTAGAAAATAGATCAAAGTCACTGCGGTGAATATGTATGAAAACGGTGAAAAAGATTGAAAACAAAACGGTTAGTCCTTCTGCTGTCTTTTAAAGTTCCTGTTCATTTGACAGTGCCGAGTTATAAAAGCGGCGCTATTCACTTTCAAAATGATACTCGGTGACGGCAGATACATGCAACGAAAATTTTGACTTGATTTGTCTTTCGATGCTTGTGCCAAAAAGCAATCCACTCAAGCCAGTTATAAAAGATGTAATTATCCCCCAAAAATGCTTAATTCGTTTACTGAGGTTTCGTCTTAATAATTGCACTGTTATCACTCTATATTTGATTATGATAACAGTGCCTAATTTCTTCGCATAATTCGTTTTTGTTTATCTCTTTGTAAAACGCACGAACGAAAGCCGGAAGGGTTGTCTCTTGATGAGCCCAACACCGGGTTCAACAGCTTCATAAACATTCCATACAGTTGCCTGTTGTACTCGACGAAATATCACACAAAATCAACTGTCCCAAATCAAGCCACTGGTGATAACCACGCTACAAATTCAGTGGAGAGAGAGCGCGATGAAGGGGCAACTTAAGATAAAACTGGCATTTTTTGCTTCATTATCCAAGGCATCACCGATAACCTTTCATCTGTATCGTTGTAATGATGATCCGAAATATGACGCCGGCGAAACAGAAACCGCACGAAAAGGGATCAAGGCTGTTTCGACACTGTTTTGAAATCCTAAACAAGCTAATAAATAATCACATTTTTCCACTATAAATCGCAACACAAAGTGACAGCACTGTCATGAACGAACGTTCGGCAACGATTTCAGTTAAATCTTACTGAAGCGATCTTGTCAACTGAAGTCTTGAAAAAGAGAAACTTAGTAGTTGTACTTTTTGTAGTTTCGCCATGTTATGAAATCGGTTCGCACAATCTGAGGAAGTTGTTTGGAATTTTCAAGTTTTTATGATTTCCGGCAATGCAATAACATTTGTCTTGCGATAACAATAGAATAGTAAACAAGCACATATATTGAACTGATTCAATAAAATTACAGGAACCAATCTGGACATGTTATAACAGTGAGACTTTGCACTCATTATGAGGGGAAACGTTATCCGTTAAAAATATAAAAGTTCAAATCGAAACCTCCGATTTGAACCTTCAAACAACAGACTAGAGGTAGCTTTCGAGAAACAGCTTCTTCTCAAATTGATAAGAAAATTGTAAATCATTATTCAATACACAACTCAAGTGAACAACAAATTAAAACAGGAAGACAGAGATCTCAGTTTTCAGGCGTTTTTTTCGCGAAGATTTCCCCTTGCATTGTTGACGTTTCACTTTCTCTTTTTTCGAGTTCGAATTTCCAAAGCTTGATTACGGCGGCCTGAAAAAATATATGTTGATATTAATATTCTTGAAGGAAGGAAAGTTGAGTTTCATATCGCTTACACCCAATGTCGAGGAATCACGGTTGTTTTGAAAGGAAACAAGCCCGTGAGGTCGGCGTCGCGACAAAACTAAGAAAAACAAAGACATCTCTGGGGATCACGCGAAAAGTATCGAGTGAATATTTCCTTTAATAACTCAAGTATCTCGAGAACAAAGGATGCAATAAAAAGACCACTGATTTCTTTTTCTTTTTCTAAAGTGTTGTTGTTTTTCTTCCATTCTGTCAACGAATATTGTGTCTAAATAGATTAGCATGCAAGATGTGGCCATGCTGGGAAGATACAAAGCTCAACTTCTTTACATCAACGCACTTTGAGTGTTCAGAGCTCAGCTAATTATCAGCTACTCACTCAGTTGCGATTATACATTCAATTCAGGACGAGTTTACAAGAAGCGTTTTATCTACTACACTCTTAAATCTAGAGATAATTTTCAAATTGTTTCTTACGAACGTAGCACAAAGTTGATAGAAATCGATACAGAACCAACCGGCATCTCGGGATCCAAGCGCCGCCTACGCGCATGAAATAACAGAAATCATACCTCCGTACGTAGTTCAGAGCTTTCTTTGACAGTTACCCGAGTTCATTTAGCAATTATCCATCAAGCGATCGCTTAGATTCAAACCATTAGAAACACGACAGGGCAAAAATGATCGGCGCTGAACCAGCGCACAATCGCGTGCCATGAACCGAGCGCCCGCTGGTTACTAAAGGCGTTGCACACGCGAAGAATGCAAATTTACACTTCCAGCTGATAGAAATACTACATTACCGTTAGTAAATCGGGCTTGGCCTCCCAGTGAACCAGCGGGAAAACCACGGGAAATCTTTTCTTCTCTCTCTGACGTGCGGCGAGGCAGGTTTAACCGCCGACTTGCCCACTTCTGTAATCTGTTTGCTTTTGCAAACTGGCTCGATTAACAGTTTCTCTCGGACGAGAACTTAATCCGGTGCTAATACAATGAAAAGATTTACGGGCCAAGAGGTGAAAATAAACAGAAAGATGAGGGACAAATCTGCCATCACTAGCCGAAGGTCAAAGATTGCGATTGCTCCTCAAAGAAAACACGAGTAGGTTTGAGAAAATAACACTGAACGAACAGATAACGAGGACAAAAAATATCTCATCAGGTAAGGCTTGATATGCTCTTGATTTACAAGCAAATTCTCAAAACGATCATAAGAAGAAACGTACGCGAATTGGTAAGGAGAATTCAGATATTTAGCGCTTTGCAATTATGGAGTTCAAAACTGTTCGATTTTTCTTTTAGGGTTCGCGTTCCCTGCAATCTATATCAGCTAAAGTCGAACCGTTGTTTGGGAAATTAGGCAGTAGGAACTTTTTTTAATAATTGGGTTATTAGACTCCGCAAATCCACTAACTATGGCATCGAGTTAAAATTTTCATGGAAAATTCCAGCAGTGCCAATGCTGGGGGTCTGTCTGGTTTCTTACCCGACTACGCTGACAGAAATGAACTATGGTATCTGTTATGTTTTACCTTAGAAAAATAAAGGTCTTCTTTTCAAAAGCGCTCCTATATGCCCGCAATGCATTACGGCCTTGATCACGTTTTCCGTGAGTGCGGATTAATTATCGTAATAGCATTACGAGTACGAAAAATTTTGTCCCACATAGCGAACAAATCCAATTTGGTTTGTGAAGTACATGAATCAACTTGTCCAATATTGCTACTTTTTAATTTTATTTTTCTATCAGGAATAACGTGAAAGGGCAAAAAGAAAACTACAGAAGTAAGCCAAAATGTGAATGCCAAACCCTAATTTTTGATTATATGAAAAAGAAAGGAGCATTTTGCACGATTTTTCCAACCAATGTTTGTTTCCCTCGGAGATTCGAAAAATCGAGATTCCACTACACTTTCTAAATCGCCAAACATGTTGTTCCACGATGGAAATGGAAGTTTTTTTTTTTTCATTATTTTTTTTCGGGAGGTAAAGGAGGGAATTCAAGCTGTAGCTAGCGAACCGAATAACATGGCTCCATAAACACAGACGACTCGGCCCAGGCATAACTCTTCATATTAAGCACAACGGAAATATACTATATAATAAATAGCTTTCACATGTTAATAAACAAATAGGTAAATATCAGATAAGTAAAAACGAGTAAGTAAAACATCTGAATGAGACAAGAGGGTAACTGAGGAAAGCACACAAACCTGCGCAAACTAATTTCTGCAAAAAAAAATTTCTCTTTTGACCGTTTGTATCAACGAACGAATGACACAATTTCCGCCATCCTTCCAAGAGCAAGGGAGGTAATTGCACCACTAGCAAGTAACAACCTAGAATGAAACGATTAGTGCAAATTTTAGATCTGCGTAGCGCTTTCCTCCAACCAAACCTGGTGACAATTGTGAGCATTCCAAAGTCATGTTTCGCTTCAGGATGATCTCGCTACATGGCGGCTGTAGAAGGACACAAGAAGCCGCGAAGATTTCACCGTCAATATCATTTGACATTTTTCTCATGACTAAGAATTTAATAATGTTTGATAATATTGGCTATTGTATATATTTAGATCGAGAAACGTTGCGTGGGACCATCAAAAGTTTACAAACTCAGGACCAAGTCTGGTGTTTTACATCATGAGATCGACGAGAGTGTTTCGTCTGACCTATCGGTAAAATACCGATAGGTCAGACGAAACACTCTCGTCGATCTCATGATGTACAGGCAGAAAAATTAATGATCACGATCAATCATTTGAGTCATTACAATAGAATAAAAGAATGAAACTTCGTGATCTTAGTATCTATTCGACGAACTGAGGACAGAGGCCGGCTAGAGGGACAAATGCAGCCACAATGCGACCGGCTTTCACGAAAAGTCGAAACAAGGAAAACGTAATGCAAACAACGCTAACCTTAAAACATTCCAAAACAAGGTACCTGATCAGTTGACAGCTCATCGCCGAACGTATGAAGCTCGACAAACTTTGAGTGTCCACGCGTTTTGGATTATTAACATCTGGTCGGCAATCCCTTGCCATTAAAAGACGGCAGTCTAAAGATCTGAAAACTTCCTGTAGATTTATAATTAGGACATAGCAAAAATACTGTTTATATCCATGTCGCTCTCTAGGAGAGCTTTTGCGCCGTTCCCTGGAGCCGCGCCACGTTTTAACTAACAATGATTAATCCAGTGTCAAAATTTCTCTACTTCCAAGAACCAAATTTAGTAGGAAGGTAATAAAGTATAAAGGACCTGAAAATCTTTGGAATGACGTCTGGATTAAAATCCATATTCTCCCACGCGATTTCTAGAAAAAAAAATTCTACCGATCGCTATGGAGAGAACGCTGATACCAACGCGAGGAAAACCTCAAGTTTTCACTTTCGCAGAGGAAACTTCCTCTTGGCGCTAGCGTGTTTTCGGTTTCTACTAGAGACAAAGGCTGCTATTTCAACAAGCCAAAAGCCGCCATTTAAAGAAATATCACAATAATTATTAGATGATAAGGGAAAAGCACAGTCACGCCCCGCCTATAAAATATCGTTTAGGTCAACTTCACTATAACAGACTGTCTGTGTGATGGCAAAAATCCACCAATAAGCGCTGGATTCTTGTTCAAGACCCGAGGCGGTGAGAATCTGATTTCCTTGGAATTCTTTTTGACTTGCTGTTACTCTAAGAAGACCTTGAAAGCTGCCAGAGACTAAACAGTATGCGTAAAGATGGAGAATCTGACTTCTATACCAGATGGCAGAGTCGCACTTGCGGTTTCGAACACTGAGACCTTGAAATGAAGACCTGTCAAAAACCTTACTTAACACCTGTCACACTGAAGAAGAGCCTGAGACAACTAATAATAATAATAATTGTAAGTCAGGCTTATCTTTTAGAAAGTTTAAGTTTCTACTCTTCCGTCTCTCGCGACGCAAATTTTGATAAGGAAGAGAATTAATGACTGAAATTCACGTGAAATTTACAATAACCGGCTAAGAAAGACATGTTTAATTTGAAACGTAAAGCTCGTTCCATCATTCCTATGATCCGCGTTCTCTGTTTCAATTTTATTTTTCTTGATTTTTGTTCCGCAACTAAGGGTTTACTTAGCTCTGTTTCCATGCATTTGTTGCCTACGAAGGCACAAACGCATGCTACAGTAAACTAATCTTCCTCTCCTTCTGATCTAGGGCTTTTAGGGTGACACACAGGCCATTTGTGTCACCAGACAGCGAATAAAAAACGTAGTTACATACACAAAAGAAGAGATGAGATTGCCGGGATCTCACTCCATTACTCACGGAGCCCAACACTGTCCACTTCTCTCAAGGCCACTTTGATGCGCTTTTCAAATTTTGCTGGAGAAAGTATTTGATGAGATTTTGCTAGAGAAATATCCTCGAAATTTATTGCGACCCGAGAAAGTTTATGTGCGCGATATTTGTTTGAAAACGTTTGATCCCGTTGCGTAAATTGGCCCCTGGTTTAACAGATAATCCCACAAATCTTCTTTATTTTGTTTACGTAGTCCCCTCAAACAAAGTTGTATACTCCAATATTTGAAACACAAAAGAAAAATTGTTTAGAAAATAAAGGCATGTTATCGATAACTACAAAGGAAGGAAATGCTTAACACGTTGAGAAATTCAGCAGGAAGAGGTTTTATTTTTTAACATCATTTAGTAATCCGCAAACACGCAAGAGAAGTTGGGCACATCGCACGCACGTACACAACATAAAATACAACAAAACACTGAATGTAACTTGTCAAAATAACGCTGTCGTCTGTTCGTCTCCAGTTAGACGGAATTCAAGGACACGGTCTTTTTATCAATGATTGACCGTAGCCAATCGCTCTTTGCACCAGCAAGCTATTTAAAAACTATCAACACACTGATGTGCAGAACGTACCAACCGAGCAGCGCCAGCGAAATCGAAACATGCCCGCACAAGAAAACACTGTTTTCTCGCATGAGGTTATCGTTTAGCGCGTGAACAGGAGTATTATATTGATCTGTGACAAAAAAAATTAACGAAGGCCACTCATTTGACCGAAGAGTTGAACCTGAACACTGACTGTGCAAAGCGGCAAAACACGAAAAAACACCCGTGTACGGGAGCGTAAGACAGATCGCTTTGTATGAGAAAACCAATTTTGTTCACTGTCAAATGTCTTAGTTCGACCCACAGTTAAGTCTTTTTTCTTTAAGAAACTTCTGCTTGAAAGAGTTCAACTGAATATCCTGTAATGTTTCCCCGCTACATGTATTGCCTATAGTCTTCAACAACCTTGCAAAACTATAATTTATCTGTCGGTTGTTTTATTTGCTCTCTTTTCGCTCTCCTCTCGGCTTTTTGTTATTGCGCAGAAACTCTTGACACAGCCGGATTTTTTTTCATACAGAGTCGTGTTGTTTCATGTCGCAAAGGTTAGTGAACCACGCTTTACGTTTTCCCTCAAAGGGGAAAGAGCAACCAGAAGACGCTTTGTGGTCCTCACCGTCAAAATAAGGTCTGACAAATCTGCAAATTCTTTACAATAACTATGCTTGGAATGACGCGAAACTGAATCGGCTATACTACTAAAGGAAAGTGGCCCCTTGGTTAGCACTCGGGACAGCCCTTTATTGAAGAGTAACACCGAAATATTGAACAAAAGCCACTATTGTTAATCCGCAACAGTGACGCATTTTTTCCGAGGACAAAAAGGTGTCCGAAAGCGACTACTGATTTCGTGTCTTAATTATCAATTTATTTGTTCCCCTTCGTCTTTTAATTAAACCGCAAGTCGATACCGCATGAATGTTCCATAATGTTGAAATAATAACTAATAACTTTTGACGTGAGGGCGGCGTTGTTGCTGACCAAGCCTTTAACGACGAGGAAGAAAGAAAAAAAAACGCAAATTGATCAAGGCGCATAGCAAAGGGTTTACAAATTTCGAACATCCGTTTCCTAATCACGATTTTATCTATATTATGGTGATTTTGGCCCGTGAACTTGTAACGCGGTACTCGTGTTGTAGAAAAGGAGTTTATGATTAGCGACTTGGTCAAGAACACATGCGAGTGCAACGAGAAATCAATTACGACTCGAGCGACAACAAACGTGCTTCTAAAAGCTTCATTGTTATCGGTGATGATAAATGAATCTTGATAATGTTATCAGCCATCCAACAAACCAACCAAAACGTCTATAATGTCAACAAAAACGCTCGTATGGACCTCAAATCAGCTAAAAATCTAGTAACATAACACGGGAAATATTACCTTTTCAATCGGGCGATAAATCTGATATCTAGTCACTCTCGCTCCAAGGGTTTTAAAGAAAGACCACGGGATTTCACCAGCTACCGATCGTGACGTTTTATCTGTAGACCAGATTCCCTCCTCTTCTGTGTGCCTATGTCGCCAGAACGAAGGGATTTTAGTAGTCAAACCAGAGGGCAGTGCCCAGCCTGCACACTAACAAGGAGAATCACTTGCGGAATGCAAACTCGAGATTTCTCTAGGTATCTAGTTGCCTGAAGCCTGCAGTTTGTAAAGAGAATCCCGTCGACTTCGGGGCAGAATCTGTTTTTTGTTTCACCGAGAAACCAATAAATGAATAGGCTTACCAAAGCAATAGTCACGAAGCACAAACACAGTTTAAAGTACAGAACAAGCCGCCACGAAATTGAAATGTAAGAGCTACTGACGGTCAAGGCCGGCGCGCAGTGGATATTTCATTGTCTGTGGGAAAGCGAGTGTGTGTCGGAAACTCAGCCACTGATCATAAGACAATTCCTGTCAAAACAGCGGCAAGTGTTGGGAGATATAAAACTGACATCTTAATTTAACTTTCTCGTTCCCAAAGCTTTTGCGATGTTTCATAATTTTTGTTAAAAAAAAACGGTAAACAGACTCGAAAAATTCTCAAAAACAAATAAACTGCGTCACTTGACCCGGTATTTCAATAAAGATTTACGTGACAGTTCATTGGCGATATGAAAACGTTTTTCTACCGAGCGCGCCATTAAGAAATCAAATTTTGCCGCACTAGTCACAGTTTACCTACAAAACAAAAGACGGGATATACGCAACAAAAAAGCAATTACCCTCTTCCGTTTTATAATGTGAAACGCGCCCTCGCCAAACTGCCATATTGTCACTGAAGTCATGCGGATAGAACACAACAATTTCCAATGACTACATACCTTTCGATATGTGGTTTTCCGACGGTAAAATCTGCGCGTTGCCACATAACACCATCATGTTGTCAGCATGATCTTTGCGTTGTATTTCGCTCCATATTTCGTGGAATGGATCGTTGTGACTGACCTAAACGCAGCGTAGCCAAATCATCATTATGAAACGGCCGTGCTTGTCAATATTCATTTATCATGCTCCACCGAACTCGTGCCCTAAAAGGCAACGTGACATTTATTAATAGAACCAAGACGTTTTAAATTGTTTATGTCTGTTTGCGATTAGCGGTGTCAAGGTTGACCCTTTGAAAGGGAGCATACTACGCTAATTAGCGTTTATTAAGAAATCTACGATTTCCAATCACGGAGTGAAAAATAAGGCCTTCCCGCTCAAATCTACCGCAATCACTAACTGAGTTTGCCACTGAAAGTACAAGTTAAGTTCAAGGCACTTAGAGCACTTTTCATCTTCCTCCTCGGCTTGCTTCCAGTCAAAACAATCGCCCACTTAGAAATCCATTGTCTGCTCCTCGCGGCCTCGACATCTTAATAAAATATAAAATAATTGTTTTTTAATTTCGAATCTTGCAAGAGGAAACATTTATTTTGCGCTACTGAGAAATCAATGAAACGCTGACGACCTTGATCGTGACGATATTGCGACCAACCGGCCAAGAGGTGAATACTAGCCTGCCATTTGGACAGCCGGGCTGTCTATTAAAACTAGAGATAACGTTCTTGTTTTGAAGAGAAAGTAAACAATTAGAACTAAGCATAGAAATCACGCCCAGAACATAAAGCAATATCGCTTCTGTGGTATTTTTAGTACATGTTTTCTCAATGGAAAACAACGCCAGATCGTTTTCGTAGAATATCTTTTGGAAGGCCTCACTCTCGGAGGACTGGAAAGCGTGATGCAAAATTGGAGAAAAGGGTCATCTTGATTAAACTTTCGTGATATGGAATATGGAATATCACAATGACCAATAAGTCGGTCTGTTGTTTTTGGAGTGATACAGATATAAAAAAAAAGAAAAAAAAAAAAGCGGGCCAGCTGCGATCTTCGGTAAGGCAACAGCTGCTCGCAGCTCAGTAGTCGGTTAATACGATTTTCTATTTTCTCTCTAACCAGTCAGTCTTATTTCGGCGACTTCAGACCGCTAGTTTACTTATTACTTAAACACACACATCCGGCTAGATATAAAGCCCTAGATCCAAACAATCTGGGAAAACAACAACAATAACTACAAACTGAATTGATATTCTAACACTTTTTTCGCAAAAATGTCCTCCTTAAACGGTACCTCTGATTTTTCTACAGCCTGAAACGCAATGTTCGAGCGAGGAAAGCCTGAAGGCCACTTATTTTCAGGCTCCTGACTAGCCTGCGTAGCTTGGCGGTTAAGCAACAGCGAGCGTGCACAAAGCGGCGAAGCCAGGCTGAATATTGAAACGTGGAATATTTTAACAGCTGTACATTCCACTTTTCGCTTAGTACCCAGGCCGGATGGGAGACTTTCAGAAGACCTCTCATTCTCTTCCCCAGTGCTCCTCGTTTTAAAATGTCGTTTCGCAGACCACGTGATCAAAAGAAACGAAAGATCTGACGACAAGAATGAAAACCTCTAAGTACAGACTTTCTTCACGATTCTCGAAGCAATCTTCTCTAATGAAATTACATGGCATTTTCACAGTCATCCAAACGATCAGTTTTTTGAGTTTCAAGCCTGGTCTTGAAATTCACTGATTTTCATTGCCATTAGCCCTGCTATAGTTTTGAATCTGAGCGACAGGCATGCGCAAAAGAGTTCAGTAAAAGTGTAGTCTCGATACGTGCCAGTCACAGTTTCAACACTGAGATAGGTTTAAGTTTGCGTGTACTTTAGGTCTGTGCTGAACTTAAAAATTCCTTTATAACAACATGTAGCATTCAGCATGTTCAGAGTTGACAAAATCCAGCGAAATGACGAAGTTACAGAAGTTCAAAACAGTTCCAGCCCCCCCCCCCCCCCCCCCCGTTAAAAAGGGACATCAAAATGTCTTTCCCTTGGGCCCGTTTAATTTTTTTTCTCATATTTTTTTATGGGGTTTTTTTTTTCCTCGCCCCCAGCA
>Ga0126339_10000794_pt1 | contig 19183 bp, 10 predicted proteins | sample OrbTmetagenome_2_FD_92532 | JGI IMG/M metagenome (GOLD analysis project Ga0126339, IMG submission 92532) | Coral microbial communities from Petempiche,Puerto Morelos, Mexico - Orbicella T R C metagenome | ecosystem: Host-associated > Invertebrates > Cnidaria > Coral | place: Petempiche,Puerto...
AACAACAACAACAACAACAACAACAACAACAACAACACAAGAGCAGCAGCAGCGGCGGCAGCAGCAAGAAGAGCGGAACACAAGTACGCCAGCCTGTCGGCACCAAGATACGTCATAAAGCTTAAAACGCAGGCGCAGGCGATTATTGCGTGACGGTATAAGAGATTGTATAACGAACCAAAAAACCCTCAAATGGGGGCAAATTGGGATGTAAGGATGACTAAAAGCGTACGAAAAAAATACATAAAAACCAGGGTCCGTAAAAATCTAAAGCGAAGATTAGCAGGGCGAACTGTCGTTTTCCAGAGAGCTTCCTTTTTATAAGTGAATATATGAAAGATCATATATTTGAACTGCGGAGAAAGATATGAAGACATGATCGAGTGTGACCAGCTCCCAGTTGGCTTGAAAGCTCAGTTGCCAGGACACTCCACCGGTATCGCAGAGGTCATGGGTTCGAATCCCGTTCAGGCCTGAATTTTTTTTTCAGGCTTTAATTTCACAACTACTTAAGTTGTGTAAATAACTGCGATGATTAATCATATCTTCATAGCTTCCTTTTTATTGCCCATGAGCTTCCCGCTGTCAAACATTCTAGTGTGTTTTTAAATGCTGTACGTACCTGGTGGTTAGGGTGATACAGAGCTTGAGCTGAGCCAGAGTGATAAGGACCATCAGCTAAACTAATAGCAACGTCTTGCATCGGAACACCCTACCACACACAAGTTAACACATCAAAAACAAATTCTCCATACCTTCACCCATACATTTCTTGTGGCAGAGGTCTGGAGAATCAGACCACTTCCCTCGCTGTTTCTTAATTGTTAGAACGAACACGATTGCTTGTTTAATGTTACCCTACTCACTGTTTGGGCTGAATGCGTTTGCAAACAAACAGCCCCTAAGATTAAAGCTTTAATGTACATGCACCAAAACCTAAACTTCTCATATGCCTTTTCTCACGCAGATAAACAAACTGCATTTTACCGTTAAGCCTGGTTTCAAAACACTATCGACGCAAGCTCAAGCGCAAGCACAGCAATTCGTATTTCACCGTGAAAGCGGCCTTGACACAGGCATGAGCACAAGCGCAAACACAAGGATCAAAATTTTTCCTTTTCTTTCTTGTACTTGCGCTTATGCTTGCGTTTGCGCTGCAACAAGTGAAAACGAAATACCGCTCAGGCATAACACAAGCACAAGGATCTTTACCACACATGGTTATGTTTGGAAAATGAAAACACTGAATCCAGATTACCTCGCGCCTAAACAGTTTGGAAGGTTCGGATGATTTCGCTTCTGCCTGTGTTTACCTCGAATTTCGTTTTCACTTGATTGCTTGCGTTCGTGCTTGCGCTTGTACTTGTGTCGCTAGTGAAATCCAGGCCTTAAGTCCAATTCTCTACAATTTTTTGTACATATTTTCTGAGATCAGATGGATCAGGGATTTGAAAGATAAATTTAACAACTTTTTCTTCACATTCGGCAAATGACAAATTGAACTTTTACAAACCACAGCTAAAAAGACAACGAAAACAAATAGAAGCCATCTTTCATAAGCGCAGCGGGTTGGACATGACATCGCAGGTTCATTCAGGTTGAGGCATAATTGATTTAAAAGGGGAGTGGGGCGGGGCGGGGCGGGGTAGGTGAGCGGTCACAGAAAAACAATAAGACACGCTCAATGACGAAGAAATGAGAGGCTCATGATGTCAGTAGATAAAAAAAAAAACCAACACGTGTGAAAAGAGAAAAAAGGATTAAGCTAAGTAATTATGAAACAAAATATTAAAACTTTGAACAAACAAGATGACAAGGAATAAAGCGACTTATTTTATAGTGTCAAGGGGATTAATGAGCTACCTAATCAATTCTTTAGTAATTAATTTGTTTCCCATGCATCCGTTTTCAGAGAACTACAATCCGCACTGCTGTTGCACAGCTTAAGTCGCGTTAGGTGACAAAATGGTGTGACCAATCTTTGGTCACGCCACTTCTACAGGAGAAGCGTTAAATAATTTAATACTTAAACATGCTGCTCACTAAAACTGGTTCTCTGACGGAAAACGTTTGCAAGGGATATGTCAGTTTATGTTATATTAGCTTGTACCATTTTATAATTGAAAAGTTAAAGTTAAATAATTCTGCTTTTTAGTTGTTAAATTGGGCAAGGTTATTCAGTTTAACAAAGTTAAAAAGCTTAACACATTATTTATAGTAAAGAGATCAAAACAAGATGGTCACGTGACTGATTAACATTCAAAGGTTCGTAGTAACAGAGATATAGGTGAGCAAACGAGATAAGACAGCGCATGCGTGAGAATGTCAATACTTCTGTACCTCGCCCAGTTCAGGGTCGTTATCTCGTCGGAATTTCTGGAACGCAGGTCCTCCGACAAATCGACTCAGAACAGTTCCCTAAGAAATCAACGCCAGTCGATAGTGAGGAAGAGGAAAAAATAGAAAAATAGAGAAAAGAAGGAGTAGTGGAGTGAGAAATGAGATGATATAGAGAATTGCAAAAGGTCAACTTCTGAAGTTTGCATAACAATAATAAGTTTATTTTTAACTTGTCTGAAAAGCGCTTGGCTAGCATGTTTGATCATTGTTCATTTCTGTCTACTCGATTTTGATCAGTATACGTAATGAAATCAAAGTGCGCTATCAATGTTATCTGCACGAGAAAAGTTAAGTGAAATAGTTTTGAATACTCAGAGGTTCTGGAAAACTGGATTGTCACAAGATCGGACCTCAACTGTGAATCCAATCAAATTCGTTAGGATCACAAGCAAATTCAGTGAAAACCGATGGCTATTCACGTTGAAACTGACATATCAACGTGGTGTCCTTAAAGCTCCTACGCAACAGACAAAGATGGAACACAGGCACGGTAGAGAAGTTGAAGTGAGACCCACCTGATCTGAATCCTGCTCCAAGAAAAAGAGAAAGAAAGGAAAGAGGTGAGGATAAGTAGTTCAAAAATCTTCAACTGTTAGTATCATTAGCAGTTTCCGTTGATTATAGCAAATTTTAACTTATTTAGTGACATGTTTCCAGGCCCCTTCTGCACATCCGTTCTTACTGGCACGAGATCAGTAAAGGGCCTGGAAACGAGATTGATTTGTTTACACAATTTTAATGAGTTTTATTTTACAAAAATGATAAGCCAAGAAATATGGTGTTTTTACGTTTAGGTTTAACGTTGTTTTAAATAAAGTTTATAAAAGTCTTTTCGACTGTGTTATGGTTAACTAGAGTCCTCGTTCCCCTTTGCCAGCGGTCGATGCCAGTCAAGGGAAATAGGGAGACGTCATTTATTAGTTAATTTGCTAAAATACTTTTTCACAATTGTCGCTGTTTTATTTTAGTTTTTATCGTTTATGTTAAAGATTAAGAATATCTAGGTGAAGTTTGTTTTAGCAATTAGGGAACTGTATTTTATCCATAGGCAAGTAAGATAAAAATCAAAACTTTTGAGGCCAACTGGCAAAATAAAAACAACAGAGTAAGAAGAAACACAGTGAGACTAAACTACAGCTTACGTAAATTCGACAAGAAGGGAATTCAGTGGAACAACGAGATATGTTTGCCTGGCAGTTTCTATTGAGATAACAGGAACCCCTCCCTCAGAAAGACAAAAAAATAAAAAATAAAAAAAAATATATCAGACCACTTTGGTTGCCACCTATTTCTTGAAGTGTAAAACAAAACCTATGTTCCTATTGAGTCATGCAACGAAAAACTGACTGCGATCAAACTTTGAATGTAGCAAAGACATGTTCATGAAGTCATCAAATAAACACTTTTTCTGCTTCATACTGGAACATAACTCGAGAAACTAAAACAACATGGGCATGAAAACAAGTCAAGTAATAATTTTTCGAGCAGGTGACGATTCCTTAGGGTATCTTCACGCTTTCCTCTGAGCAACGATCGCACAATCGCAACTCTACTTCACAAACGTGGCCGGCTACATATGTGCCTCGCGGTACGCTTGACTATATCACGCGAACAACACGTGAACGACGCGAAAAGATGTTCACGTGCTACAAGAAGGGTCTTCGTGATGCACATCGAGGAAGCCACGTGAGTGAGCGTGAATCACGTGAGCGAGTGAGCCCGAATTAAACCCTCCCCCCACCCACCAACAGAGTTACAGGAACAGGCCGCATTTTATTACTTAGTCAAGTAAACTCACTCTGGACTGAGCTTGTCCTTTCCGTCTCATGAACTTGTAGTTTTCGTAGATTAGTTTGGCGCAGTATATCTTACCCACTGTCATTTGCGGCTGCTGGTTCACTTGATTCGCTGAGAAAGGAAATGGCACAGAAACGTTTTATCCAAGTGAAATTAAATTGTGGACATTCATTCTGGACAAACTAACTGCCTACGTCTGCGTTGGAGCATGACAGCAAGTATCTTCGGTTTTCGTACTACGAAGTAACTAGAAGTATTTCTACTCCCCCATGGATGGGATGCTAGTCCCCTGCATTAAATTCGCCGGTACTCATTTATACAACCGGGTGGAGAGAGGCACTGTGAGGGTGAAGTGTCCGGCTTGCCCAACAACACAAACCCAGACTGTCTACACGGATCTCAGTGCGCTAACTAGTAGACCATTGCGCCTCCCACAATATTACAAACATTTAACAAATTGACGTCAGTTTTTTTATGCGTCTGTCCTCTTAATGACGATAAATTGCGTCATAACATTCTTAAAGTGGCTGTGGTTACGCAGTAAACTTTGACAGTGCTATGACGAAATTTATCATCAATAAGAGGACAGACGCATAAAAAACTGACGTCAATTTGTTTTTTACATTAACAAGACCCCAAAATGGTCAAATGCCCGGAAAAAATGAGGGGAAAAGACGCCGTAAACTTGCCGTAAACAAAGATAAGTGAATTTTATTCAAAATGACTCGAACATTGTCAATAACTTTTCTCGCTTTTTGATTGGCTACTTAAAAAGGTCGATAAAATCTCATTGGTTAAAAAGTTGACAGTTCGACAGCTGAAAGTTGAACTTGAAAGCTTGTATAAATTAAAATTTATCCGTCTGTACTCTTATTGATGATAAAAGTGAGCCAATCAGCGCGAAAGAAATTAGACAGTTCTTCTAAAAACTGTTCTTTAATCCAGTGTGTAACGCGGTCGAGGAAATGTCGTTATCATCAGCTAGCAAGTTTGGTTTTTAAAATCCCTTGAAGAAAACTTAGGTACCGCTTGTTCAATTGAACGAGTACAGTTAAAATCAGTCGGTATGATCTATCTACAAGGAGTTGGTTATCGATTCTTCACATCTACTTCCGAACCTCTCGGCAAGAAATTATTCTTTGTCTCGGGTTTCGTTTGCAATTCAACTACAAATTCTAAGTCAGCACAGAATCGCCATTTCTTGTCAATGTGTCTAGGGAAAAATCTCCGCAGAGGCGCAGACCAATGTGTCTCAGTTGATTACCAAACGGAACAACTTTAGGGTGGTGTTCCTACTGATTGTATGTTAAAATATTTGACAAAATACAGCTCAGATTTTTTACGCGTACATTTACCATTGTTGATCAGACTGGGGGGCTTGGGTACTACTCTGTCCAAGGTCTTCTTGGTGAGTTTAGGCCAGACTCTCTTTAGCATAGCTCTCAGTTCTTTATCGTTCTCCTTCAGATTATCTGGAAAGAAGCGCAACAATGTTACACAGAGGTCTGTAGCACAGTTACACAGAGTTAAACAGCTACACAATCCACGCAGGAAGCGGGTGTCCCAACAGCCTCGGATTTTTGGACGCTCCTGTAAGTCCACATAATTAACAGCGATCACGAGAACAGTTTGGACAAGCTTTTAGACTTTTATAAACAAACAAAGTTACATTAATTAGAGAGGAAGCCACATCAGCCTTAGCTGGTTTACATGCGGGTCCTCTGTCCTGGTCGAGTTGGAATTTGGAGTCTTGGTTTTTGTGATGGGAAGAAAACCGGAGAACATGGAGAAAAACCCTCGGAGCAAGGCGAGAACCAACAACAAACGCAACCCACATATGGCACTGGGCCGGAATCGAACCCAGGCCACATTGGTGGGAGGCGAGCGCTCTCACCACTGCGCCATCCTTGCTCCCCAAAATGCCGAAAATGCTTCTTTCACAAAGCGGTCATAAGTCACCTCACAAGAATTGTTCCCGCCAAAACTTATTCCTGGCGCCAAATGCAATAAACTGTCTAAGCGTTATGAAATCCTCTGATTTCAAGCCGAGAATTAGAATTACGACAATCAGAATTAAGACAGTCTTAACGCGTTTTGTTGAATAAACATGAAAACAGTCTCCAACATCTATTTCCGATACATGATTCGTAAAACGTCTTGAAAGCAGGCCTTGAATAGCCTGCGTCGCAGACAGTCTAAACCGCCGGGTACTATATCGGGGTTTTATGACACGTCCGGCTGCAACGCAGGCTGGCCTTGAAAAGGGTGTTGATAAAGCTTTTACTGTGTACACTGTAAATCCCAGTCAACATAACAAGTACATATACAGGGGTAAGGTTCTTATTTGAAATTGCCAGTTCTTACTTTTCTCGGTCATAATCTTAAGCGAGGTCCGCACCAGTGCAAACAGAGTAGCAGTAAAGGTGACCGTGTTGTCTGGGAACAGCGGCATGTTCATCTTGATCAGGCGCTGAAAAAGAGCCAACAGAAGTCAGATAAGTCATGTAGCTACATTTCAAAGTTTCCCCAGTGCCTTATGCGTGACAATAAAATAATAGAGAGTTTTGTGTAAGTGTGCTCTTGGCTGTAAATTGCCCGACTGACAGTCACTTCTCCGGTTAAATCTTACAAATAGTAAAAAGTTTCTTCTTACTTACCTTGTAAGCAACGATCTTTGGACATTTCTTGCCTATTCCAATTGGTGGAGACATTTGTCGTAACAATTGACATACTTCAGTGTGCTTGATGCGGCCCCTGAATGGTGATAGCAACAAACAAACAAATAAACAAAAAAAAAAAAAACAAACACACAACCCAATCAGTCAGTCAGTCAGTCTGGCTCTGAACCCCGTCTTTAGATTTTTTTTAAACCTTTTCAAAAAGTTGCTTTTTATCACGGTTATCACAATTCGATTATAAAAAATGGGGGTCACCGGGCTAATTTTTTATTTGTAAACAATTAACCTACATTAAGGGCGTTTTAACAGATTGCACTGTTGCGATGGTAACATGTTATTTACTTGTTTACCAATGATTGGGAACTTGTGTGATATCATTATCGCAGGATTATAAAATCAATGAGTGATAACACTGATCCATCAAGATATAAGCGATGGAAAGAGCTGAAAACTGTAGTCAGCCACCTTAAGAACTGACGTAACACAAGAGAGGAACTTACGTGGCTCCAGGGTCGAACTCAGACCACACCCGCACAAACTCGTCCAGGTGGTGTGGGCCAAGAATGGACTCATCACGTGTTAGGTATTCAAAGTTGTCCATGATGACAGCCACGAAAAGATTCAGAAGCTGTCAACAAAAGCAAAGGAGATTGTTGCTTTCTCTCGGCACACAGAATTCCGAATGAATGAACCTACTGCTCTATCGGTCGATTAATCAATCCAGTCACCTCTATACTTGTTACATAAACACTCTATAACCATTTAAACTAAAATATCCACCTTTTTAGTAGTACAATAACTTACCAGAAAAGAACAAAAGAAAATGAAGGAGATGAAGTATAAATACGCAAATGCACTGCCACATTTGCCCTCTTTATCTTGACAATCTGCATCAGCTGTACACGCCAACATTATGAGCTGCCAGTTTTCACCTGTTGCGGACCTACAAGGCAAGGAAAGGACTCTAAGTCACGCAACAGCATGATCTCTTTTGGTTGCTATACCTTATTCTAACTAATTTTCGGGCGTACTTAATTTCGCGAAAACTCGGAAGCTGTATTTTGCGAGTACTAATTTGCCAGATTCCAGGAAAAAACTGTAAACAATTAGATTTAATTTCGCGGTTTTACCATTGCTGAAGTCTCCCAAATTCTAAGCCGAGGGGCCCCGTTTCACTACAAATGGGGAAACGGATGACTGTACTAAAGCGGTTTTGGCGGATTTACCAGCTGAAGATCACAGTGAATCGGAGGAAGGGTGCTAACAGGTTGAAAACAAGAGCATGTCAAAGACTCATGGACATAAATTGAAAAATTACCAACAAGCCTGTGGCTCAGAATACTTAAAATCCACGAATTGTTTTCTTACATAATATGGATTACATTTCGCGTGTTAATTTTCGCGATTTTTCTCCAAGACGCGACAATCGCGAAATATAGAACGCGAGAAAATTAGTAAGAATAAGGTAATATGTCAAATTATTCTCGCAGTGAGATTGGTTCTTACTTGTGATCTAATGGAGGACAGACGTATAGATGACGTCATTAATATTTGTTTCTTTATTCTAAAAAACAGACAGATTCCAAGCTGCCGTGCGTCCGTTCAGGAACTGATCACAGAAGACGCCAAAATGTGGTAAAAACATAAGTGACACACGGCTCGGCTATCGCCTTGTGTGCCACTTTTTTGTTCCTACCTCATCACCTGTGATCAATTACTACACAGACGCACAGCAACATGGAATCTATTTATAAATGTGATCCCAAGAACACAAAGAACTCAAGATCCAGTTGCTTTAGGGTTGAAGTTGTAAAAACAAAACCTCAACACAGAGACAAGATAACAATGATCTGTACGTCATTGACCATCCTCGAAGACCCAAGGGCAGACAGTGGGAGCGAGAGAAAGTCGAACAGATTGAAAAAAACCGCAGTTTTTCCTGTTGTTTCGATTGGCTCTCGCCCCCACTGTCTGCCCCTGGGTCTCCGAGGATGGTCATTGGCGTGACACTCAAATCTTCAAGTAAATGTGTGGCGTGACGATCTACTGTGCATACCTGAAAAGAACTTGAATGGCTTCAGGAAATGACTGGAAGTTATTTCGACTTGCAATCTGATCCCAAGGCTCGCCGCGTTCTGCGTTATCAATAGTGATTTGACCGAACATCTGCATGAAGCAATAGTTAGTTAATTTCATCTTTCTTACCATTAGTCTCTTTCAAGACAGTCATAATCATGTGAAGCTACACTTTCAAAGACAGGATTGCGACTTTAAGGGGATCTTCTAGGTGGGATCAAAACAAAGCTCAGTCACTTGCAGGCGTTTTGGCTTGACGTTTATTCTGCCGAGAGCTTAACAATCCGGTCGCCTATCTTGCCGCCATCTTGGAGTCGCAAAACGAAAAGGGGAAGCCAGGGCAGGACGAGGCGAAGAGGAGACGGGTAGGAGCCTTGCCCCTACCCCAACATGAACAACGAGACAACGTTTAATTGTACTGTAAGTTTACAAGATAAATATAATATATAAATTGAAAATAGACACACTAGCTGGTCACCCAAAATCCGAATCCAAGAAAGCGCTCACTCGCTCAAGAAAAAAACAAAAAAAACAAAGATACTTGCGTTCGCCCAGTCAAAATATACCTCAGTAACCAAGAACACATTCTTCCGCATTAAACGTACCTGCATCCCGATGACTGCATAGATAAAGAACAAAAGTCCAATGAGCATACCAACGTAAGGTAACGCCTAGAACACAACACATACGTCTAATCAGTAAACTGACATACTTCCAATATTGCCATGTCCAAGATCGTAATACAAATTCTCCTTGCTGGCTGGCAGACATTCCTTCTGACATTCTGACAATATTACATTTTGACATTATAAAATTATGACATTATGACACCATGACACTTTGACATTTTGACATTACGACATTTTCACAATACGATAAGGCGACATTTAATATTCTCGCCAACGGTTAGCTGTACATATTTTGACATCGTAAAAAGAAATTTTTATTATTCCCGTCTAACCACATTACACAGGGTACCAGCTTGAAGTTTTTTTTTTCCAAAAACAACAACCAAAAGAAGGGAGCTTAAACTCATTTGATGGCAGACTTGTTAATTAATGCGATTCTCGCTTTACCTTAAATGACTGCAGAAACGTCCACAACAAGATTCTGATTGTGTAACCCTGCCTTAACAGCTTGATCAGCCTAGCCGCTCGGAAGAGACGGAAGAGACTAGGGTCGAAGGGCATCGAGTCAGACTCATCAGACTGTAAGTAAACAAAGTCACGTGATTGGGGTAAAATTTACTATAGACCTCTTGCTTAGGCGGCCACTAGACTGTTAACATTGCTAGAAATCAAATCCACTTCTCAAGGTGGTGTAAGTGTCCTATTTCTTCTATCCATATTTAGTATAAGTCTACCAGCGTTCTATCACGAATGCCGTTCTATGATTGGCTACGCTACTCACTATCTATTCTGTGATAGATAGAGATGGCGTTGCAGTGTATCCTTGTTAACTAAATGACGTCCCCTTCTTGGTGTTTTCGAATTGTCTGTGAAGAGGATTTTGAACGACTTGTAGATTTATACTAAAAGAATTAGATTATTCACTCTCGATTTCTATCGCGTGATAGTTGACGAGCCTCACCTGGATCCTGCTAAGAGCAAAGTCCAACAAACTTCCAAGGACGATTATGAAGTCGAACACGTTCCAGCTGTCTCGGAAATAATTCTTGGAAGAATAGTTAAAAAGAAGATCAGGATTGTAACAAGCGTTTCTGGTTAAAATGCACCATATGCTTCACCTGCAAACAATTCTCTCTGTCACGAAATGAGTCATTTCTTTCTCAATGAATACAAGAAATTGAAAACAATTTGAATTGGAACAACTAGTGCCATATCCCAGAGCTAGCCTGTACTACATGTTGTAAAATAATGTTTTTCTGTCTTGTGTATCCTGTAAGCTTTAGCAGTGTAAAGAGCAGTGTAAAGTAGTTCTGTAATTAGCGTTAGTTTTCAGTCCTAGTATTTAGTGTGCATTTTTCTTAGTGTTAACGTAAGTAGTGTCCTTGTACATTATTTTGGGTCTTTTGAGCTATAAAACGGTGTTAACAAGACATTGTAAACTGTTGTGCATTATTAAGTATTGTATCGCCATTTGTAAGTAGTATTAAAGGACAATATTGTAAGTAATAATAGAAAGATTAGAATTTTCGTCTTCATAGCATGTTGCATGGCCATTTAGTAATGTTCCGTGCAAAGACTTACCGTTCGGAAGGCAAATAGTTTCAAGATAGCCTCTCCCGTGAACATGAAGGTAAATATCGTGTTGAACAGGTCAAGAATCTCTCGATACAGGGGAGGCTCGTCATCAAACTGATTACAAAACAAAAAAAGGAAAAATATTATCTTGAGCACACTGTAATTGTTTGCCGGCAAAAATTTAAATTCAAAACTACTGCTTTCCACAAATGGTATGCACTCCTCTCAATTTACATCGTTATTAGTTTATCTTCACCATTCATGCTATTTTCAAAATTTAGATTTAAGGAACTGTCATTTAACAAATTGACGTCAGTTTTTAATGCATCTGTCCTCTTATTGACAATGAATTTCGTCATGACATTGTCAAAGTAGCTGTGGATCCATGAGCCGATAGCCGAGTGGATCCTCAGACCACTTTGATAATGTTATGACGAAATTCATTGTCAATAACAGGACAGATGCATGAAAAATTGACATCAATTTGTTTTTTACGATAACAAATTGTCAAATTGTCCGCTCTCGCTCGTCTGACGCATCGCATGATTTATAAATTCATTTGTCTGTACGCATATTGACAATAAAAATTAGCCAATGAGCGCGTGAGAATTTCTGCAGTTATCGCAAAAAGTATTTTCTTTCATCATAGCCCTGGCCTTGTGACAGATTTATGTTGTAAGTCGAAATATAGGCTTCAATAAACCAGCCCGGTTGTCATGTCAGGCTGACATTCAGTTTTTATTTGACTTGAAGTGCCGCCTAACACCAGCATCTTACAGAAAGACGTTTTTTTTCCTCCATCGTGTAGACCTTTACATTTAAAAGATTTCTGATGTCACTAACACTTCAGATTTCTCTCACACTTGCTCTTGCCGCAAAGATGTGCGCATGTTTCATGTCGCTTGATTAGGTTGGCGTTAATTCTTGGGAAACACCTTAAAACCCTTGATTTTCTCGACATTTCCTCCTAGAAGGTAGCTGCTGAGACCAGTTTTCATGCTCAAATTACCTATAGTAATGGTCATAGAGAGCACTATAAGCAAACTTCCAAACACAAACCACATTTTAAGACTTTCGTATTCAAATCACACAATACCGGCCAGCAGAACCTTTCTGCTCGTTACTAAGAAGAAGTTACGTTAAACCCAGAACTGACCTTCATGGTAAGAATGAGGGTGTTGAGAGCAATGAGTATCATGATGAAAAACTCAAAGGGACTGGAATCCACGATTCTCCAAATACGGTACTGCCACGTGTTGGGATCTTGAGGCATGAATCTTTCAGAAGGTTTAGCCACGATGGCAAAATGAAGACAATCCCGCTAACAAACAAGGATGGAAAACGTAGCACAAAAGAATACATTAGACCGCATATTTCAACATAACATAATCTTTCATATGCTCGTTTGCTTCTTTAAATCCACAGACAAAAGCTTATTACATTGAAGAGTCTTCTAACCGCGTGGCAAAAGTTAAAGCCTCACAATGGATGTTGATCAATCTAAAAATAGACTTGGAATGATTCATATGGATGGCAGAGACCAGCTAACCCAGTCATTCTCTCCTAGACATCTCAATTTTATTTTGCCATAATACTTGATTAATTACAACTACACGTAACGCTGTTAGGTTCTTGAAGGAAAACTAAATCCAAGATGTATCAGGCATTGTTGCTGCACGCATTCCTTGTTTCACGCAATGGCGCTTGTCACGCATCCTTCTCACCTGATTTCTGTCCAGTTCGCAGTCACCCTGGTCCTTCTCTCCCTGTTCTTGAAAGGTAAGGATAATGAGTGCTACGAAAATGTTGATGAAGAAAAACGAGAAAACTACAACGAAGAAAATGTAGAAGAGCGCGATCTCGATTTTGTTGTCGACGATTGGTCCACGGTCGACGGCGGTTGTGTCAATGGAGGCTTGCATTAGGCTAAAAGAGAATGAAAGAAAAAAAGGTAAGTACAAAAATATGACCGGTGAACGGCCATAAGTACGCGCCCCTCTTGCCCGTCCAGAAAACAAGCAATTGAAAAAATAAGCTCCCACAATCGAAGACACACACACAGACAAAAAAATGCCGCTAATAAGCCCTAAGATTGAATATAATCAAATGGACATAGCTCTTGAAGAAAAATATAATTTCTTGGGTGAAAGCCTTCTACGGTGCCGTTTTTGTATTTCATGTGGTTCCAGTTTGTTCACAGAATTGCACCATTTTTGGAGAGCAAAATTCCGTCAGATAACAAGGCCTTTTACAGCCTCGAAAGTAAGCCCCCAGGAAAAAAAACGGAGCAACATTATTTTCGTAATTTTCCTGTGTCACAATTTTTCTCCTGTCAAGTAAATGACTGATTTCCTTGTCTTTTGGAAGCCGACATAGAGGCCCTGAGATGGACTAGCATCCCACCCAGGGGGGAGTAGAAATGCTCCAAGTCGCTCCATGCCACAAATACCAGAGATAGTCGCGCTGGCCAGCCGGACCACTTGGCTCGAAAGCAGACTTTATCATGGGCGACCACAGAAGACGATAGTGAGGAAGGTGACTGTACGACTCACAATCACCTTTTCTCTTCATGGTTACTATAAAACAAATGGTTTGGTAGCCTTATGAGCATACACAAGATTACAAAAGCTCTTACGCTGGCCAGCCTTCTCCAGTTGATGATGTAAACAACGATAACATTGCATAGAACACATTGTCAAAATTATATTCTTGTCCTTCCCAGGAGCGTTCCTTGATCTGGAAAGAAATCACAAGCTTAAGAATTAGTTGGTGAAGTTTTAAGTTCTTCTCTGCAAATTAACTATTTTCAAGTTTAAATAATTTCCAAGTACTTCAAATATTCTGCTGCGCATCGTATTTTCAAGTCTCTTTTCAGAGTTTGGAAATGTGGTCAGATACAGTCAATATTTTATCCGTTGATTTATCATTTTTTAATAGCTTTTCCTTTAAAAGACAAAATGGATGTCCAAAATCAATGCACAACGCGTCTCTCCGCTAGGAGCGTTTCATGACAGTAAAAATAGCTGCCATATTTTTCATGTGAAAACGGCACCCACTGCGTACGACACTGCTGCTTATTTTCAGTCTAAGGTCGCCCTGTCCATCTACACTTCGCAAGTATAGTTTATTTGAACACTAAATACGATGAAAATAATATTGAACCACTTACCTCGACATTGGACAGGTCAGACAAGTCAGGATATGAAAAGTATTGCCCCCTGCAAATAAATCATTTTGCGGTTACGTACTAAATTTGGCACAAATTCAGTGGAAGATGTCTTAACGGGCACTGTCGTAAGCGGGCAGCTCCACTTAAGACCGCCTTCATAAAACCCTGTTTGAACAAAATCTGTATTTTTTCATTCCCGTAAGCGGACATTCCTTTAAGCGGCCGCGGACACTTTCAGGCCTTACGATTTACACATTTTTCCTTCAGTGTTTTCGAGCTCAGTCCCGTAAGCGGACACCCGAAAGGAATTGGGTCCAACTGTAAAAGATACTCATAAACATTTGTAAACTGTTTGACTGCATTTTTGCAGTGGGACTGTTAATCTTGATTGCAGTTATGATTTGTTCTTCAGTCCTAGTACTAGAGTATGCAGTGCTGTTTACAATGGCAAACGACAATAAAACAACAACAACGACAACAACAACAACACAATCATTTAACACGGTGGTATTTCTTGCATTCCCAATGTTTATTGTTAGCTGGGCAAGCTCCGTAAGTGGCCATCTATCCCTTTCACCACTCGTGGCCGCTTATGAGAGCTTAACCGTCCTCGCAAACGGTCAGCTCCGCTTACGGACACCTTTTTCGCCTTCCGAGGGTGTCCGCTTCAAAAATACCAATAGGGTAATAACAAACTGAACGAGAAATCAGATTGAGAAAACTTGAAAGTTATCCAAATACACGCACACATTTTGTGTAGATAAACGAGAATATAAATACATAAATTTGGGCACGCCTAGGCTCGATTTCCGCCGCTCTCGAGAGTCCGGTCTACGTTCCTCCCCGAAGAGACTTGGGGCTCCCCGAAGAGACTTCGGAAAGGAGCGCGGGCTCCTTTCCCGAACAGCGGCTGGTAATCGAGCCTAGGCATGTCCGCATGTAGCAAAGGCTAATCCAGGCGCTAGTACCAAGCGTCACCAACATACGCGCGCCTATAAAAAACAAGAATGCCGCACCAAACACGATGCTTCATCCAAGCCAAAACAACATCCTTAGCTTGCGAGAGAGCTTTCGTGGTAGCTCTAAGGGTCCTTAACTTCATTGCAATGACAAATCCTCCCAACTATTGTGATAAGAATGTATAGAGACTAATAGAGAGAACTTGGGTGAAGATCATACGGAGCTAGCTAACTTACTGGCACTCCTCCTTTGTCATCTTCGAAGGGTCATCACATTTGAAAAATTTCCCCTGAAAGATACAAAGTGCATCAATTGTTGCCCTAGAGATTGTCTTGAATAAACACAATAAACATCTAGGAATGTATTGTTTACTCGTTGGAATATTAAGCTCTTAATGACTGGCCCCCAGGAAAACAAAACTCAATGTTTCCCGCGGAACCAGCAATTAAGTGTGTTGTTATATCTCCCAACTCAAAAATAGAAAAAAAAAAACTGCGAAGAAATCGTTTGCTTGAGGCCAGCTGGCTCAAAAATTTGCCGCGGTTTCAAAGAACACGCCCTTATCACGTGCTAGTCGAAATTTAACGTTGTTGTTTCCCCAGGGAATTAGTGAGTTTTGACCCACGACACGTGACACGCTCTCCTCCAATCCGAAAACGTATTTGAGTTGGGAGGTATAACAAAATCATTTAATGACAAGGGCTTTCACTTGAAATTTCAATTCGCAATTCTTGCGCTATCAGAATTCATTTAAAATCCTTGGAAATTTAGCATAGATTTCACGAGTCTGAAGATAACTGATAGCATCAGTCGTAAGCGAATGTTTTCTGAATTTCTCAGGTACTACATTCCTTACATTTGAAGTTTCTATTGAAATAGGGCTAACATAAAATAAGACTACACATACTGCCGACCAGTGACATAAGACAATGCTGCTGTACAGTCAGAGTCTTATATTCAGACTAGCGTCCATTTTACTTCCTTACCTGGAAGAGCTGAACTCCAATAACAGAGAAGATGAACAAAAACAGAATGGTGATGATCAAAATGTTGAGAACATTCTTCAGTGAGTAAACCATACACTGGAACACAGCCTAGAGTGGCGGAGAAACAGAGAAAATAAGATGATATTCTCTCTCTAGTCATATCGTAAACGAATGGGATTTTGCGCATAAAACACGTAGGTACATTAACATACGAGAACAAGGAAAGGTAAACTTTAACAAACAAGTACAGGGAATAGTAAACTCAAATCAAAAGTATATGCCATACTCTACTCTGAACGACATAAAATCAAGACAAGCTCCCCGACAGGAAGCTTAAAATCAAAATAAGTCATCCTCCTCTTCAAGGGATAAGCCCATGGACGGAGGGGGGAAGGGGGCGAGGGGAATTATCATTCGAAAGTATTTGCACGTCAGATTTGATGGGCTAATCTTTGGCAGGGATTCTCAGTCATTGGCCTGAAACATCAAGCTGAGTGGTTTCGTTCGTTCACTGCCATGAAATGTGATGAGTATTTTGGCAGGAACCGCAGAAAAACTGGAATCATGAGCAACTCAGTCCATGCGGATGGAAAAGTACCTTCAATTTCTTGGCCTTGTTGATGGCCTTGAGTGGACGAAGAACCCTGAGAACTCGCAAAACTTTCACGGTTTTCTTGGATCCCGGGTCGATGGTAGATTGATCCTGATTCCTGTATATAACACATGTTAATCAACTCAGCGATAAGAGTGCCTCGTCATGCAACAAGAATTACGTTGATGAGGAAATATCGCTTCTAAATCAGAGAAAGTGACATTTAAAATACTAGTTTAGGTAGATCCAAGCACATGTTAGTTTAGATAAAAAACGAGATGTTAGTTCAGGTCAAAGAGATGACAATAAACCGAGGAAAAAAGAAGAATGTTGAAGGTTTGGGAGAACTAAGATGGATTCTGAACGCCAAACTAGACACTGCAGAAGAAGACACACAGTGTAGCTGGAATTCAGTTCCTCCCAAACAGTTCCCAATTTGTACGCGGCCATTTATTCTCTCGGCGCCTTTTGAGAAGGAGCGATGTTGACACTAATCTATCCAGTTACTGCACCCAATCAATAGCTTCCGTACGTTACTTTCAAATGAACAGTCGCGCCATAGTTAGTAGTCGCCTCTACTAACTATGGTCGCACGAACCAACATTTAACTGTTTTCACACTGAAGAAGGGCTTTGCCCGAAACGTTTGTGATTTTTCACAAGATGACACTTTGACATTTTTCAATTTTTATTTCCTTTCGAATGCTTATAGCCATTTAGGTGCCACGCATCAACTGAGGAGAACAATTTATTTATTCATACGAAACATTTATTTAAAGCAATCGGCATTTGTTACCCCATGACAAGTGAAGCAATGGCGCAGCTCACGACCAAGGCGTCAATACAATTCCACGCATCTCTGAAGTACGAGCCCGGGTGAAGAATGGCGCCGTAATCAATCAGCTGGAAACAAGAAAAGAAAGGCTGCTTTTCAATTGCTTGTCAACATCAGTCAAAGGCTCGGGTGGATAGAGGATTTTAGAGATGGGGGTTCAAGATACGAACCCCCTGTAGGGGGGTTTCGGGAACATCCTCCCCCAGAAAATTTTTTAACTTAGGTCCTCGGAAATCGGATTTTGAGGCCGAGTCAGCGTGTTATAATGTCTCATTATTTTTTAATTCAGACTCTTTAAAGCTCTGCTCTTGAAGTTGTGTCCTGGAAAAATGGCGAAAACAATTCACTCAATATCTTCATCTTAGTGTCCAAGGCGTGTTTCCTGTATAAGGGAAGGTACTAAGTCACAATCGTATTGCCATTTTAACCCAAACTGTAGGAAAATCTACGTAAAATCGCCCCTCTACTATGAATAGAAAGACGAGTTTTCTTCCGTTCTCACTGACTATCAACAGCAGCTGGTCAAATGAACTGAGAATAAGCGAGAGTCAATACAATTACCTTAACAAGGACCTCCATGGCGAACACTGTGGTGAATACATAGTCAAAATATGTCAGCACCTGAAAGATTGAAACGCGACTAGTGTTATTTTCTTTTATCACTGTTTTTTATTCTTTTTTGACTATTTTGGAATCGGCGGTGTACAAGTGAAAAGGATTCTGCGGCTTTAAGTAAAGAGCCACTGGATCAAAGGAAAAGGCAAAGCACATCTTCAATTCCAACGACTTTCCAAGCCAGCTCTTAACTCCGGTGTCAGCATTATTTAAACGACTTAGAGCATTTCTACACCCCCTGGCTGGGATGCCAATCCGTCGCAGGGCTACCCCCAGTAATAAATTTGCTGGTAGCCTTGATACACTTGGTTTAGAGGCATGTGAGAGTAAAGATTTAGAATCTTACCTAAGAGCGTAACACAATTACCCTGACCAGGGAATCGTTTCTCGACAGCCCCGGAAACTTTTCGGGCCCGAAATGCCATTTTTAGTTAATCGGTATTTAAAGACAGAGAGGTGTATGCGCCTGAAACTTCTTGTGCGGAATGGACCCTATGTTTATATTAAGAACATGTGAATAAAACAGCTCTGTAATCATAAGGTTTGAGATTTTACTACGACTTTCCGGGTGCGAAAACTTTTCGGGACCTTCGAGAAACGGGCCCCAGGGTTCGAACCCAAACCGCACAGTGCACAGTCTAGCGCCTTAACCAGTAATTCATCAATGCACCATCGGTCGTTACACGACACCGATTCCAGTTCGGTCTTAATTGACTGCTATAAGTTCTCATACCTTGTTACGTTTGGATTCTTCATCGACTGGATCTTCAAGAGCCAACAAGACGCTACTGATTAGGATTATAACCAAGATAAAGTTATCAAAATGCCGTAAATTCACCAGCCAGTGACACGCTTTCCGAACCCTGAAAAGA
>Ga0126339_10000796_pt1 | contig 19169 bp, 12 predicted proteins | sample OrbTmetagenome_2_FD_92532 | JGI IMG/M metagenome (GOLD analysis project Ga0126339, IMG submission 92532) | Coral microbial communities from Petempiche,Puerto Morelos, Mexico - Orbicella T R C metagenome | ecosystem: Host-associated > Invertebrates > Cnidaria > Coral | place: Petempiche,Puerto...
AAAAATATGGCTTTGGCAATTTCCATACAAAAGTTTTAATTTAACACATGGTTAATTCCCCACAAAAAAATAAAAAGTTTTAAAAAAAAAAAAAAAAAAAAAAAAAAAAAAAAGAATCAAAAGAAACAAACGAAATCACCGAGGTAAGTGCCTCGGTTTGCCTGTTTCTAGCTACAGTCCTGCCCATAAATATACAAATATTGTATTGTTCTGGATTTCCGAAGATATACTCGTGGATACGTGCATATACGGCTGTTACGCCTCTAAAATTATGGTTCTGGATGTATCATTTTTCTCCAAATCATTTTTGATCATGGACTCCCGGTTTGTATAAGCACGCTGCTGCGTCAAGCAATGTTTCTTTCAGTTCTCAAAATACACTTATTTGAACTTCCACTGTCTTCCTTTTGACATAGCAGGATTTTTGAGTGGCCTTGCTTTTAAAACTGCCTGAAACCTCGATGCTAGGGAAAAAAGACCGAGTCACTGCAACATGACGGCAAACGTAAATGCATGTTACAACTGACAGACTGCTGGAAGCGACTAGTTTTCCCGCCATGTATTACATTTTCTGTTTTCTCTTGCAAAAAAAACAAAACAAAAAAAACAGACAGAACAAAGACGGAAAAGCGCAGATGTTTTAATTCCACTTTTTTCTCCTAATTTCATTTTGGGTGAAGTTTGGACTGCAGTCTACTAGACAACAGTCTTAGCAGTGAAGCCCAGAGCCTTAATTTAAAGTAGTTGCTGTGGAGCCCCAGAGCCCCACTTTTTTGGCTTTGGGGCCCCGTGGCCTCACAGTTTTAGGCCCAGAGCCCTGGAACCCTAGAACCCTTTGGGGCCCTGAGAGATGGCCGTTGTTCAAACTACGGTTTTCCACTATAAAAAAGTGTGAAGAAAAGCTATTTATTCCATTAGCAATTTTTTTTTCTGACCTTAGCCCAAAAATAATGTATCTTTATGCAGCCTTGTACGCTGAATATACAGCCTACGCATATGTCTTTTTTTACATGTAAAGTCTCGTTGGCACATTTATCTTGTAAACTGAGCGTAGTTAGTTGACGATTTCAATGAAGGCAACTCTATTCGTGCCTTAGAGGTTTTTCGTTAGTTGCTTCTTTCAGGTGTTAAGCTGACTTTATTTAGCCCTCTTTATTTTGTTCCTTACATGATGTAATCTCGCATTGCGTAAGTATAATAGAGTACTCTTATCCGCGTAATACGATTTACATCGAAGAGTTGTACATTGAAGGCGTATAGCGAATTTACGAAGAATAAATGTGATTTCAGTTGTAGCAGATCCGACGATAACTTGGAACCCGCAATAAGTTCCTCTCCTGCACCAAGCGACTTGCTCCGAGCTAGTCTTTCCCCAAAGCGCAGTCGTCCAGCTAGTTAGCCTCTCCACGCCCGTTCCCCCAGTTTAGAGTTCAGAGCGGAAAAAACCGTTCTCACACTCGTGCGGTCGGACTGACCGCGACATTTTCTAAAGCCGATTGTTTGACGCGCGATGAAACTGAATGGTTAACGTTCTATCTTATAGAATCGAAAACCCACGAAGTCTTCCCTATGAATGTTACGGCAGTAAAAGCGTACCGTATGGTTCCCCAGCGACACAAGAACTAAAACTTCCGTAAATTTTGACTAAGCGCATTTTTATATGTAGAAAAAATATCCCCTTCGGTAGGGTTACCGTCCCCCAGATACATGTTTATGTATACTCTACATGTCTCCATCTGTCCCAAAATATCCAAAATGCTAACACAAACAAAACTAAGTTGGCCTAATTTCTATTTTCTTTTTTCGTGTGGATCATCCCGTAAACACGTTTAAAAGTAAGGCCCTTGGAAATGGGATTTCCAGCATTGTGATGGTAATAGGACTGATTGGAGTTCAATTCGGTCTGTAATCATACGAGCGATAACAAAATCGGAAGATCGCGCAGTGGGAGTACGATTTGTTTATCACGAGTATGATTACAGACCGAATTGGACGACACAAAGTCTTATTACCAACTAATAATAAAAGTCCAATTTCCGAGAAAGGAATAGCCAAGTTATGAGAGAAAGAGAAATTCAGATTTGCATTAAAAGACTGACACAGGAGGCGTAATATTGTTTCGATTGATTTAAACCACAACTTCGAATGTGATTGGTTGATTTAAACTACAACTTTGAATGTGATTCGCTTATTAAATTGTCAAATAACAAACTGTCCGATAACAACTCGGGGAGTAAATTAGTGAAAAATAGGGGCTTTTTTTTTTCAAACCACTCACAATCGAGGAAATTGTAATTTTTATGATCATGGGAGTTATTTGTTTGTAAAGTATTTTTGTATAAGGAGTAAAAATCTAAAAAAAAAAATATTGTCCATCAACAAGTTCTCTTCAGACAGAACTAAGAAAGAAAGAAAGAATATATAAGGTATGGTAATGTAGGCCGGATGCAAGTAGTTTTAAATTGTGGCGGAAGTTTTATTTTGTAAGTTCTATATATAATAATATACGATCACCCAAGGGCGTAGCGTGTATTTGTCATGCAGTACACACCGCAGACAAATTAATCGAGGGATTTTTGGGTCATTACCCGGCCCCCTCCCCTTTCACAAAATTGTTATTTCTAACGGCTCTGAAGTGTCATATCTCGCGTTTACCAAAGAACAGTTTCCCAAATGGAATGGAATTACTCTAGACTTTTATATATTAAACCTCAGGAGAGACTTGTGACGCTTAAACCAGACGATTTGATTGTTGAAGACGGTTTTCGTCAGTGACCATAAGCTTTTTTTTTTTTTTTTTCTGAATTTCTAGAGGTACGCGCGTGCATATATGGTCGATACGCCCCTGTGATCCATACACGTGTAGTTAGCCGTCAGAGCAAAGAACAAAATGTTTCCCCACCCCCTCGCTCCTTGTGTACACTTTCTTTGTTCCTATTTCTTCGTCATGGCGGCGTTTTGGTTACAAATTTTTACGTGATTCACACCCGGGGCCCGTTTCTCGAAGGTCCTGAAAGGTTTTCGCACCCGGAAAGCCGTAGCAAAATTTCAAACCATACGATTACAGAGCTGTTCATTCACATATTCTTAAGATGAACAGAGGTTATCTTCAAACAAGAAGTTTCAGGCGTATACACCTCTCGGTTTTTAGATACAGATTATCTTGAAATGGCTTCGCGGGCTCGAAAAGCCGAAATGCTGAAGTCTGACTGAGAGATGCTACCCAGGGTAAGAGGGAGGGAGGGGGTACTCCCGGAAAAATTGGGTGGGTGTGTGCGGCCCGCTTCCCAAAACCCTTACCCTATTTATGAACAAAGTCTGCGATTTTCCCTATTTATGACTTGAGCAAAAATTCGAAACCTTATTTTTGACTTGGCGTCCGTTTCTCGAAAACCCGGGAAACTTTTCGAACCCGCAAAGCCATTTTTAGTTAGTCGGTATTTGAAGACAGCGAGGTGTATACGCTTGAAATTTCTCCTATGAAGAGAACCTCTGTTTATGTTAAGAATATGTGTATAATTCAGCTCTGAAGCCGTAAGGTTTGAGATTTTGCTACGGTTTTCCGGGTGCAAAAACTTTTCGGAACCTTCGAGAAACGGGTCCTAGACCTTTCAATCAACACCCTGTTTCAGACCTGCGGTTTTATTCCCTAGTTCAGACCGATTTGAAAAGCATTGAAGGCTTTTGTCGACGGTCTTATTGATAATGATGAAAAAGTAGCTTCTTCTAAAAAGCGTACCCAATTCAAGACTAGAGTGCAAAAATCAAACCCTATTTATGGCCAAAATAGCAAAATCGATACCCTGTTTATGACCAAAACGGCTGAAAAACCATACCTTTGGGGCCGCACACACCTATACACCCCATATAAGGGATCACCTCGGGGTTCACACACACACACACATTTAAGACCATATTATTCTCAAAGCTTTATTCTGACTCTGACAACATATGCTAGTGCCTCCAAAAAAGATTACAATACTTAAAATAGCTAATGGTACCTAATACTAACTCATGTATTTTTCGGCGCTAAAAAACAAAGGCGCACCCGGAGAAGGCCTTTGTTCCCATGATTATTAGAAGGAAAATCTATGTAGTTTACATGAAGTACAAACACTTGAGTCACATGTATTCGGAGGTGTGATGGAGTGCGATCTAACCTCAGCAGGTTTGTGTTTTGTTTTGTTTTGTAGCGTTTGAAGTCCTGCAGGATTCAGGTAAGTTGTAATTTCCTCATTTTGTTCCTTATTTCAGTGCTTCAATGCGAAGACAACGGCCATTTGCATTATTTTAGCAAAGCAAGCTCGTTGACTCTAATTCCACGCGATGTAGTGGAATCCCATTCTTGCAAGAAATTCGAGCTGCCGGTCGCGCGCCTTGTGCTGATAATAAATGTTTGTCTTTTTCTCGAGAGTTACATTTAGCTCAGCTTCCCCTGGTTACCTATCGACATCAAAGCAGAAGCATCGTGTTTTACATCGTAAACGATGTTTCCACTCCGTACTGTCAGATAAACGAACAACCACAGTTTCACGTGGATCGTCGGCCTTCCCACCCATCGATGCGAGTCTCATGTCAATTTACTTTTTTATAAGTTTTGTTTTGTTTGTCTTTACTTGGTAGCCTCCAAAAACTAACTACATAAATTTCTTCGTGTAAAGTCCTTTCAGCGTTGTCTGTTCACCGCAAAAACGAGTTCCTTATCTCCTTGGTGTAAATCTCTTAAATTTGAAGAGAAAGGGTGATAGCCCACCCGGCATTAGGGCATTTTTCTTTCACTCCAAGACTCACGTCTCTTATGTTAATCGTTTGCAACCTTGAAATAGTCGTAAGACACAATTAAGGGTAGAAGAAAACTTCTAACAGACTTCTTCAACAACCCAAATATGTTTAGTATCAGTATACCAAGATTTGAATCCAGGTCAGACTGGTGTAAGGGTAGCTCCATGCCAGCTCTGCCCTCTTCACATTATGTTCAGTTTATGAATAGCTAAAGAAATATTTAAGCAATAGACCACAAGTTTTTATGGTTTATAGGCTGATAAACCGCATGGGATGTTGGAAGAACACGAGAAGAATTAAACTATAATTACCGTAGAAACTTGTGGTCTATTGCATTTATACAATAATTCAAAAGACATGCGAAAAATTTCCACGAGTTTATTCGCACAATAAACCATAGCTGATTGACCAACCAGAGTGCGCACATTCATATCATTATTATATAAATTTTCATATGCGATGTCAAAGGAGAAAAAACTGGAAACATTTGTAAGGATCAACATTATCATCAATATAAATTGTATTTTCAGTTTTTAATTACCTCATTGTGGCTCAGATGTAACTATAAAATATTACTCAAATTACAATTAAATAACTGCAATAGAAACTTAATATAACAAAACAAACCAAGAAAGAGCATCTTGTATTAAATAACCCCAGACCAGGAGGGAGGGTCCCATATGCCTCTTCTGAAAACAGGTGTGCCTACAGCTGCTGTATGGCAAAATATTATGTAAACCCTTTACAGTACAATCTACAACAACAACAACAACAACAGCAACAACAACAACAACAACAACAACAACAACAACAACAACAATTATTTGTACCCCTTTTTGCATTCTTTACAAGACATATTAATGTTTATAAATATCTATAAAAGAGTACTGACTACCCTAAATAACCATAAAGAGCTATGACAAGGTGGCACTGATCAAATTATAGTCCTTTTTTTACTTTAATTCATTTCTTTGTAAAACATATCTATGTTGTCTTGCAAATGGAACAAAAATACTTCATTTACTTTGACTAAAAATGTGCGAAACTTTGCTGATCTCTGGCATTACACACAATACATACATGCAATTCAAAAGTTGGCATATTGGAACAATGTAAGTTAGAAACAGGAGGATTTTTTCCAGGCCTGACTTGATCTGATTTTTGCCTAAGATCGTGCTACATCACACTAGCCATAAATCTGTATAAATCAAAACTAAGAAAAATTGAAATGCACACTACTGGGATAAGAGAGTACCAAGGGTATTGTTGTAATTAATATCCAACCGTATTTTGAAAATACAGATCTTCCAAAAGAGGAAGGGATTCAGGCTTTCAGCCAGATGGGCATCCAGGTGTCCTGTGGAGGACCATTTTCTATAGTAAGTAATTTTATTTCTCATATGTTGCCTTATAAATTGCTTATTTGAGCAGCCCCTGGAGCACATTTTGGACGGCCACTTCTCAAATTCTGGCTTAAAACCTGAAGGATTGTATATCATCATCTAATGCACATAGGAAAGAAATCATTGCTCAAGGTGAGCATAAAGCATCGTAAATGAATGTTATCCTTTGCAAGTAATTTTACCACCTTTGTTGAAAACTCCTGGCTTGGCTGAAGTGCAGGGCACACCAGTATATCCCCTATACCACAAACAAAGTGAAACCTTGAAATAAAACAGGATGAAACCAAAGCTGATCAGCTGCAATTTGGTAGACCAGTGAAATCCATAAAATAACTTGTTTAAAAGAACTCAGAAGTTAAAGGGGCTTTTCCGTTTTGGGACCATAGGCCCCAAAGGTGATTACAGTTGCCTTGTCCACACCTTACTTGTCTCAGTTTGCACATACAGCTGATACTTTTGGCAGTGAAGAAAAGTATAAAGCATCATCTACATGAGCAATTTTCATGTGACAATTTTTATTTGACAATTCTTATTTGCTCATATAGACCAGGAAAATTGACCAACTTTTATGTGACAAATACATTTGCTGAAAAGCTGGCGTGTTAGCTTTTATGTGGCAAATAAAACTTGTCACATACGATTAAAATGGCTTAAGCAGACGAATCAGGACATAAAATGGGGCAAATATGTTTGAAAGTGCCATATTTTTGGGGGGCAACTATGCAGCCCCGCCTTTGTCCTGGGTATCTCTGCTGTCCAAAGTCATTACTGGCACACTAAACCTTGAACTGCTGACAAAATATGTTCTGTGCCTTCTACACTGCCAGACATATTTGTCACAAAAAAATTGTCACATAATTAAGAAAAGCCTATAGGTGGATTTCACCTTATGTCACACCATCTTGGTGGTCTAATCAATGAACCATCTCACCATTAGGAATTTAAACTATGTTCATGCACATTTAGAAAAACATTTTCTATTGTTTTGTCTCTTGCTGCCTTCTCACGTGGGTGCAACACCTATTATCTTAATAAAAGTGTAATTAAAATTATTTCAAGATCAACTTACAGAAACATTATTGACTTTATAATGACAGTAAAACACTTACAATGGTGCCGGCAGACCACTGAGTTTACTTTTATATACCGCCTCCAGGGCACTTTGCAGTTTCCTCTCTGACTGTTCATATCCCAACTCCACTGCAGAAGCAGCATACCCTTTGAGGTGAAGAGTTTCTCTTAACTTTCCATGAGGAATTTTGGTAATCCGAGGGCTTGGTAGTAGCATAACATCTTTGAGGAAAAAGCCTGCTTCCCTATGGCAATTTGAGTCGTTTTGTCGTTTCCTTGATTCTGCAGAACGAGGCACACTTGCAGGCGCCATTCGGGTTACTGTGCTGCCAACAGATGGAAAAAGTCTAGCTACTGCTTGTGATACTGACATAATTGACAACGAACTTGTTTACACTGGTAATGTTGTATTGGTGCCAACGCTTGATTCACGCGAATCAAGAGAATCCGATGCCCTTAACACCTGGACAATCTCTTCTAAAACCTGCCGAGCACTTCGCGGCCTTGCGTCCTCCACTATTTTTGCCACATGCGAAGAGAGCGCACGCAAAGAATGATGAGTTGTGAGACCAATCGATAAGCCAAACTTTCAGTCGATAACAAGTTGTATGTAAATGTCAAAGAAGTTGTAGATATTTAATTATAACACAAATATTCAGTACCAAGTTATGTATTTTAAAAATCAGTTTTACGAAAATTATACGCAAGCTCAAATGGTTTTGACAAGTTGTATGTTGGAATACAAGTTGTATATGTTTTAACTGAAGTAGCACAAACGTAAATACAAGTACATTATTTGGAAAACATGTTTTACAAGGGTGGCTCAAAGCTAGGTGTATGCAACAACAAGTTGTACACGCAGAAGACAAGTTGTAGATGTGAAGGAACAAGTTATCTTTGAAGAGCACAAGTTCTACGTAAATTGACACAAGTATTTTTGTCCGCTATGGTGCGTCATATAATTACATGCACCTTACATGCACCTTACACACATACAGGTGAAATTACATGCAAATGCGTGTACATGTATCTACCAGATCAGTAAATTTTACATGTGGGTAATTATGCATTTGTAATTACATGCACCTTACATGCAATGTCCACGAATACTGCATGCAGACTACACTCATTTTAAGCATGTGTAGGGGCTGCAATCCCTTAGACCAGTACTGTAACTGGAGCCTATCTTTTCACAAAGGAAAAGTTACGAAACCCCACTCTTTCAGGAGGAAAATGTGAGAAAACATTAAATCTTCCAATGCTATTCCACTAGTCAAAAAAATTTCAGGGATATTACATAATGTGAAACAGTCAGGCCAATAAAATTTTGCTCATAAAATTCATCATTTTAGATGGGGTTTTCTATACTACCCTATCATAAGAAAAGGTGTTTCACCTTAACACATGTACAGTTTACTCATTTCTAGAGAAACAACTGGCAATAAAGCCTGTTTAAACTCATTGCCAATTGGTGAGCTTGGGAAAGGTGCCTTGGGGATGGTGGAGCCGAGATATGGGCCTTGAGCAGAGCATGCAGGTATCCACAGGGTTAGGGTTGCTCCAATTCATTTCATCATCTACAACGGGTCATCATCTGCAATGACAGCAAGGCCAAGCAATGCACTTGAACTGTGAACTGTGTTGATGTCATCTCATCTTGCCCAGTTAAAAACCTTCGCAAAGCAGCAGAGGAATACATCACAGTCATAGCTGTTCTGCTGTTGTGGAATATATTTCTGGGTGTCTGTTACAACCAGCCTTTGCTTGGCATCTATGTGGTTGTCAATTTCCTTTAGAATTCTCCACATATTGACTATGGCATCTTCCTTGGATGGCTTAGTAAAAGAGCCTGCCTTGCTCTCCAGAACAAGAATTTGTTTGTCTTGTGGAAGAACAAGAAGAAGAAACCAATGCTTGCTCTTGCCAGGATTACAAGGAACCAGAACAGTATCCTATTCAGTAAAGGAGCTTTTCCTTTCAATAACTCTTGTACTTTACCCTTGCTAAACCCCTCTTCAAATGACTCCCACCCCAAAACTTCTACCTATTTGATGGTTTGCTCTGCTTTTCCCTTTCCTCCTCAAGGGATGATCTGACACAGATGATCTAATTCAGGAAATTAAAAGCTCTGATTGTGCCCTCATCCAGTAATTGTCAAGTGTTACATAATGGCTGGGAATACTCGAAGTGATATACATAAAAGAATGCCAAAAGTGGAACCATGGCATGTTCAAGCAAATCTTTGTCTACAGATATGTTGCAGTACTTTGGGTCTCCAACCATGACAGTGTAGGTCGCATGGCAGTCACCATCTTCTCTTGAATGAACCAGGGGATAAGGATCATATGGAATGGGAGATTTGGTGGGATTTCCTACATGAGATAAAGAAATATATGCATAAAACAAGAAAAATTATCAGGAAGGACATTAATCATATAAATTAATCATATATACTTCCTGGAACTGAATATATTTACAGGTATGCCAGTTGCATGCAAATTAGTTTTTTGAATGTGATTGCATAATACATGAACATAGATGGAGATCACAATCACAGCAAGAGAGTTAATGTATCTTACAGGTGCTCATGGTTAGACGTAACGCTCTTGCTGAAGGGCTGGGCACCCCAGCTGATTTCATTATTGGATGACTTTGCATAGGCTCCACTTGATTCTTTTAAGGGTAGAACATTGTATATATATCTTATAATGTAGTTTTTATGGCCTTATTGTGTCCCCACTTCATCAAAAGATTACAGCAAAGACACCTTCATTCTTGCATTCCTTCTTGTACATATTTGTTACAAGTATTTGTGGCATGGTCTTCAACAGCACAGCACCTGAGGGAGAAAAAGGCAAATGAACACGATTAACTATCCCTGTCCTATTAATTTCAAAGAGACTGGGCTGAGCCCATGGTCGGTCATGGTTGATGGTTGGATCAGACATCGAGAAACCTGTAAACATAAAAGGAAATAATTGAACAGAAAAAAAAACATTTTTATGACTGAGTAGGCTAGACAGTCCAGTTACCTGTGTGTACCAGTTTTATGATCGCTGCTAAATATTGTGAAATAGTAAAAGAAGGTGCATGAATGTGGGCATTGTAGCTGTTGTTAACACTGAAGTGGTAAATAGACCATGTGTTTGAAGTTCATTATTTTAATACCAGGTGAAAACTGTAACAGAATTATGAAATACACCAAATGGACCTAACATAATTAAATGATCACTAGACAAAACTTAATGAGATGACGATAAATTGGAACTATGCATGACCTTAGATGTTTGTACAGATATCACAATCTTCCATCAACAGCGCTACACACAAAATTCATGTTTCACACAACTGATCAACAAAGAAAAGGCTACACTAAAACATGTAATCGACATAAAATCATACCTCTTTTCCTTCTAGCATAAGAACAGAACACTTGTCATTTTAATTGTTTTGGAAAGGCACCATTAAGCAATGTCATGGCGAACGTAATAGTGAATACCCCTAAAGCTAAATGTAACATGGGTCCCCTAAGTTGTGGTAACAATTAACGATAACAAAATGTTAGAAAATCTAATCAGTCATTATTTGTTCATCACTTACAGTGTAGTGTCTACGCTGAAGGGGCATCATGTATTTCTTTAATGTTGTGGCTCCTCAGTGGGGACTGCCTCGTCTGCAACTTGATCGCTGGAAAGTAACAGGATTACTTTCTAAATGGCCATTCAAGATAGAGGATAGGTTACGTGGGTCTGCCTGAATCATCAAGGGAATCTGTAGCAATTGCAACTCTTACTTTCCTGATGAGGCTGTCGTCATTGGGCATCGTTCATTGACAAAAGCAAGCTTCCAACAGTTTCATGGCAAACTTGTGATATCATCCACTTGAATGATATCATCACAGTATTTTTAACAAGTGAGTAGTTGAGGTCACACTACGCACTTTTGCCTGAGAGAATATTGATTTACCTAGGGAAAATTTACCTGAGTTTACTCAAGGTAAATTTATCTCGGGTTTCATTTTCCCCAGGTGAAAAGGTCACACTGAAGAAAATCACATCTAGGTATTTACAAGGGATTGACATGATTAAATTTCATGCCACATAAACATATTGTTGGTGCGCAAATCGAAAACAACATGTTACATAATCACGCAGATCAAAGAGAAATGGTTCTCTTTTCATTACTTTTTTTATGGTGTTGCAATGAGCAAGGCGATTACGAGTGATTTTTCTTCAGCGACTGATTGCTTGACGAGCCCAAAGAAGGCGACAAGCTGCGTTAATCTGTGTATTTACTGCTTTTGCTTTGCAGAAACGTTGCCCTCGGCGTATCGTGTGGGTTCTTCCAAGGCCTCAGTATTGGTTCACAAACTTGCTCAATTCAAATGCTTTGAACATGTGGTGGAAAGAAAACTTTTGGGTTACAAGGGAAACATTCCATTTTATTTGCACAGCTGTTGCTCCTGTTATCCAGATAGAAGATACAATACTTCGAGCAGTCATACCGGTCGAAACTAGAACAGTGATAGGCTTATGGAGGTTAGCTACTGCGGACAGTTATCGTTCTTGTGGTCTTATATTTGGAATTGCCAAGTCTACTGCTATTGGAGTTTTCAAGGACTTTATTCAAGCACTCTGTCAGCTTAAAGACCAATTTATTAAATTTCCAACCTGCCCTGCTCAAGTGAGGGAAAAAATACAAGGTTTTAGAGAAAAGTCAACTTTTCCCAATGTTGTCGGTATGATGGATGGAATGCATATACTGATAAGAGCTCCAAAGAAAAATCATGAAGATTACTTTAATCATAAACACTATTACAGTTTCATTGTTCAAGGGATTGTTGATGCCTCTGGTGCCTATTTGTCTGTATCGACAGGCTTTCCTGGTAGCCTGCATGACATGCAAGTATTGTGACTAAGTAATTTTTCCTCACTAGCAGAAGAGAAGAGAATCTTAACCATGCCGTGCATGGATATAAATGGAACACAGATTCGACCCCTCATTTTAGGTGACTCTGCTTACCCACTCAAGAGGGAATGTCCACTAAGACTGAGCCATATCGCAAATATGTGGCACAAGATGAAAAATCGAAATTTTTCAGATTTCGCCCAGAGATGGTAAGGATAGAAACGTGGTGTTTCTTTTTCTTGAAATAGTTGTTAAACCCGGCAAAAAATCAAAAATTTGTTTCAGTCCCACGTCTGGTCAAAAACACGCAAAATTTATCTCTGGGATTCCCCTCGTGAATTGTGATAGCAATGCATTTTAGCCCTCAATTAAATTTGTGTTCTAACGAGCTTATCTTTTAGAGATTTGCCTCTCTTATATGATATAATCGGACGTTTAGTATAGATACTTTTCCGTAAGCATCATTTTGTTTGTCCTCCGCCATGTGTTCTTCGTTGTCCGTTGGAGGACAGTAAGAAGGTGTTTTTTGGGGCTGTGTGATCAACATCCTTGTCACCAGATGTACTTGGTCCGAGATATAGCAGTAAATCATTGTCTGACATCGTAGTTGCTTCAGCTCGATTTCGATTCTCCATGAATCTCTTCAGCTGCTGTTTGAGGTGTGACAACTTTAAATTTAATGTTGCTCAGGGAAAGGTAGAGAAGTTTCTCAATTCCGTTGTCGCTCGAATAGTTGTTTGGTGATCTTTTTATACCAGGATAGTCTGTGGTTAGGATTGAAGTTGTAGCTTTCCTATTGGTCCTCCCTGAAGCGAGAGGGCCTATAAAATATTTCTCAGTTCCTTTAAAGCAGCGAGAGTGTAATCTTTGGTGCCTCTTTTCGGCTTCCATTTCAAACTTCATCAGTTCCTGCATTGCCAAGTGATCTCACTCCTCTGCTATCACCATCATTTCTTGTTGACCCTGCAGCAATTCAATCAGACTTTCTCGTTTGTCACTTTTCTTTTGCTTACCCATTTTTCTGCGATTTGGACCAGCTTCTTCTTGTTTCTTCCCTGCTTTGTGCTTTTCTGCTTTTTTCTGCAGACCTTCTGGGGTTTTCGCTTGTGTGGCTTTGTCATCGTCCGCTTCTTCGCATTCTTCTCCATCATAATTGGAACTTCTTGCACTTGTTGACGTTGACTCTCCTGTTGAGGAATCCTTGTCTGGACTATCAGTGCAAATATCAGTTTTGCACATGTATCTCAGGCTAATCTTGTCCCGGCACCCTAAAAGGGAGTCAAGCTCTTTGAAGAATTCAAAAGACTCACATCATCTTCCAGTGGCTTTGTTGTTATCTTTGATCTTCTTGTACTTTTCAACAAGACTCTTCCACTTCTCCTTTAGCTGCGTCAATGTTTTCACACTTTCAATTGCATTATCCTGGCAGCTATCTCTGAATGCTTGTAAGATAGTTTGCCATATTGCCCTTTTTCTCTGAGGGCTTTTAGCTTGAGTGAGTGCCTCGGCATGTTCCTGGTAGGACAAAATTAATTTCTTGTTTCGATTAAAGACCAGCAATTGCGAACAGCATTGCTTGATTGTGAAGTGGAAAGAACTTTGCTTGATGGTGATTGAACTATGCTCAACATTGAAGGAATTTCACTAACTAGTGGGACGGCGCTTGGTAGTGTTAAATGAAGTGATGTTTGTGGGTTGAATTGATTTGGTAGGAACAGTGCACTTGGCCCTGGATTCTGTTGATGTAGTCGATTGAAAAGAAATCCATTATATATGGGGTCCTGTTTGTCTCCACGAGCATACTGGCTTCTGAAATGAAATATTATAAGCCGATTAATAAAAGCTATAGCAAACAACGAAACTAAATCTTGAGTAAATTCAGCCAAATGAAAGGTGTAGTGATTGCAAATGATTTATACTTGCACATTCGATCTAAACCACGTCATCTTCTTTTGACACACGCCAACACTCACGTGACAAAGGCAACAAAAGACTTGCATTTCAATCTTTTCCAAGTAAAACGTGACACGATAAAATCAAATCTGTCATCAGCGCGTTTGCCGATGAGCATCTATTGGCTAACTACCTTTGGGATTTCAGTTTACCCCTTCAAAACATGTAGGGTAACTGTCAAGGGAAAGTCTATTGTTCTCTTGACATATTCAAGCCTCGATGGAAAATATTTTCCCTAGGTAATTTACCTGGGGAAAAATCGGTCACACTTCTAAATGTAAGTGTCCCTATGTAAAACTGTCAACAAGTCAAGTTTACCTAGGGCAAAAGTGCACAGTGTGACCACAGCTAGTATAGACAGGAATTTATTACACAATTACCATACGTAGGTGGAGAAGATACTTTTCTCACAACCTCCTCTCTAAGTGTGAATTGGAAAAAGCTATGTGGTAACACTTTTCACCTTCCTTGGATAACTGGGTATCCCTCTGAACATTCTCATTAAAGTGCAGGCTTGTAAGGATGTGCCTACATGAAAAAAGAGGAAAAAAAATTATAGGATTGTCAAATAGCAATTTCATTGGATCACATTAAAAAATTAAGAAACAGATCAAAACTGCAAAATATGGATATAGCTTTGTTCATGAGTCCAGTTGGCTCTGCTGTGCTGCTGTGGCTTAGATGACCATGCATATTGGAGATATAATAATACCAATCTTTAGAAAGTTCCCAATCAAGAGAACCCAATCATCTTTTGACACCAGTGGTTTAAAGTGGCATGAAAGACCCCTAGAGAACTGGTATGGGCATCTGAAAGCTTTCTAATGTGTCTCCTAAGAGAAGTTTGGCAGTGAGCAAGCTCTTCAGTTTGTCATTTGCAGCAGTGCCTGCAAAACAAAACAAGTTGAATCATTGCGAAGAATGTAAGTGCTTCTTCAGTAATATATAATATTTTTGCGATAATAACACAAACATTGCTAGTAATCCTTAGTCAGTTACAATAATTGTAATTATGTGAACATAAATTATTGAAAAATATACAATCAACTCTCTCGTAAGCGGACACCCTTGGGAATCGGAAAAAATGTCCATTATTAGTGCTGTCTGCTTACGAGAATTATTCCCATTGGTGGAGCCCCAAGAAAAATATGGCAGATGTCCACTTATGGGGGAGTTAAATTACCAGATGTTAATTACATGTTTTATTGGGTAGCTAAAAATAGCAACTGATACTCCTTATTAACGTCAAGTGTTAAAACTCCAAAAAAAAGAAATATATGCCTTATTCCAAAATGGCGGATGTCTGAGATGATCTGGGTCGAGTTGCTTGAGAACAAGGCATCGAGGGCCACGGACAAACACAACAGCATGGCGTCCTTTTGAGACAACCTTGTGTCTGGTTTGCATTTTTGACAGGATGACATTCCTGGTAGTTCATTGAATGGAAGAGTTCTGAATCAGTTGAAGAATTCCAAATTGAAGTTTTGGTTTAAAGGGAAACTAAGGTCTAGAAACATTTTACCTTAAATGAAAGTTCATACCATGAAATATCTGATAACAGCAATGATTTGCTCTGTCATCAACTTTGTAGCAAATAATCAGGACAACAAAATCCTCATTTTGCTCCAGCTGGCTGCCATTTTGTTTCCACCTAATGAAGGCGAGGCTATGACGTCACATTAGTCAAGCTGTAGAAGATGGTGGCAGAAGGGGTCCCTGTAGCATTCCAAAGTGTTTCAAATGGGATGACAAAGTTTTAAATCTGACAGCTGACAGATGACTGAAGGGTAGACTTTTTTCGCCTTCTTTTCGTTTCTCTTTAGATTCCATTACCTGCAAAATGTCCGTAACCAGGAGAAGCAGACCATCTTTGGGTGGGAGTGGTCAAGGGCTGAATGGAAAGTCTGAGGATCTGGTGACAACTGTTTAATGTCATTTACAAGTCTTGCACTTGTCAGAAGCTTGTATAGTTTATTGTATGTAGTGATTCCTTACAAGAAAAGAAAAAGCATCACCATCAGTTGAAAATTTGTGTCCAAGTCTTCAATGTCCTTTGGCAGTTGGTTTTTGTGGTCATGTAATAAATTATTAAGTGCACTCTAGGTTGTTCTTTGGTGTGCATTGTTGGTATGGCGGATTGATTGATTTTTTAACATGTCTATTAACAGTGCCTATCCTGATGCACCATTGGTTGTCAATCTCCTCATTTGCACACTTCTTGAAAAGTGGAGACAGATGATTGTCATGTTTGTTGGCAACATGCTCCATAAGAGATTTCCATTTGGCTGTCATCATCTCCTGGAAGCCCTCCTTGGTGGATGTGGCACACCAGTAGAGATGGTTGCATACTTCGTTTACCCAGTCAGCCAATTTCTCACAGCAATTCTCTTTGCCCAGGTGCAGCATTGTCTTTGATCTACCCACGTGCCAGATTTATTTATTTATTTATTTATTACAATTTAATGGCAATTAAAATCTAAGTCTAAAGGCATACACAAACAAGCAGAGCCATAAGGATAATCTGTAAAAGAGTGGAACACTCCATGCGAGACAGATCACCATGTAGCTAATCTAAATAAGTAATCATGTAATAACAATCAAGAAAAAAATTAAATCAAATATTCATTCATCACTTAAAAACTTCTTCATTCCTGACTTAAAAACTGCACAACTAGGAGATAGCCTAATACTTAAGGGTATCGAATTCCACATCTCAACAATTCTATTAAAATAAGTGTTTTCAAAAGTAATCGTTCTAGCAAAATTTGTCTTCAAGGAGTAGTCATCAACATGTTTAAACCTATGTGCATCATCTTGAGAATAAAAGTTCACAAACGGAAATACATCCACATTCAAGTATCCATTTAAAGCCTTATACAAAAATGTGACATCAAAAAGATATCGCCTCTTTTCAAGCGAAAGCAGATTAAGACATTTCAGGTGCTCGTCATAGGTAAAATTCCATTTTCCGAGAATAAATTTTGTTCCCCTCTGCTGTATGCGCTCAAGCTTGTCAAGGTTTCTTGCGGTGTGTGGCAACCACACAACTGATCCATATTCCACTCGCGATCTCACCAATGTGCAATACAGCACCTTCAAGGTTTCGATGTCCTTCCAACCTCTACAAGTTCTTCCAAGCAGGCCTAAAATTCTATTAGCTTTATTTGTAATGGCATCTATATGAGAGTTCCAAGAAAGATGATGGTTAGTAAGCAAACCAAGGTCACGGAACTCATAAACTTCCTCTATGAGCGATTTATTTAGGGTGAAACTAGATCTGAATGGTTGTTTCTTCTGGGTAATGCACATCAACTAGCATTTCTTAACATTGAAGGTCATCCTGTTGTGTTGACTCCAGGTGCACAAACTATCTAGATCATCTTGAAACATCGTTAGATCACTTGGACAGTTTACCACCCTAAACATCTTGCAGTCATCTGCATATAGTGCTACAGAACTTTCTTGACTGACCACCTCAGGCAGATCACTGATGAAAATAATAAAAAATAGGGGACCCAAAATGGACCCCTGCAGCACACCAGATGGAATATTCAGCCAGCTAGAACATTTTCCATCAACCATGACTCTTTGTTTATGATTCGATGTCAAAGTAATTGGCACAATCAGGTTGTCTTCCCTGTATCTACTTGCCAATTCTCCTGTGGCAATCTGCATTGAATACTACAACAGCAAGACCAACTTATTGGAGATGGGAAAATGTACACTTGGCTCCCTCCAGCTTCATTGGTAAATGCCACCAGTCTCAGTTAAAGAAATAGGGTGACCATGATATAGCAATCCAACAGTAAGTACAGACTCCTGTGTTGAACATATTAACAATGAAAATGTATCTTTAGTCATAAATGGACAAGAAAAGCAAGTAGGAAATCATGGGCATGGAATTCATGTATCTTGACCAATCAAATTTTTATAAATATGAAGAATCTTCGCAAGCCTCCTTGCTCTAATGACTGGGCATATTTCCTGTGATAACTCAATAAGAACAAGGCCTGTTATTGTGGTCACCATTCGCACCTTATTCCCTGAAGAGGCTCTACAGCTATACTACCCTTCCCACCTTAGGGACTGACAATTATATTTTGATATCCAGAAAATTGTACAAAGCTAATAACACAAAATAAACACATGGAAAAAAAATCACAAAATAATTCCTGTCCGACCTAATGTTGAGAAAAAATCTTGCTCAATTGTCCATTCCTTTCAACTCAACGGTACCTGAAGAAGTTGAAAATGTACCATCTTAGAAATGGTATTACAGAACATGGTATAAACACCAAATTTGGCACTGTGACCCAGAATCAAAGGTCCCATACCCACTCCACCCAGCACCCTTCCTGTTCTCAATCTTCTTGATGAGGGCTGCCTGATAACACTCCCAGTAGTTAAGGACAGCGGGAAACAAAATTCTTTTGGTGGAAAAAGAATGTCCTTTCAATGAAAGCTGAGAGGCCCATGTGCTTGATTACCAAGTCAGTCTTACTATTAGATGCTTCAGCTATGAGGACACTGAAGTTTAGTAGGAAATTTCCAGCAGGGTACCCTGTAATGCAAAATACAGCTAGAAGCTACCATGATATTTAAAGGTGATTCCTGCTGGGCCAATCGTGCCCCCCTTGTGGACAAAGATCCTAGTCAACCTGTTAAGCTTTTGTGGATGCAACACATTCCTATTTGATTTTCTTTCAAAAGTCTGTCTTTTACACTTGCCTCTATATATGTATGTGTATCCATGCTCATGTTTCCGCTGCCAGCATATTTAAGGTGGTCTTATACCCTAAAAATGAAATTTCTTATTAACTATCTTTGAATATATCTTTTTATACCATCTTATAGATTATCACTTCCTGACTCCAAAATAACTGTTTTCACCTTGCGAATGTTAATAGTTAATGATTAACCAGCCCCCCTCTGGTGAAAAATGTGGGTCTATTATAAGCAGCATAACTCCGCTTAGAATGGTCACAGAAAAGTAAAATTAGCTTTATTCTATTTCAAAATAAATTACCCAGGTGTTAAACCTCAAAAAACAAG
>Ga0126339_10000797_pt1 | contig 19167 bp, 10 predicted proteins | sample OrbTmetagenome_2_FD_92532 | JGI IMG/M metagenome (GOLD analysis project Ga0126339, IMG submission 92532) | Coral microbial communities from Petempiche,Puerto Morelos, Mexico - Orbicella T R C metagenome | ecosystem: Host-associated > Invertebrates > Cnidaria > Coral | place: Petempiche,Puerto...
AAGATCTGTTATAATTGTATCTTCAGATTTCTGGCATTTTCCTTTCTCTCTGGTTTCGTTCAGCTTAATATAACCTAGAAACAAATAGATGACACAGTTAATGATCATATCATCTTGATTACCCTAATAAAATGGCCGAGTGGTATGCGATAAATTGGTTGCGTCACAGCCTCGTATCCAGTCAGGCGCCCATAGTTAGAGTCTATAGTCCATACTTACTATAGTTACAGTCAGAAGCATATCACCTAGGTGATATGCTTCTGTTACAGTCTATAGTTAGACATGACTTAATATTTTTTTTATTTACTAAAGTATTTGGAACTCAAACATTGCCAGCTGCACAAAAAAGAGTATCGAACAAGTTTGATCCTCGGCTTGCTACGGTGGACTCTTTTGGAGATTAAATTAGCCTCACATCACTGAACAAAAAAGCCAAGTTTAAGATGACAGTTTTCAGCTCTAGTTTCGCCGATGCAGCTATTTTATCCTAGATGCGTGCAGGTTGCAGGTTAGCAAAAGGCTGTAGGCTCAAGCCCGTTTTCAAATTAGTTATTTATTTTTCTTTGACTAAGAGTTAAGAAAAAAAAAGTTATAAATCCGATAATCTTACCTTTGGAAACCATCCTATAAAACGCTTTTGTTTCAGTTCCGAGCGTCGATCCGTTTTTCTTTAACAATTTGTCAGTTACTGTTCGAGAAGTACATAATGCTCCTTTTATATCGTCAGATCGAGGTACATATGACGAGACGTCATGGACAAATTCTTCGTGATCACGTAACGGATAGAACCCCATTCAACGTTGAGTTAATCTTATTGTTATGCCAAGTTGTCGAACGTCAGTACATAAAACTGCGCACGAATCGACTGGCAATCATTTAATTAACATTCTAAAGAAGGAAATATTCTTGTACACCAAACCACCACATACTGGAATTAATCCAACGAGCTGAAACAAGAAGTGCTAGCAAGTTTTTTATTTCAACTGCAAAGTGTTACGTGCTTAGTTGTATTCATGAAATTGCGCTCAAGGTGTTTCCATTAGTAACTTGGAGGTTTTTCACCTGCACTCAAAGACTCATCTCGAAAATGATCGTGCATGTTTGAACGAAAAATTTCTATTCGTCCATTTGAAAACAGCTCGTTAAAAGTTTGACAGTCCTATCTTTAACGATGGCATCATCGAATCTAATTTCTTTTTATGTGAAGTATATATGAAATAATTCATATTTGAATTACTTGAATTACGAATCATACTTTAATTTCTTTTTATCCCACTAGAAACCCTCAGGGAGTGGGTCCCTGATTCTACGTTTTTGCGATGCTGCTTAATCGACCGGTCAAGCATTGGTCGGCTCAGTCTGACGTCATTAATATTTTAAATCCAAACTATAAATTGTCGAATAAGCTGTTGTTTTCACAACTTCTCATCATCCCATCAGTAACATCATAGATCTTTATGGAATCTCCATAGTGATAACATGTTTTGTTTTGGAGACAAAATGCCTGCCTCGGTCAGTACGACTATAGTCAGCATAGGCACACACAGAAAAAAAATATTACGTAATATATCAAACACGAAAAACCGTGTTTGGTCACACTTCCAAACACCGAGAAGAGAGTTGAAAATACGACGCGTAGCGGAATATTTTTGATGCACTATGCTAATCTATGCTAATTAAGGTCAGATATCCAAACACCGTCACGTTCATGATTTCCTTTGCTTAATAATGAGTTTGAGAAAAAAAACAATGCAAACACGTTTAAGCCATTTTCTAAAAAAACCTCTTCAGATCGGTCACGTATGTAATAGTTTTGTTGTTGTCTGTGGAAGCCAAAAGTAGTTATGAGCCCCCGATATCTATTAGTGGTTAAAGTTATCTTAAACTTTGAGTTCAAAATCTGACTGTTTGAGCCTAGCTCACAGGCAGTGTGGGTTGGGCGAAAAATGACGCAACGAAAAAAGCAACTGGCCCAGTTTCTTTGGTTTACACTTTCTGATCTAGAAGAATGTCTTTCTGATCTAGAAGAATGTCGTTTTTGTCAAAGCTGGCGAACAAGTTTGATGTTCTATTTTTGATAGCCAATGAGAGTGCAGCATCACATAACGAGTTAATTTGGCAGATTTCACCTGGCGTGGTTGCCGTGACAGATATCATTTTTAAAAATTCCCTAACTTTTCCCTGATAAAAATAAAATTTTCCTGACGACCAAATAAATACAAAATGCCAGATCTAGTAGCGGCTTCGAGCCTTCCATTACAGTCGTCCTTTCCATTCCTCCATTCATTCATTCATTCATTCATTAACAGTGATAAATTTTCAACAGTTTTCCTCTTCATTAACGAAAAACTTCGCAGGGATCACAGTGACTTCAAATGTTTTCAGCCTTCAATGGCAATGTAAAGGTACTAAATTATGACTTTACTTCAAAATATAAATTTTCCCCTGGCTCAAAATAAAATTCCGACTTTTCCCTGACCTTGAAGAGTATTTTCGCTGACCATTTCGTTCGTAACAGATGGAAACCCTGGGACCATCGTGCTCACGAAGTAAACTATAAATGAGTATTTTTCAAACAAGTTCTCCCAATTGCAAGCAAATTTATGGTCCTTTTCCCTGGCAGAGATGTCTCAACTTCTACTTCTCAACAAATTTCCCTGCACAAATTTCTCAGGCACCAACTTCAAATGCTAAAGTGCTCAAATTTCAGTTTTAACAACATCAAAGCAGATACAAAACCCCATTGAAATACTGCTCAATAGCTTTTATTTGAATAGTTCCAAGAGAGTTTCAGCAAGACGTAAGAGGTAATCTACATCTTGATTCACTCAAGGTGAAGGCTGAGTTGATCTTGAAGTGTTCAAGGTTCAAGTTGTGCCTTTTGCACAGTTATCTATAGGGTGTCTAATAAACTAATGTATTTAGAATTGACAAACATTTCCACGTAACAAGTTTGTTCCCTGAAATATCTGTTCTATAGCTGATGTTTTTGCTCACTGAGACACCCATGGCCACTCAGCTTCATTCACAAAACTTTAATCTGGGGATTTTCCCTTGCTAACTGGTTAAATTTTGTACGACTGTTTGAGTTCCCCACCCCACCCCCCCCCCCCCCCCCCCCCACCCCTCAAGGATGTATATGTGGCCCTGGAATTACAACCGCTCTCTTAATTTTTACCCTCCACGTGCTGAGGCTAGAACCACACCTCTATGTGTGTAGAGTGTGTAAATTCGCATGATGTGTCTGCATTCATTGAAGTCAAATATACTCCTTCAGTTTCAAAACTGCTCTTAATTACTAAACTTATAATCAAATCAGGCTTTTAGCCAGATGGCCGTCCAGGTATCCTGTGGATGGCCAATTATTAAAGAAAATCATTTTATTTTTCATGTGTTTCCCTATTAATTGTTCATTTGAGCAGGCCCTATAGCACATTTTAGACAGCCACTTTTCAAATCCTGGCTAAAAGCCTGACTCAAGTACACTACTGATATGCCATCTCATTTACAGACATGAAAAGATCTGATGACCAGCCAGTGACCACCCTGAATTTCTAACAATCAAAAGTTCAACACTGCTTTAATGTAACATTAATTACAAGACAAGGGACTACAACATGTAGTTACATACTTCATCAAGCACTTCAATAAAACAGAAAAAGATTATCCAGTGTTTTCTAAGTGGCATTTGAAATAGTATTGCTTCAACAAAAGTTTTCCGAAAGGACAAATAAGTCAATGGGGTTTTCTTTATGTGTGGTAATTGCGGACACTTAATTTGTCAGATGGGCCAGTAAGAATATTAAGTGCAGACATGCGCCCTGCTACTAAGCACTGGAGTTAATTTTTAGCCCTAAGTCAATGCACAACATAATTTAATTTTAAAATACTTGTAAACATGCTTGCACAAGGTGCAGACACTACTTTTTAGTGCCCTCTAGTCTACAAATGGCCAATTCTTCTAAACATGCCTTTGAATTGGATGCAAGACATGAGGATTTCATTTTCTGTCTACTGGGTGATAGGCAAGCTACCTACATCAATGGCAACTTTGATTTCCACCACCAAACAATCATTTATCAATAATTTAACTTCCCAAGCAATTTTGGTCATTTCTCCACTTCTTCAATTTCTGAATTTCAATTCAAATACTACATTTGCATTGTTATTCAAAAAGGAAAGCCTTGCATTTCACACATTCAGATCTGGAGTTTCAACTGGAGGCAGAAAAATACTAAACTCTACCTCTAAAAGCAACCTTCAGTGCTCCTGGACACTCAAAAGTGACAATAGTTAAGATTAGCTAGTAAAGTCTTACACAGTAATTCTGAGTTTTATATTTGCCTTAACTCAACTAGTGTTTTCTTTATGGATATGTAATGATTATGTCCATCCTTTTCCAAGAATATTTACATGATGCCTTGTAACAAGGAAGGCAGTGATTTCTACCAGCTACCACCCCTGCCACCACCACCAGCACTGCTACCACCTCCAAATCCACCGCCACTGCCAAAACTACCACCACCGACCATGGAGGACCTGACAAAAATGGGATCAGAAACAAAGCTACCTGTGTAGCTGTTACTTCCCCATCTGTTCACCATGGTCTGTGTGACGAATGAAGGGTGCTGCAGCTGAAGCATCATCAGTCGGAACTGCAGCTCGGGCGTGAAGTCATAAGTATGACAGGCGCCACCTTCATCTCCGCGTCTGTCTGCTGACTGACGGCATATGGGGCAGGTTGCATGGTTCTCCAGCCACTTTGTCAAGCAAGGTTCGCAGTACTTGTGGCCACAAGCCAACAGTCTGGTTTTTGTTTCTGGTTGAAATTCTTCCAAGCAAATGGGGCAGGACTTGCTCTCATAAGACTTTTGAGACTGATTGGCTCTATCTCTTTCCTCTTGGATTCTCTTCAGCTTCCTGGTACACTTTTCACGCTCCTGCTCTTGTTGGTGCCCAATATACAGCCCAGCGCCCACCACCGCGATTAAAAATGCGCAGAAAATAATTAGACCGTAGTCGAACGGACGCTCGAGAACTTTTCCGCTGAACACTTCGCCCATCCGCACAACAGCAAGCTCCACTGACTTGTCATAATCTTTACCTCGCAGGTATGCCTTCATTTCCTCAATAATGATGTCGATCTGATCATCTGACAACAATTCCATGGCCTTTTTTCCTGTAGATACGTACACCTGGCGGTCAAGAATGGAAAGCAACAACATTGCGCCGTCATCACAGCCTGCATGGCCTACCCCCCAGCTGTCATGTAAGTGTTTGGTGAATTTCTCCGCTGTTTCTTCCACGGATTCCCCTGGAATCCTGCGCATTTTTTTTAAAACAGCAACACCGATTTGAAATCCAGGTTTTTTATCGCTACTGCACCCTGAAGCAGTATTTTTTCCGACGGAATACAGCAGCTCCTCGACCTTGTTGGCGGTCTCGTAGTTGAGAACCTTGTCTGGATCACAGATCCAAGACACTTCTCCTCGACGACCACAAGATCCAAGATCTTTTGTAGGGTTCGGAAAGTCTTCTTTAAGCCATTCCTGGGTACTGTTTCCTTCTTGAAGGAAACATAAAGTCAAAAAAACGGCGAGGAAAATGACTCTTCTTGCATAAACTTCCGCCATGTTGACAGCTTTCGTTTTGTTTTGAGTCTCCCACGCGTGTCGCTGCTGACTTCTAGTACTGCATGTTCGCATTCTTTACGTGGCCTCCCCGCATTGGCAACCCTGGTTTCTTTGCGTCATCTGGCGCCATGGCGTTTGTTTGTTTTATTCATAATGGTCATCTTTATTGTTAAACCATTAGGAAAGAAAAATCTACGAAGGATCCAGCATGAAATAAAATCTAAACCCTCCTAGTCTAAAAATTTACAAAGAGTGTCTTTGCAGTTAGACAGTGACATAATTATAGCGGCGGCTGCAGGTTTCGCACCCAAGCGAGTTCGCACCCACATCGATTCAACTAGCGATGAAACGGGTAGCATTCATTGCAGCCATCTCTGCTGGTAGGTCATTTCAGTCTCTGACAGTTCTTGAAGAAAATAGAACTTAGAACATCTTTGGTGCTGTAAGAGATCTGGAATTTGAACCTTTGACTACTTTTATTTAATCTTAACCAAGATATTTTTATGAGCGACGCTTGCCGTACTCATTTTTCATAAAAGAACAAACACAGGTATAATGGCTGGAAACCGAAATTTGGTGAACCAATTAGAGGGGTAGAAATACGTTATCGGAGGATGAGAATTCAATATAAAGCGCTTATATATCTTAATTAAACCAAGTGCAAGGCCCAAGTTCCTGACAGAACGTACAAAGAAGCACACTGTCCCGAGCGAGCTTGGTTAACAAAGTTTTGATGATCTTTGATATTACCGACAAGATCGAAAAAAATTCTACAATAGTGGACCACCGCCAAGTGAAAGCCAACTTAGCGTTCTGAGTCTTCTAATAATCACATCTGACGTACCCAGAAAAGAACAAAAGAAGTTGGAGGACAAGAAAAATAATTTTCCACGTTAATTTAAGCTAATCTTTTTTTACGAAAAGTAAGCCTTGAAACCCAAGATCATTTGGGAGAGTACCCGGACCCCTGACACCTGGAAGGGGGGACTGGCAATACAACAAAACAATCTGATTGATTGAATCTTAGTTTTTGGCGCTCTGAACTTAGGCCTTGTCCACACTTGGCCGGAGAAATTTGCTTTTCGACTACGCTCTTGAACTCTGGAGGGATTTGAAAACCCTGGCTTTGAGTTTTAGTGTGGACGGAAAACATTTTGAAAACGGAGCTTTTCGAAACGAAGACGTCACGATAATCACGTGATTTCCCTGCCGAGTTTTCCTCAAACACGAATCCAAAATCATGACTGTTGCATTTTCAAATTGCCCCGCCGTGTAGTGTGGACGGAAAACATTCGCTGCGTTTTCAGAGTGAAAACGCCGTTCTCAAATTTCTCCGACGTAGTGTGGAGGGTGCCTTAGTCGGTGACTTGGTCGTGTAACAAACAGAAATATTAACCAATGTTGTTTTCTTCGATCCACGGAGAAAAAAACTATTTCTAGATGTCGTCCTAACAAGATTGCCGCGGTAACATCTTTATTACTTTTACACTTAAGCCAGTAAAAAGCCGATAACAATACAGTCAGCGCATTGTACAAAAGTTACAGATGGAAAATCTGAACCACTGCTTTTACAACCACTCAGATAGTGGCATTATTCAATCTTTAATCTTCATTGTTTGGTATATCCAGCTTCACTTGGTAGAGTACAAATGTCACGTGCAAAAGAGCAAATAAAAATTTTCAAAGGATCTGTTGGAAGAAATTGTTGGATGAGATATCTCTTATCCGCACTATCATAAAATTAAGCAGCGACAATCAAAGTAATATGTCTTTATTCATTTCAGCTCAGTGTCATTTTCATTCAAAGTCTGAGCGCAGCAAGAAGTCTGTAATATGTTACTTGCAAAACATTTCAGACGATTTCAATTTCAATTCCAAGTGTCCGAAAATATAACCGTTCGAACTTTTTAAGCGTTCTAAATATTTACAGTACAGTATGAAACTTTTCAATAGCTCCAAAGTTGCTAGTTTCCTTTATGGAGCGAACTCTAGTGGAGACACTAGGGAGTTTACGAAACCACGACGGCGACGCCGAGGACAACGTCGATTAAAAAATGAATTTATATTTTACCTACGAATCTCGCGGTACTCTAAAGTCAATTAATTTGTTTATCACTGTCAAAACTATCGCAAAACTAAATCCGGAACTCAGCGATAAATTTAAAAACTTAGCCGTCGCGGTTCATGATCTCAAGACAACGCAAAATTTGGTCATTTCACGCTGTCTTGCGGAGGACGGCAAAGAAATGTACCAAGAATTAGAACGCACGTGCACAGCCATTGTACTACTCGTTAATTCTTTTGTGCAGTGACGTTACGGTTGACGTTGCCGTCGTGGTTTCGTAAACTCCCTACTGCTTGAAATACGTAACGGCTTGATATACTTTTTCTTATTTTCCCGTCGGCGTCTCTGTAAAATCTCGAGGGTGCAGGAAAACTATCATTCTATCATTCTATCATTCATTCAGTCTAGAACATGTTCTGTTCTGCAGGCGTAAATTTACGTTAGTTATGTTTCAGCACGTGTCCTAAATTTGTCCGAAGTGGGATAAAAAGTCTCGGAAAATTAGACGTCCGAAATATTTTGCAAGCAACGTACCTCCCCAACAAAATGACAAGACACTGAAAGACTGCAAACAATTTTATTACAAGTTCACTGCTATAAAATCTATGTACATAATAACTTAAACAGTAGGTACTTCAAATAAAATCTTCTTGTTTAAGTATGCAGCAGCCAGTGATGATGTCACGCATTCTTGAGTTTAGTGACAATGATTACTCTCAAAGTCTGGTCGAGTGAGGTGCATACACAAAGTCCTTCCTGTAAATATAAACGATAAAGACTGGTTAACATTTGTTCTCTCCTTACATATATATTATCAACTGGGTAGGTAAAGTGAAGAAAAAAACATTTATTGGGGTTATTTGTAGCCTGTTGCAGGCTCTCGGTCAGTGGGGACGATCGAAAAAGTGGGCGGGCAACGAGCAGGATCAGCGACGAGCGAGATCAGCAACGAGCGCGATCAGCGACGTGCAGAATCAGCAATGAGCGGGATCCCGGAGAGAAAGACCCTGCTCGTCGCCCGCCCACTTCTTCGATCGTCCCCACTGACCGAGAGCCTGCAACAGGTTAGATCATTTGCTTTGTGCAATGCCATTTTTTTCACATAAATATACATTTCAAAGAAATGTCTGACGTCAGTTAAGAGAATGTTACTATTTCAAATTTGAGACTAAACAGATCAGCCATCAGTCCGATCCAGCAAAAAAGGGCTCAATTGGGGTTATTTGCTTCATGCACTGCCAACTTCTCCTAACTAACATTGAAATAAATTTGTAGCATCAGTGAAGAGAATATCATATTACTACTTCACACTTGAGAGTAAAAGATCAGACATCAATCAGATCCAGCCAAAAACCTTAGGCTTCAGACATCATTACTGGCCTGATTTGCCACCTGATCACCACACCAATATAAAACTAAAATGCATGGCAAACAATAAGGAGGAATCATATAATATCAGACATGCATTACTGACCTTATCTGGACTCCAGTCAAAGGATGTGATTGGCTGAGTTGACAGACTAGCATTTTGTAACATTGAGACAGAACCAATCACACCCATATCCAAATCATTAGCATCTTTTTTCACTCGCTGGTCAGGATATGAGCTAAATCATAAAGTCATAGGACCAAAGCGTTACCATAGGTGATAAAATTATAACAACCATAACAGATCATTACAAACTTGATGCAATGGAAAGCCCTTTTTAATTCACAACTGGCAGACTACATCCATTTTTATCTGTAGCACAATTGACTACGAGCTATTTATCAACTTGAACTTGAAGTTGATAGAGGTAAACTGACTGCTGCAGCAAGTCTCAAAAGGCTAACCCTTGAAACACCAGCTTCACAGACTGGCTGCTATAAATTGCATCAAAAGAGAAAGAACTGCAAACTTGGCAAACAGATGCATGCAAAGTATGATTCTTTCTGTTCTCACATGTCTTTGAACACTTTTGTCAACACCCTAAATACTTAAACGATTTGCTTTGTCTGCGATGCAGCACTTATTTGTTAAGCAGAACTATTATTTTCACACTACCTAAAATAATATGTACATTTTGTCTACTTATAGCTTTAATTCCTGGAATTCCAACTCCTGGAATGCACTTCTGAATCAACATCACACATCCTACTGTTACAGATTTCACCACCTTTTGCAAATTGATTTTGTCCTGTAATATTGCATAAATTTGTCTGCTCTGTTCTAGTTTTTCTTTCATTATTTTTAATTTGTAACATAAGGTAGCTCAATGATATTAGCAGCAATCTTACCCTGTGAATTTCAGGGTAAATAGATGATATGAGGATATTCAGGCAACAATTAAAAGAGTCTCGATTTGCTGAGTGTAGAGCACAGCAGAATATACAACACAATAAAACACTTACTACTTCCAGAGGTTTAGAGACCCTGAGCCACCACAAGTCATGAAAATTTCACGGTTTTGAGGAAGATGTCGTGCACACCAAATAGTTGACTTGTGAGCCTGTGTGTCATTTAAATAATTTTTACAATAAGTAACTTTATGCATGTAGGGTGAACTCAGAACATCCTTACACCCACTGTAGACCACTGTAACAACAATGATAACATCAAGATGTCAGTAGACTCTGACCTTAAAGGAAACTGTGTACAAATAATAATACGGGATCTCTCTCTATGGTGCTTTTAATAGAAAGATGACTTAATCAAGTGAAAAGGTTATGGATAACGCATGCCTAATTCAGGGTTTCATTAAGGGCAGCGGGCAAATCAATCGGCTGTGACAACAATTTTGCCTGCCCGGTCAGTTTGGCCATCTAGAGGAGAGTTTTTCTTATACAAAAATTCAGTTCAAAACATTTTGCCTGCCTGTGAAAACCAGTTACCCTCTTGCTGAAAACGTTGATGAAACCACTGGAATCAAATTTAACTAAAACATTCTATGTACAGTGAAACCCCATTCTACAGACACCCACTTAATACAGACACCTGCTTCTAACGGACAGTTTTCTTTGTCCCGACAACTAAAAAGCTCATATATTTTCTCTTAAATTAGCCTGCTTAATATGGACACCCGGATAATGCGGACACTTTATCATGGCCCTTTGGTGTCCATATTAATGGGGTTCCACTGTATTAACAAATTTATTACACCCACCTTTTCAGAAAGGGATGCAAATCCTTTCTCTGGGTGCTGTGTTCTAAGATCGTATACATGAAATTTTGATTCTAATGTAGTAGCCACAAGTTTGTTCATCACAATATCTTTTCTGTCAAATTCAACACCACAGACCTGCAGAAGACAAATTTGATGAAGAAATCAAAACTGCTTTCTTGCTACACTGTAATAAATTTGTAATATCAAAATGAAGATTTCCTACTTTTAAAACAACACATCCAATTTTGCAAAAAATGTATACTAAGTTGTTCATCTGATGCCTGATCAGACATGCTGAACTTTAAACTCAGCCAATCCTTATACCTTCAATTAAATATATGTCTGAATAGTTTGGTTTCTGAATCAATTGAGACTGGCTATATCAATTTTGAACAGCTTCCTGTCTGCCTCAGCTGAGAATTTCAACTCCTGAATGACTTTGATTCAGATGGTAACTTTACCTGATGCTGAAATTATTAGTCACAGCACATTTAAAATTTTTGATGGCTTTTTTTTGTTTTAAAATGCATGAATCCACTTATCAGTGAAATGAATAATAATTATTATTAATTTCAGTGTCTGAATCAACAGGCATACTTTTGTTAAGTCTGAGTCAAGCAAAATATTGGAATAAGGTTCTGATCAGCTCATGAAAAGTTCAGCATCTGAACTGGGTCTGAATACCCAGACATGAAGAACCTATTCCTACTAAAAGCATGAAGCATCCTTGGCTGAATGCTCTGTTATTTCAAAATGTAGTGGGCCTGCTTTAGTAAGAGGGACTATTAAGGCTTCCTATAAAGTCTCCCTCACACAGTAGTATTTGAATTTTCTGATAGATGCCAGCTTTTCAAAACTTAGTAACAGTGAAATTTAGATCACCTTCTCCCAAATAAGACTACAAAATAAACAAGATTTAACATACCCCATTCTTAATATTTGTTTCCCATCTGACTGCCATCTTTTTAAGGTCAAACATCTTTATATCTCCATTATCATAGCCTGCTACAACAGCACGTTCCTCAGTATTATATGCATCACCTGTGATGAGTGGAACAAAATTTAATCACCCAGATGATCGATTAGGATGTTGACATGGTTTATAGTAACCTGTCCAATATAAAACTCACATGCAAGTACAAGGTTAAAAAAAACACTTGAATTCTAGCTCGCCCTTTGGACAAGCAGCTCTCAAATTTTTCTTGCCATGGGCAATGCTAAGTTTACTTTAATTTGCTTTGTTTAGTTGGCAGGCAACATGCCTGGGCCCTTACCCATCAGGCAGGTGAGAATGAAAGGTTACTTGCCTGGCAGTAAAATGTACTTGTCCGGTACAACCGGAGAGCACTTTTTATCGAGCCCTGAAGAAACGTGTATTACTAAGATTTGGTAGTAACATGTATTATAAACATGTGCTCTGTAATCATTGGCTTGGTTTAAACATTCTCAACAGTGCAATGATTTTATACCAAAGGGGCATCATCAGCAGTAATAATTATAAAATAATAGTTAACTTTAACTATAGCTTTTCTTTAAATTATCAAATACCTGGTGACTTTCCTACATAAAGCTAGCCGGTGAACATGCTCTTCATGTGGGAACTGAAAAAAAGAGAGAAAGGGGAAGAGGAGCCTGCCTGCTCAATGTCGCATCAACAGGGTTACTTGGGGGCATCAATCAGAATTCTAAGCGATGCGGGCAGGCTTCTCTTTCCTTTTTCCCTTTGATTCATACTTTCATTCCCCGCAAACAGCCTGCTCACAGGCTAACATAACACAGATAACCAAAAGAAAAAACCATTGTAGTCTTACCAAATGCCACACACCAGCAGTCACGTCCCTCTTCTCCTTCAGCTGGTGTCATGCTAGCCACAGGTTTGTCCTTCTGACGAGGATCCCAAACTTTCACAGACCCTAATAAAGTTAGACCGTGTACACACTATTTACTATTAAATTGCACTAAAATTTCATTGGACTAAAGCTTGTTTGTCTCACCCCCTAGTTATTCAGAAGTCCTGAGAGGGGCCCATTTGAGTCAAATAGCTATTAATATTGTATGGGAATAGGTTAGAATTTTGCCACTTTGTTGGTCACCCTTTTTATAATATTTTATGGGAAAAAAATGGGTGGGAGTTCAAAATAAATGGTTTGGAGTCAGTCGCATTCATTTAGTCTGAGAAAAGACTATTCTAGCCGAGTAGCATTGTACTTGACCAGCCAAACACTTGTTATCTACAGAGCAAAATGAATAATCTTGAATTTGAAGAGAATTGCTTGTCAGGTTAACATAAGAACAGTCAGCAATACAACAGTCTTTTTCAAGACTGCTCTCATCACTCCTATGTTAATGTTGCATACATTTTATCAACAGAGATTTATGTATGGTTTACCATCTCTACTTCCAGTGACTATCTCCGGTGCTCCCTCACCAATACCCAGGCCCCCGACACCATCTATTGCATTCACTATTTGTGAATGAGCTTTTACAGAATAAACTGGCCTCTCTGTGTTTTCAAGGTTCCTGCAGACATAATGATAAACAAAATTTATAAATCAACCATGTCACGCCTTGTGGCACTTCTCATTAATTACCCGACTAACCAGTTAAGATTCAATGATAACAGTGTGAGATCAGGTGGTGTAGATGTGTCTTGTCTGATCAGCAAGTATGCATGCAGCTCAATAAGCTCAGCTGATTAACCTTGTTGCAGTGCGTTTACTGAAACCGGGGCCACCCAGACAATGAAAACCAATCAGATGGCAGAACTGAAACAACAGATTCCAACATTTTCAAATCCAGCCAATCAAATGTCCCATTTTCAATTCCAGCCAATCAAATGTTCGGTACAAGACAATGAAATCTCAACTTGTTCATTCTGATGCTTACGCAATTACGGTGTCGCATAATAAATTGCCAAGCTCAAACCGCTAGTAGTTTCGCATGCTTGAGGGTTCAAGCGGAAGTATATGCTACACTTTCTATGGGGTCGTTAGTTGGTTTGGAAAATACATGGAAATAAAAGCTGCCTAAGAGTGTAACTCGTAAATATAAATTGCCAACAAAGTGTGTTGTGTGAATATAGTCGTGGCTGTTTAAAAGAAACCGTTCAAATAGTCTCTGAGCAGTTTCAAATGAATGCAGGCTCGAAATGTACGAATTGGAAAGGGATTATTTTTGATGTAGCTGAAAGGAGTTGAAAGCAAACTTCAAGCAGGAGAATTGAAAAGTTGACCTGATACAAAAATGAATTCTTTGATCAAAATATCTTCAATTTTTCCATCCAGGGGAATAAGTTCCTATGCGTCCATCTTTTGTTTTTGCTTGAGTGATTTTACAGGCTGAGGCTTCAATAGTACAACACAGAAAAAAAAAGTCATTTGAATTTTCATGAAGATGTTATTTCAATCAAACTCCGAAATGTGGAGCTCCTGAGACAGTGAACGCGATGGTTTTTTCAAGAACTACGTGGTGGACAACCGAAAGGTGTGTAAAAATAGAAACACGCACAGACAGCAGGAGCGGAATTTACTTTGTAAAAAATGTTAAAATCTATTATTCTACGATTTTAAACAACCGTAAAAAAGATATTTTGTGTGGCCGTACATTCACAGCCAGAAAACGGTCAATCTAATGAGTTTATCACGTATGTAGATATGAAATCTAAAGTAAAGTAATACAATATTTTCTAACGTGAAAATACTAATGGCTTGAGCTTGACAATTTATTAACAGACACTGTAGTTGTGTAAGCATCACAACGAACAAGTTTAGATTTAATTGTTTTGTACCGGACATTTGATTGGCTGGATTTGAAAATGTTGGAATCCATTGTTTCAGTTCTGCCATCTGATTGGTTTTCATTGTCTGGGCGGCCCCAGTTTCAGTAAATGCACGGTAAATTTATTTGGCCAACTGTTGGTGGAAAGGTAACCTGCAATGAACAGCATATGGGGACTAGCAAAACACCTAGCACTTAGCACTATGAAAAATGAGATATGCTCTGGTGTGGGCCAGTTTAAAGGAGCCCAGTCACAGTATTTTGAGTTATTTTGGCCACATACAAAATTACCCTTAAATGGTAGGAAACCTGAAAATAACAGTTTAATAAGTTAGAAAAACACCAAAGACATAATGATAAACCATAAAGGAACAAGGATGGCTAAGGATGGAGTAGATTAACACGGATTACAAATAACAAATTTGAAAAATTGAGGCTAAACTTTTCAATATGCACAAACCATGACTGAGCTCCTTTAATACCACTGCAAAATAGTCAACAATTAAGTTAAAGAACAACATTACAAACCAAATCATCATTTTTCCCTCAAAGTCCCCAGTTGCTAGATATCTCTGTTGTAAACTTGAAGCTCCAAAAGTACCACATTTCAATGCTGTCCTTTTCTCATCCTGTTATAGAAATATGGAGTTTCTATGAGTGCCTTTAGATAACACCCTGTGAAGAATGTACATGCTGGAAGCCATAATTCTAAAAACTCTCTGTAGGCCCAGTTCATACGTCGCATTTCTGCCGTGTCGAATTCAATTCAATAAAGCACGGCAGAAATGCAACTGTCCATTCATACGTCACACTTGTGTCGCACTTAATTCAGAATTTGTACTGTCGGGTATGTCAGCCAGCGGAAAATGTTTCAAACGTAGAGTATTCAATATGGCGGACGAAAATACTGAGCGACAAAGGACTTTAATTTTGCGAAACATTGACTGCCAATGGAACGAGAAGGAGAAGGCTGACAATGTAGCAGTGTGTGTTGCAATATGTTCAGGTTGCATTGGGTCAAGAATGGCCAAGTTTCTTCTTTTTCTTTGGCGAGAAAACATTTACCCATGCTCAATACATTAACATAATGCATGCATTAGATTCAACACAGCAAAAATTTGATGTCTGAATCGGTGTCGCATTTCTGTCGGATAATGCGACAAGACCAGTCAAACGTGCGGCAGAAACGCGGCAGCCGATTCAGATGTCGAATTTCTGTCGAATTTAATTCACTGAATTGAATTCGACACAGCAGAAATGCGACGTATGAACCAGGCCGTAGGAACACAGATCAAGAAATAATCCACATGAGCAAGAATTTACTTTTCAATTTATTGATTTGAGTTCCGATTACTTGCGATGCTTGTTAAACAAACCAGGTGTATGCTTGTCACAGAATTATTGCTTCACGACATTAAGATTATAGAGTTTTGCTCCCCCAGTATCATTGGAAAGGTGTCTCTGAAAGATATAGCGGCAGCAATTTTACGATGATAGAATATTCCTCTCGTTATTCTTACTTGTATTTTCATTTTTTTAGCTTTTTTTTTTTTGCTTTAATTTCAAGCTGCTCAAATTGTGTACATAACTGCGAGAATCGTTCATGTCTAGTAATTTTAGTGCTCAATAAATCAGCAGTTAATTTAAGTCGAAATATTAAAATAAAAGTAGAAAAACAAGTATCGCTAACGATAAATAAAGAATACCAAGGCCTCTGACAGACAGGTTATTTAGTATTAAAGCATACACTCACACTCTTTAGCAGTTTGACGTCCCCTTTTGAAACTTCGTAGATTTGAAACGCGCCTGTTCCACGCGCATAGTTTCCGAGTACCACAAATCTTGCACTACAAGGAATCCATCTTGCATCGAACAGCGTGTAATCTAAGGATTTTACAACGTGTTCGATTATTTTCGGCTTATCCACCATAGTTCTTTACAAGAACCAAAAGACAAACCCATTCAAGAACTCTGCACCACCATTTGCAAAATATTCCAGGCGTTCCTAACCACTGTTGTAGTGCGCATAACTCAGTTTGTTATACATCCCAACTCAAATACGTTTTCCGATTGGAGGAAAATGTATCACGTGTCGTGGGTCAAAACTCACTAACTCCCTAGGGCGAACAAAACTCACTAGCTCATTTAATTGGCTCCATTTTTTTCTCTCTCGGTTTTCTTTCGCGTCGACGCACGACGGACTGAGCGAAAGACGGACTACTCGTAGTCTACGGGGAAACAAAAACTCACTGTTTCCCTTGGGACCAGTCATTAACTGCTTATTATTGGCTAGGTGGAAAACGCGGGGCCGGGGTCCCGGGGTACGGAGTACGGGCTACGGGGTCCCGGGGTACGAGGTCCATGGGTGTGGAAAACGCGGGGTCTGGTGGAAAACGCGGGGTCTAAGTGGAAAACGCGGGGTCTGGTGGAAAACGCGGGGTCTGGTGGAAAATGCGGGGTCTACGTGGAAAACACGGGGTCTAAGAGGAAAACACGGGGAAAACGTTTTTTCGAGGAAATATGAATTTTCCTCACTAAATTGAGAAGTCGAAATTTTGTTATTTTAAAATTGCAATGAAAATCAATTCCGCTTCTCGGCGTGTAACGCGTTTTTCGATCAAAGCAAATTAAACATTTCGTGACCAAGAAACCCATGCAAGAGCCAACGTGCCTTGTAGCGGTTTTCTTTTGCAGGGGACGTCTATGTTATTTTTCTCAGTAACTTGCGGGGTTTTTTTATACTTTTGAAAAAGAAATAATGAAATAATAAAGATTGTTTTGCTTACTATCTTAAACCATGAAAAAGCCTTTCTATGGCTCCTGATACAAATAATCACCTTCGACCGGTCATTATTTATCGCCTTGGGGATGGCGGGGGATTTTCGGCTAAAGACAGTAACATTTAGCTGATCCCCCATTTAAATGTTATTTTATTGAATTATTCCCCTCATAGCTATTAATAAATTTCATGATCCCCCTCAATGTCTTCGCACGCATATTCACCTTTCGACATGTATATCTAGTGCTTTCAACGGTCATATGACAGTAATATTTCTAATCATGATGCTGACTTACAGATTAATGAAGCCGCCATGGTGCAGTCTCTTGATCCGTGTCTTCCCGATATCTGATCAGGGTTCTAACAGAAGTTTTCACAGGCGACATAAATTAAAGTGAGGTCCGATTCGCCCGAAGGGACAAGCCAGCGTACGGGGTCCGGGGTATGCTGCCCTAGAAGATTTTGAACTTTTAGGTGGCCAAAGATGCGATTTCATGCATTTTGGGGGCAAGGTGTTACGGAAAATGAGCTGTTTATGATCATAAAATTAGATGTAGCAAGTAGCGCTGTTTCACCTTTTTAACTAAAATACTTTTTTGTTCTTGAAACGTCTCAGTCTGTAAGTCTTAATTTATTGTTATATGTTTTCAAATTTCAATGACCAGAACAGGTGGCTACATTCGATTTTACAGCCGGTAAAATTCCGCCGTTCTACTGAGAGCCCCGTGACTGATGTGGTCTGATGTCAGTTGACATAACAGCAACTAACCATCCCAGTGTTTGGAAACTGCAAAGTTACTTTTTAGAGTGCCAAAAAGCCGTCCACCAAGTCTGTATGGGCATGTGACATTTAGTGATCATCCCTTTTGGGCTCTCAGTTATGACTGATCCCCCCTTCTGGCATCCTAAAAATCCAATGATCCCCCAAAAATCTCCCCCTCGCCCCACCCCCGCTCCAGGCGATAAATAATGACCGGTCCCCAATTTACAATACGACAGAAGTAATTATAAACCTGGAGTCCGATCATTTATGAATCGTTAGTGAGGTCCCAGTCGATAGTTAATGTAAAGGGAATAACATTTTGATTTCACTAGAACAACTTTTTTTTTTGTAAACTCGTGTGTAAGGAGACGGCGAAAACGAAATCCATATTCGTAAGAGTGGAGATTATGCGCGCTGAAATTAACGCAAGCAACTACAGAAAGGGGCCGACTTCTGTTTCATTTAAAGGAACGCCAGAATTTATTTTGGAACTGGCATTTCAAGAAGGTTACTGTATTTTCTCGATTAATAACCCTTAAAACCTCTTTAGCTTTTGTTTCAAATTTGGCCCGGCTGGGCCAGGCGTATTTTATTTGTTTATTCTTTATATTCTATGGTAATTTTTGTTGCCATTTCTTGACGCCCTACTTACAGGTAACCGGCTTTTAAACGAGCAAAACGGCAACTGTCGCTTTTCATGGTTAAAGATACTAAGCAAAACAATCTTTATTATTTCAATATTCTTATTTAAAGATAAAACGAAAATCCACGCAGGTTACTGCGAAAAATAAAATAGACGCCCCATGCAAAAGAAAACCACTGCATGGCACGTTGGCTCTTGAATGGTTTTCTTTCCCACGAAATGTTTGAGAAACGCGTTTCACGCCGTGATTTTCATTGCAATTTTAAAACAACAAAATTTCGACTTCTCATTTTAGGCGAAAATACGTCTCCCCCGTGTTTTCCACTCAGACCCCGGGGTTTCCACCAAACCCCGTGTTTTCCAC
>Ga0126339_10000798_pt1 | contig 19163 bp, 13 predicted proteins | sample OrbTmetagenome_2_FD_92532 | JGI IMG/M metagenome (GOLD analysis project Ga0126339, IMG submission 92532) | Coral microbial communities from Petempiche,Puerto Morelos, Mexico - Orbicella T R C metagenome | ecosystem: Host-associated > Invertebrates > Cnidaria > Coral | place: Petempiche,Puerto...
ACGAGAACCGATGACAGCGAAGGAGAGTTGACAAGAAATTTTAATTAATAATTAACTGTGGATGATTTCTGCCTTTTAACGGCAACTTATCGGCTGAGGCCGCCTCCACGCTATTCTGGAGAAATTTGAAAACCAAAGGAGCTTTCGCTTTGAAAATGCATCAAATGTTTCCGTCCACATTACGCCGGAGAAATTTGAAAACACAACAATCGCTGGTCATTTTGGATTTGTGTTTGAGGAAAACTCGGGCAGGGAAATCACGTGATTATCGTAACGTCATCGCTTCCAAAATGTTTCCCGTCCAAACTACAACGCAAAGACTGTGTTTTCAAATTCCTCCGGTTTGAAGAGCGCTTTCGAAAAGCTCTGTTTTCTTGACGGTCCGAGACGGATTAGTGCGGACGGTAACGGCTACGGTAGGCCTAACCGTAGAAATTAAGCTGCGTTTTCAAATTTCTCCGGCGTATCAGCCCGGCTGACTCACCCTGTGATGAGAGATACTAGACTGGAAGCAACGACATTAAACAGCGGTATTCCAAGGAGCCCATAAATGACACAAAGGATACGTCCACACGTGGACACTGGAACAATGTTACCGTAACCTGGAGAAATACACAGCTAATCTGATCATAAATTATGGAATTAAAAATACATTAAATATGATTAGTGATGCGTGATAGGTCAAAATACGTCATGTCATGTAGACCGCAAAATTGGAGGAATCCGCGAATAACCTGGGTTTTTGTTTTTCAGTTTTCATTCTACGATAACTAGTTCAATTGTCCGACAGACCGGTAAATTACTTTCGAAAGTTGATTCAGTTAATTTGTTGCACTAGGTCCAGCAAATTGTGAACGTGTCTTGGGATGTCGGGGCCCACCAGCGAAATTTCTGAACTAGCAAACTAATGAAAAGGACACTGTCAAATCTTCAGTGACAAAATAGATGGTCAGGGCTGACGTGGCTCTCGTCTCTAAATATTGTAATTTACTTATTATTTCATAACTTGCGAAGCAGGAGCTTTTGGTGGAAACTTGGGCACGCGAGTGGAAAACTGAACACACGAGCAAAGGAAACAGCGCGCGTTGCTGCGAGCAAAAGATAGCGAGAAGAAGGCAAGGAAAAAACATCGCTTTTCCGACTTCCTTCCCCTCCACTGTCTCTCACTAGTTTTGTTTGTTTGTTATTGTTTTCTTCTTCAATTAATAACCATTAATTGCTACGTTTTGCTCTGAAAGTGAAAACTTTGCCAGAGTTGCTTTATTCTAAATTGCCGCTGCCTCTAAAGCGATCAGTGCAAATTTTTCCACACAAATCTGCTGGATACAGTGTATGTTACAGACGGGAAGAAATAACGTTTCGCTCCACCTGTTTCTTAGCTTTGTTATTCTAAGTGTTTCATTAAATGATTAATGACTGACAACTATCCTTTCCTTTCAGCCTGCGTCCAACTGAACAAACAGTTCCTAGCTCTGCAATTCATGGCCAGTCAGTTCGTTGTATGTACAGAAAGCGTAAAAGAAAGTGTCTGGTTATCTAACGAGGGAAACCCGATTCTTTTTCCTTGCTAGACAATTTAATGCTTTAAGACAGGCCATCTGCACATTTTAATATCGTTTTACGGTTTTACACTATTTACCGTATGTGACACATTTTTTGGAATACGTCAGCTTCGATATTATTTCGGTGGCTTTTTATAATTAACTTCAGTGCGTGACGAAGTAAACAACTTGCACGAACACTGCACAGCGCATAGTCTGGCTGCATTGTGCAGATTAATGGCGATGACAAACTTCACTAGAGATGAAAACCACCAGCAGACATTTCAACAAGTGTATTGCTTGGAAGCTTCGACAGGAAACATACACAACCAGCTGACGATTTTTTCCGTGATAATCCTTCTCCTGTCCATTACAGCATTTCTTGGAAACGCTTTGATCCTGGTCGCCCTTCGCAGGGAGTCGTCCCTTCATCCGCCATCGAAGGTCTTGTATTGCAGCCTGGCAACAACTGATTTCTTTGTTGGTCTTATTTCAGAGCCTCTGTATGCTACATATTTGATTTCTGTGGTGACCAAACGGTGGAACATTTGTCCCTATTCATTCACCTCAGCTTTCATCGCAGGATATCTTTTGGGTTCAGTGTCGTTTTTGACAATGACTGCTATAAGTGTGGACAGACTTCTCGCCCTGTTATTGAGACTCAGATACAGACAAGTTGTAACATTGAAAAGGATGTATGCGACTGTCGTTATCATTTGGGTTGTCTCCATTGTCGCTTCAGCAATGTACTTTTGGAATTATCTCATCACGTTATGGTACAGTTACATATTTATACCCCTCTGCTTAGCGACCTCGATATTCTCTTACACAAAGATCTATTGTAAGCTCCGTTATCTTCAAAACCCAATTCAACCAGAGCAACCGAACCAAGCAGTTCCCGCGCCGAACGTAGCGCGATACAGAAAAGCAGTGTCTAGTAGTCTTTGGATACAGTCAACTTTAATTATTTGTTATTTACCATTTGTTTTGGATGGCATCGTAGGACGACTGTTGTCGCCTCAAAATGAAGTTTCCTCATCGGAGCTCCTCGTTAAGGTCTATACGATCACTTTAGTTTACTTAAACTCGTCACTAAACCCAATTCTTTACTGTTGGAAAATTAGAGAACTTAGAGAAGCTGTGAAGGTTACAGTCAGACAAGTAGTTTGCTCTTTGTAGAAGTTATAGTTCCTTATATTTTATTAAAGCTCTCTTATATTAAGAATGGTCCTTTTTAGACTCCCATCTTGTAAACCACTGTAAATATATAGATATATAGATATATTTGTGTTTTTTATGGAAAGAGCAACGACATTGCAATTTGGATGTAACAAAGAACTTGTGAAGTGCCATTAAAGTGAATTTCACAACCATTTCAAATTAACCTCAAAATTATCCTGAACAACTGAATACAAATGCCGTTAAACCTCTATACCTGCCGGGGGAGTATCTTTTACATGAATGCCGATTTACATGACAGAAAATTTGGCACGGTTCGATCCCATAGAAATGGTTTGCGTACGAAAAATAGCATCGTAGTTCTTCTATTAAAAAAAACGGACTTATAATCCATTCTTCTTGAGTTGAAATTTGAGTTGAATTTGAGTTGAATATGAACGATAAAAACACACTAGTGGGACAGTCTGTCTTTTCATGAGTTTTGGGAGGGGAGGGGAGGAGAGGTATTTTAGAGGGGATTAGTGGAGGATTTACGGTACCCTAGCTCGAAAATGGAAACACTTTTGGCATCGTAATTTTTCTGTATAATTCCAGCAAACTTGTCTCTGTTAAAGCTGAGGAACCAAAAGTAATTGCTCGAGTGCTCTTTCAAGCTCTATTTTGTGATCGCAATTAGCAAAAGTATTAACCGCGGAGGATTTGAAAAAAGCCCGAACGCAAGCGGGTGGCCGCTCTCAAACGCTAGAACAAAAATAACTCGCAGCAAAAAATTAACGTCTATGGACAGACTATCAAGTTCGTGTTCCCGACCTGCAAGCAAGCTCTCTCTGGGGGAGGGGGAAAGTAAAGGTAGTTCTCCCTTCCCCCATCCCCGCGGAAAGTTTCCCAGAAAATAATTTTAAAAAAATAGTTGCATTTAATTATAAAAAAACCCAATAAAATTCAGCCCTAACAATAGCGAATGATATAGAACTCTAACAGTAAGACCTGCAAGCTTATCAAGTATGAATCGAGTATTTCATTGAACAAAGTTAAAAATCTGTTTCTTACCAATTGTGGTGAAGATTGTGCAAGAAAATAACCATGAATCAGCCAAGCTCCACGCAGCTGTATTCGAACTCTCGAACATGAAATTCTTCTCGTATGAATCCAGTTTGTTTCTCGCTTGTGTCGACCACTGGTCGAATTCAAGACTGTTTTGATTCCACAGCTCTTTCAGAAGGTTTTCCCTCGAGTCTTCAAGCTGGCCGTCGTTCGTGAATGAAGCGCTATTCACAGCTTCAAGCTTCCTGAAAACGAGCGCTCCTAACAGCCCGTAAATGATTAAAATCCCAACTAAAACGGCATTATACGTGATGTTCGCTCTAATTTCCGCCAAATTCTTCATGGCTACCTTAAAGCTTGTTCCGAGTTTACATCTATAGCAAGATTCTGTGTGTCGGCGCGGTTTTAGTTTCGCCCCGGGAGTTTCGCTTTCCACCTTTTTCGAAATGGTCGCTATTCAATAATGCAGTTAATAATTTATGGCTAACCGCTGTGTAAACAGTTAAAAAGGAATGGTCCTGATCGAAACAAACCGTACTTGATTTCTCACTTCGGATCGCTGCAAAACAATCGATCGCGGAGCTGCCATCCTGAATCGTTTGGTCACGAAATAGTGAAAGTAGTAGTTAGTAGTTGTCAACTTTCGAAAAACAATCCTTCGATTTCTTTACACCCACGACAGTCTGTACTTTGGTAAAAAAACATAATCGTCAAACCAGACTCGATATGTCTCGGCACTGGACATGTTTTTTCCATCCTTGATAAGAGAGTCTACCCATGCAAAAGTACCCAGCCATAGTTTACCCATGCAAAAGTTTACAGCCTGAATCGAGCCATGCTCTGTTAACATAAAAGAAAGAAGCAATTTAAGGCAACCCAAATTTAATTCTTCTGGTAAAGCCAGTTCGGCATCAATGGATTCTTAAAACTTCCGTATAAAGACTTCGGCCAGAGTCGATACTTGATTAGTTTATATATTTACAGGAAAATTAAAACTTGTTAAAACCACCAAATTGTGTGTATACATGGTAAAAATTTAAAACCATCGTCGGGTTGCTGCAAGGTACTTATTAATTTTTCTGGTACCAGCTGATATTTCAGCTTATCCAACACAATCCACCTAATAACCATTACGTAACCCCACGTTATTTGTATCCCACTGAGTTCTATGAATGTTGTTTCACGGCTTGCTCCAGTAAGTAGGGGTCTTATAAAATCGGAAAATATTTGCAGTCTACAAAAACCTCTGTAATGACCATAAGTTACCGATTTCCAACACTCTTTACGAACGTTCTTTAAAATGCAACTCATTCACACCAACCATTCACACTGGTCTGAAAATTACAGAAAAAAAAAGCCCCCACTCCCATCCCCTCCAGTTGTCATTAAGTTTAGTAACTTCCAATTCAGTCAGTCAGGTTCGGTGAAACGTCTCTACGCACGAAATATTTTTGCAGCTTTCAGACAAATGCAATATTTGGTATGACTGGGCAATACAGTATAAGTGAACTGTAAGTTAAAGTCTCTTCTTGATGACCAGCGTTTTTAGCAGTCTTGTCCTTAGTTTCCACAAGGTCAAACCACTTCTCTTAGGGTTTGCTTTGCAAGTGAGCCTTGCTAGTCATTCCAACACCCATGCATAAAATATCTTTGCCACTCCTGCTTTAAAAAATACTTAAAACTTCCTCCAAACGAGACCTTAACCGCGCGCGATTTCATTCCCTCGACCAGATGTCACTTCAGATAACCAGCGAGGAGCCTAGGCACTGTCTGTCCAAAACGCAAACATTTTCCTTCAACGAAACCAACAGAACGAGGACTGGTAATCACTCCCACCATCCTTTGTGCATATCAGTCCTATCTATCGGTGTCATTTTCACTCAACCAAATCAACAGAGCGAGGACTGGTAACCACTCCCATGATCATTTGTGTGTATCAGTGCTATCTATCAGTGTCATGACTGTATTTAATCACACTCTGGACCTGCCCAACTCCCTTAGTATGCCCCTCCCTAAAGAAGATCCTTGATCCTGGGCGAATGTACTCGGGTTGTTTGATGAATCTGAATCGAACTTTTGCTCTCTGGCCAGTCCTCAAGGACTCCTGAAAAACAACAGCTGAGCGTTAAACTATGGGTCAGTTCTCAGATGCAATGTTGCTAGGTCAAATTGTATGAAAGGTTAATTCATGTATGTTGTATGGTGTACCATTAGTTAATGGAGGAAAATGGTTAAGATGCACTGGTAAACATCAAAGAAGCAAACAAACAGGCTAAAATTGATGTTGGTAGGTCCTTGACCCTGCTCATCTTTTGTTTTATGCTCACTGACTATGCATGATTACATAATTGTAATATTCTATTGCTTAGTTGTATGAGCACATATAACCCACCTTTTGTATTTTGCCAGGTTTTGTGCAGGGTCAATCCCCAAAATAGTCAACAAAAACATACAACAAAGAACTTTGCCAGGTTTCATAACCATTCTGTCTATTAAGTACGGGTGTACATTGCGGATTTCCCCCAACATTTTGTCAAGCTGCCCTGACATTTTACTGGAATCCATTATTCTCCTTAGTGGAGGGAGACCAATTGAGAGTAAAGTTACAGCACAGTGAATCTGGCTAGAGCTCAATCCTAGACTATAGGTGCAATCAAACCGCTACTAATGGCCGCCTCTCTACAACGGAATGGTTTTTTTGTCGCGGTGGATGACACATACATTCACTCACTAACGCATGTCCCAACTGCCACAATAAACTCTTGATAATGGGTATTAATCAGTGACTGATGAACAGTGTATACAAAACCCAATTTCCTTCTCTACAACGGCCACTTTCCTCTGTCCCCAAGGTGGCTGTCGTGGAGAGGTGTGACTGCTTGATTCTATTCTAGAGTTCAAACCATACCAGTGTTACTGAAAAATTTGTTTATTAAGATTTGCTGGCACTTCTTATATACCTTGTTCATCTCCTCAATAACTGCTGTCTGAATAACATTTCCTATGTACACAGTTGCCTGGAAACGCTTGCTTATTGATGTAGTATGGAACAGAAGAAACACATCTGCCCAGAATCCCAAGCAGGAGCGAGGTTTTTGAACTGGATCTGTGAGAACCATGCCCTGTAACAAATGTAAACAAGATAAAGTACCGGTAAACACAAATAATGGTTCCCAAAATTCTCTCTGTAACAACCACCCTTTCAAGGTACCTAAAAGTCTACAATTCCAGTTTCTGTAGCAATAAATCTGTTGTCACTACTCCCATGGAGAAGGCAGGTTACCTTCTAGCATTATTATTTGTAGACTTGTTGATATTTTTTTTTTATCAACAACAATCTGGGGATATCAACTCATATGCCAATTGTAGACAAGTGTTTTGCCTACTGAGACTATACATGACAGTTATAGGGGCTCTGACTACCAACTGTCATCGAACTCTGACACACCAACTGCTTAACCACAGGTTGTATAATAAAGAGTATTGACACTAAAAGAGTGAACCTTTGAGCCAATTGACTTGCATGCCTGGGTTGTTCCAAAGGTGGATAATGCTATCCATTGGATAAATCACTATTTGGCGGATAGCATAGTTTGTTTTGTGGATAGCATTATCCGGTCTTTGAACAACTGGGGCCAGGTGTGGTGAGACAACACAGTGCTCAGATTGACCTGCATAGCTAATCGCCAGTGAAGCAAATAACTTTCAAATGCTTTCAATTGGCTTGTAAAACATTTTTACCACACGCAAATACTAGAGATCGGCGCTATCTTACTCGTCTTAGTAAACTCCTATCAATTCCACTGATAGCCACAGAGGCAGCTTGGCCTGCGCGGACCACACGGCAAGCAGCTCGGTTTCTCTTCACTGATGTCACAGTCACTGGCTGAAAGTGTCCGTCAATAGAGGGACCTAAGAGCAGTTGATCTCCTTCACGAAGAACACCCCTGAAGAAACAAAATAGCCATGATCACCAACAATTTACTTTTGGCAGCTCAAGAAATGTAGCACAAGGGGAACTGATAGGCATAACGTTCAATATTACATTCAGATGAGAAAGTAGACTTCATAATTTATTTGTCTAATCAGTCTATTCTATGTCAATGCCTTGAATGTCACTTTTGCTATGGGGTGCTTATCAGAACAGGGGCACTTATTAGATGTAAAAAACACAGCACTCGAGGGAGAGCACTTGTTAGACGAGTTCACTTATTGAAAAGAGGGCACTAAACAGTAACTACAGCTGAACTTTCACTAGCAGCCACATCTTTACATGCATGACGGCCCCAATTTTATGCCACAACCCTACACATTCTTTCAAGGTTTTGAAAACTATGACCTTTTAGTCAAGTGCATTGTCTCTATGAGCTACACTCTAATATGAGAGCAACAATAGTATCACTGCTCACCTCTCCAAAGTGCCACCAACAACAGGACCAGTACCTGGAACATTGAATATTTCATCAACCTGCAACACACACATCACACACAAAATTGTTATTAAATTCAGTACACACAGCAATGTAACAATGTTGTTTATACTAAATAACGATAATACAAACAGATTATACTCGTCTGATGGCTATAGAGATTGGTGAAATATGCCTGAATACTCTTCTAGCTGCAAAGTCTAAGGATGTCAAAGCAAATGAATGCTCTCGGCAAGTCTACAAGAGCTGGGAAACACGTACTTACCTGATATTCGGTACATTCTTGAGCTAGTTTCTCCTGATCCATGGGTGATCGAGCTGGAGGCACAAGATTCAAGAATTTCCGGACAAGATTCAGATTCTCTCCTGTTACACAGGACACAGTGAACACCGGTGTTACCCTGAAGTTGAAAGAAGAAAAAGATATTATCTCAGTCAGCAATAAAATATGATCAAGAGCAAACCTCCCATTACACGTAGCTGACATCTTTAGGATGTAACCAGAAAAAGTGAGGAGTCTGTTTGTCAAAGGCTGAAAATGTTGCATAACATTTTATGTATGTGGGACTATGACAAAGTGTCTGATTATGCTGCTTAGTGGGTGTGGTCTGATAGCAGATGATTGTTGGTATTTATATGTTTCTAGATTTATTCAATGTCTCATGAGTCAAAAAAAGGGAGCAGAGAGCGAAGTTCTTAAGCGGCTGAGACATTTTCCACAGTGTTTTTCTCTCCTTGGGAAAAAACAGTAGTAAATAACATTTTTTAAGCCCAGGAGATCTTGGGTTTAAAGGATTGTAATAAAAGAGCGATCATCTGGTAAAGAGATAATGACTGGATTATTTTTAATAAATTAAGTAAGTGATGGAAATGTGACAATTCAAGTGTGAACTTACTGATTAGAGGTGAAGTTAGTAGCAGCAACTATCACATCATCTTCTGTTCTGACAACAACTGGCACTTTATTACAGCCAGGAGATTTTAGAAGTCGATCAAGTACTCTCAGGGTTCGTTCTACCATTGCTGGTAAACAGATGTCTGTCTTGTTTACTATGACGAAGGTTGGTACTTTCAGAGCCATGGCCAGGCCTAAATGTTCTTTGGTAGTTCCCACTAAACATGAAGAAGAAACATCAAGTCAGCACTTTTAGAAACCCATGTAAAAGAGATGCTACATGTATTCTTTGAAAGACAGGTGTAGATCAGTTGAACATGTGCATCTCTTACCAATACCAGCATTTGCGGCAATTACCAACATAGCAAAATCTGGGGAATGGCCAGTTAAACCAAATATTGTTGTTCTCAGGTACTTGTGGTGTCCAGCAAGATCGATAAAAGTTATCAGCTTAGATGACTGTTCACAAATGTCCTCTGCTGTCCGCGATTCACTGTAGTTGATAACCTGGACAAAAACACCATGATAAGTACATACAACACAATAAAATTTCTATATATGAAGGCTTTAAGTAATTTCTAGCCTAGCCTGAGATAACTTATGATTCTATCATCTACTGTTACAGTGTTACTTAAATAATACTTCAAATGAATAAACAGACAGATCCATTATAATATAGCATTTTAAATATTACGTACACACAATCTGGTAATCTGATATTAAGATTATATTTTGTACAAAATAGTTATTAGATAACATTGCAATATAATCATTAGCCCCAAGATGAAAATCTTACTTGCCAAACTCGCCTTACATAGCAATTGACAACCTCATAGCGACAATGTAGAGCTTACTATTGATAGCCTTTTGATTTATGTGCATACCTCTCCTTTGCTGTTAAATCCCAGTATTTCATGGCTGATACTCGATGTTCTTCCAGTTTGAATTTCATGCAGATGTCTGAAAAGGTTCAACCTTGCCCGTCCACGACCATTGTCCAATTCATCATGGGTCAAGACGCCCAGTAATGTGCTCTTTCCAGCGTCAACATTTCCCAGCACTGCAAGTCTTATGTCAATGAACTGAAAATACATTGACAAAATACAATTGTCAAGGGAAGCCAATGACATCCAAATTGTCATCCTGTTAAGTGTAACTCCTCAGTTTCAGTAGTTGTTAATCTGGCTGGCCACAGCATGCACCTTGCAAACTTATATACGTATAATCTGTGATTATTTGCGTCTTGGAACAGAATGTTCAAGATCGCTAACTTAAACCACTGTACAGAAATATCCTGTAGATCTACAGATGACCCTATCCCATACCCACATGTGTCTTTGGCGACCAAATGAGGTCTCTCCACCCTTCTCTCTTATAAATGGTCATCCTATATTAAGTAGCTTGCCTGTAATTGTGAACTACCTGATAACCACAAAATCTTACTCACTTGTTGATCATCTGGCACGCGCCGGACAAGGACTTCTGCCACCTGCCTACTGGGACCATTAAAGATATTTTCCACCACATGGCGTCGCAGCAAGGTAGTGTGAGCTCCTAATTTTGATGCCATGACATTGAGTGTACTGAGGGAAGAGTCAAGCTCTTCTCTTGTGAGACCAACAAACATGCCGTTGTCCTCCACACCAATCTCGTAAATTGCTTCTCCTTCACCTTCCTGAAGACGCCACTTCATTTGTGTGACCAGGTGCTCAAGGCGAGAAGGAGAAGGGTTTACAAGCTTCAGCTGTCACAGTAATGTTAGACATTAGTAATGACCAGGGTTGTTACTACGTTTTGAGACACCTGTTACCTTAGTCTTCACACCATAACAAAGTTGCTGTTCTGGGTAAATTCTCCATCTTCCAACACAACTACGTCAGCTAATTTCACCCAAGGAAGAAAAATATTTGATATACCTTATTTCATGAAATGATTCCAAATTCACAGAAAAAAATTAAGTTCATCTCAACGGGACTAACTTGTCGTCGGGGCAGAAGTTTATAATAAGCCTGAATAAATTTCAGGTCTCGTACAGACGAAAGATGCCACGAAGACAAAACTAACACTAAATTATAATCTTGCATTTTACAAACAAGATGGCGACATATGCATAAGCTCAATGTTCAACTCAGTAACCATTTCCAGAAAGAGAATAATCGCTTTAGCCTGACATATGTTTCTCGTATCCTCGCAGCGATAAACAGGATTAAAAATTATGTCTGGAAAAGTCGGTTAAGTTTACGAACATAATTTTTCCCGCGCAAGCTACAAAAGGAGCCTGCTTTTCAGTTCGAAAACTGCAAATTACCAACAACACCAGAGCCTTAGGGATAAACGTACCTTATATTCTACATTTCCTTCTTCGACCTGCACAAGATCAGAAAGCACAAGTTTACTTAACGGACAGAAATGCGGGTAAAATGGGCGCAAAACTCGCTGTTTACCTCTGGAGGCAGGCACTCTGGCATAGATGCCCGGGTAGTTTGGGTCCCACTTCCTGATGGTGTTTCAAACAAATGGATAAACGATTCCATTTTCGAAGTAAAGTCACTGTTAACAAACTAAATTCATAGTTCGAAACCATCAGGAATCATCTGCAGATCTTGCTAGGGCAACATTTTCGTTTTAGCGAATCGAGCCACTTTCTTTGTTGATATTTTAGTCCGGCTGGCTCATGACACCACCAACCTGCGGTATTTCATCAGAAAAGGACCCGGATATACTCCATTCAGTGACGTCACAAGGGTAAGTGGAAAATCAACGAATGGCTTGAAAGCTAACTTCGACATGTTAGCACTCGAGAAACCAATCAAACAATCAACAAAAATATTCTTTTGTCGTCATCTTTGCATACTCTTTCTAAATTTCTGCTTCCATGGCACCACAAAATATGATATTTCATCAGAAAACTTTCAGAGTCAACAATAGAAAATTATATCACAAATGGGTGGGTGATAAATTTAGTGCAACAAAACTGAAGCCAGTAGTATAAAGATACAGTACTTCTAAGAATTGTTTTCCATTCTAATTGGCCTCTAGGACTAGCTGAACATTTCTTGCAGTAATGCTTAATCCCGAGTGAGATTCTGATGTATGTTATGTTTCAGGTGTTTACGATGGAGCTTAGCCGAATACTAAAGAACGGAACCGCAACCTAGCTACAGTCTAGTACAGTCTGTTTTCGACTTAGTTATCACCCTTCCATTACTCCCCGGTCCACAACGAAGCTAAAAGGCATTGGCATAGAGTTTGCTTGATGGAAGCAACGCCCAAGAGCTTGTCCACAAGGGATTGGGCGCTGTGTCCCACAAGAAAAATTTCTCCGAAGATCATTTTTTCTTTTTTTTTTTTTCTTTTATCCCATATTGACCAAGTTTGTTCGGTATGGCTGGAAATCAGCCTCGTTCTGTTTTTGTTTGTTTGTTTGTTTTTTATGGACGTCGACTTCTTCTCGGTCCATAAACAAGCAAAAAACCTCTTGGCCAATATCCAGTCACCTTGACCTCACGCTTGGTCAATAACCCATATCAGAACCCATATATCAGCTAAAAAGTTATAAATAGTAATAACTCAGGGCCAAAATAAATTCAATTACATAGTGGACGTTTCGGGTCTGGCCCTTCCTCGGTGCTAAGTTTAGCTTTGTTCACTGAAAACTAAACTTAGCACTAGGGATGGGCTAAACCCGAAACCTCTGCAATATAACTGAATTTATTTTGGCACTGAATTATTAATATTTATAACTTTTGAACTGTTTACCGTGCCACGCAGCCACGGATCATTTTGGATTACCATTCACATATCAGCTAGTTCGGCAATCAAACGGCATAAGGCGGGGATGAGGGAATGGGGTACATAAAAATGTAACACATCATTCAAAGACTGGAAATTCTTTACTTGCACTTTCTTTAATTGAACATAATACTGATCCAGAGAAGTTGTAAACATAAAATCATTAATTTCAGCGAAACCAAAAAGGCAACGGTTAAAACGCCTACGTAAAACGGAATAGCCAGCAGCAGGTGTGTGCGTTGTCCAAGTTTAATTCTACAGTTTCGCTTACTTTCTAGTAAACTTTAAAATGAACAAGTTCAAACGAACGAGATGCGTCAGTAAGCTCAAGAATACTGATCAAATCGTACTACAAATTTGTCAAAGAATTAAAAAGGAGCGGGAAAACACGTATGTAACTGATGAAAATGCGCTGAAAATAAGAGGGAGTAGTTGCTTTTAGACCTGATTGGCTGATGAGGGTGACATAGTTAGACAGGGTTGGAGTACTTATAGCTCTAAAATAACTCAAAGCACTTCCAAAGTGTGAAAACTGAAAAGCTACGTCCTGCAACAGCTGCAAAAACGTCCATGATAATTTTTAAAGAAAATACAAAATCTCAATCTCAAACCATATCAGCATACCTGATTCATACTTTACTAGCCGATCCTGTCATTCAGTTAGTTGGGCGCAACCTCGATCTCAGAACCCTTTCCCTCACTTGGGAGTGGGGGAAAGGGCTGTGGGATTCAGGTTGAGTTCGGCGTAACGAGAAAAAGCGGAGGAGGAATATAGGGGAGGGGTTCCTTGGCTCGCTTCCCCCATTTTTCTCTCTAGACGTATTTTTGCGCTGCTCCCAAACAATCTGACGACTGGAATAGACTATTGTAGCTACTAAACTAACAAAGATCCCGCTATCGTCGAATTAAATCGAAAAAACAGAAAACTTGTATATCAAAATGTGTCAGTTACTTTCAGTGACAACAGCAAGTTTGTTCTTCAGAACCCTTTCACGCTTCATCCTACGCATAAAAGAGTCCATTGCTTTACGACAACACCTCCAAACATAATCCCTGTCTGATGGCGAAGTACGATAAACCTGGAAAACAATGTCTTTGATTATTTCCACCCTGTTAGGATCCACTCGATCTTTTCCTCTCGCTCCTGCAATATTCTTCCCCTCTAGTTCATCTAGGGTAAACATTTCGCGCATCAACCGCACAGCAAAGTTCATTGTAGATGTGGACTTTGCTTGTAATGCGATAATATTGTCACGCGATATGGGGAAGTTTAAATCATTTGGCAAGGTATTTTCAGATATTTTCGCCATTTTATGTTGCATTGCACGTCCTTGAGCTGTAGACTTGCCAGTGCCTGAAGGGGTTGTCTGCTTGGCAGTTTCAGCACTTGGTTCCATCACGACGTCGGTATCTCCCTGGTTTTCCTCTAAGGTGTCGTCTTCTGTCAAACTAGCATTTAAATTGGTGTTCACCGTGGAGGAAGTCGAGGTTTCCATTGCCGTAGGGTTAGACTGAGGTGCGTTGGTATCGGTATTTGATTGATTTTCAATCGTGATGGCATTTGACTGGTTTCCTTCATTCAGCCGGTTTCCTGCCAAAGTTGAATTTGACTTATTTCCCATTGTGGCAGGATTTGATTGTTTACCTGTCATGCTAAAAGGCAACTGGTTTCCCATCACAGAAGCATTTGACTGGTTTTCCACGCGACCTGCACTGGATAGGTTTCCCGTCATAGCAGCACTTGACTGGTTTCCTGTCATGGCGGGATTCAGCTCGCTTTCCATTTTCATCACATTTATTCCAGCACTTGATTTAGCTCCTAACAATGCCATAATCTGATCCATCTTGTGCTCCATCCTCACTAACACAGGCAGTATCAGTCCCAGTTTGTCATCTTGAAGAGCACTAAGTAAGCTCATGGTGGAAGACTGAGAGGCTGTCAAGGAAGACGGAACACCATGCTGAAGAGGAGTTTGCAGTGTGCTGTTTAACACTGGTGAAGGAAAGAAATTGGGAGGCATTGTGAATTGGAGAAATGGTGCTGAAGGTGGGTTACTTTCAAACGTTCCATGGTGTGGAGTGGGGTTAGCTACTACTTGTGGAGACTGGAGTACAGTCTGTTGAGGCTGATGTGCTGCTTGTTGAGGCTTAAACATGGTGTATGAAGGGTGTATCACTGTTTGTGGTAGCTGAAGTGATGTTTGTGGAGCCTGAAGCACAGTTTGGGGAGAATTAAGCACAGTTTGTGGAGGCTGCAGAATTGCTTGTGAAGGATAAAGCGCTGTGTGCAGAGGCTGAGGCATTGTTGGTGGTGGCTGGTATGCACTTTGTGGTGGCTGAAATACTGTTTGTAATGGTTGAGGCACTGTTTGTGGCAGCAGAGGGGTTGTTTGTGGAGGCTGCAGTCCTGTTTGCAAAGGCTGAGGTGCTCCTTGTAAGGGCTGAGGGACTGCTTCTGGCAGCTGGGGTGTTGCTTGTTGAGGCTGGATTAATATGAGTGAAGGTGGAGGTGCTGGTGAAGGCTGAGACACTGTTTGTGATGGCTGAAGCATTGTTTGGGGCTGCTGCTCTGTTTGAGGAAGCTGATGTACTGAAAGGTGAGGCATGGTTTGTGGAACCTGGGGTGCTGCCTTAGTAGGCTGCAGTGCTGATTGCAAAGGTTCAGGCACTGTTTGTGGAGGCCGCAGTAAAGTAGTAGGAGTGTGAGATGCTCCATCTGGAGGCTGCAGTGCTGATTGCAAAGGCACAGGCACTGCTTGTGGAGGTTGATGTGCTGTTTGTGGAGGCTGCAGTCCTGACTGCAAAGGCTTGTGCACACCTGCTTCTCCACGAGGCTGCACTACTGTTTGTGGAGGCTGCAATATGGTGTCAGGAGGCTGCAATGCCACTTCTGTAGGGTGTATTGTTGATTGTGGGGGCTGAGATTCTAGCTGTGGAGGTAACTGCTGGGCAGAATGTTCCATTGTTGTGGGAGCCTAAAAAATGTTTTAACGTAGATGAGGTGTAAATCTTACCGCAAAACTTAGAAGGGGTTAGCAGTGGGCTAAGTAGCTTTAAGAGGGGTTCAATTTCTTTTGCCCGAAAAATTAGGCATCATGCAAAAAGCATAATTTTAGACTATAATAGGTAATGAATCAGAGTGCGATGAACTTGACATCAGTGTTAATTTCCAGCTTTGGAAACTGTTCCTGACAGTAGACTGCAGGAGGCAAGCAATCTCCCCCACCAAATTCCTCCTATACTAATAATTCTGGTGGTGGACAATTTTCTCCTTTTCACCTATCCCTAACAAAACCAGTGCATTTACATGTCATATCACAACTTCTTTCACTTCCATTACCATGGCCACTGAAGATTAATTTAAGAGGGTCATGCAGAATTGCTAACCAGGGAGCGTCGATGAGGTGTAAAGGATATTTTGCAGTACGAAATTGACAATACTTGAGTAACTGCTGTGATTTTTCATAAGATTGATAGTTTTTGGATATGTCCTTTACGAGGTATTTGGGCATTAATACATTAATGGTGGTGCAGTGGCCTCACTGTTAATTTAAGTTTAAGTTTAAGTTTAGTTTAAGTTTTATTAGTAATAATATGCCACATGTACAAAAACAAGTTTGCTTCCATCCAGGATAAGCAGTCCGGGTTGGAGCCCTAGCTAGGAACATTGTGTTGTGTTCTTGGGCAAGACACTTAACTTTCACAGCACCTCTTTCTAGCCGGGTGTATAAATGGGTACTGATGAATTTAATGCTGAGAGTAACCCAGTGGTGGACAAGCATCCCATCTAGGGAGAGTAGAAAAACTCCCAGTCACTTTTAATGCTACTGAAACCAGAAATAAGCTCTGGCCTGATGGGCCACTTGTGCTACTAGTAATGCAGCGGTAAACAAAGCAAAATTTAAAAAAATTATTTTAAGGGTGCTACTAGTAATGCAGAGATAAACAAAGCAAAATTTAAAAAAACATTTAAAGAAGAAGAAAAGAAATCTACTCAGAAATAAATCCCAAAAGCTATACTGAAAAATTACTGATACATCCCTGATTACTGATACATGGCCTGATGGGCCACTTGTGCTACTAGTAATGCAGCGGTAAACAAAGCAAAATTAAAAAAAGATATTTTAAGGGTGCTACTAGTAATGCAGAGATAAACAAAGCAAAATTTAAAAAAAAATTTAAAGAAGAAGAAAAGAAATCTACTCAGAAATAAATCCCAAAAGCTATACTGAAAGATTACTGATACATCCCATATTTGCCTGTTAAAAAGCCCAGTAGTTTGAAAAACTTGTATCCTGTTTTACTTAACTTTGGCCATTTGGGCTATGCAAACATGGTTACGGACAAAAAAATCTCTAAATTTCTGAATAGCTTTGAACTAGGGTAAAAGACCAGCAGTTTTCCAGATTTTACTTTTACTAGAAAAATTGGAGACATTAAAAGCTGAGATTGGACAATGAATCTGTAATTAGTATAGGTAAGCATTACACGAATGTGAGTGCAATCACGGATTTATGTACTACAAGTGGGTGCACCCTAAAAGATACTTTGACAACTTAACATAGTGGCGTTTCATCATCAACACCCTAAGTGAGACCAGAATCCTTGATTTATACCGGCCTTAACGAGATGATGAGCATCTGCGACCTTTTCATATAGGAGCCTGGGATATTCGCTCTCATATATATCCTACAGTTTTACCTGTAGATGTTTTAATTCTTGAAATCCAGTGAACTCTGCATTCATGGATACCTAATGGCTAATCTACTCGAGGGTTTCTTCTAGAGTCGGGGGGTGGGGTGGGGGAGGCTGGAATATCTTTTTGCTTCAATCCTGTTTGAGACCTGACCACTTACTTAGTACATAATTTTGCTTTCAAAACATAAGGACTTATCCTACAAATTCCTTAGCCACTGATATTAGATCAAAGCCTATTTCGCTTGAAAATTTTCCAAATAAATAAAACCATCAACATCTCTCCCTCTTATGCTGTACTATGCTACCCCTCCCCCGAAAAGTTTTCTTGGTTATGAAGTATTCATTGAATTTGATGGATAACAAAAGTTTAGTCAAGGATTATCCACGATATAAAAGAATTTTCCTCAAGATTTTCATGCACAAAGCACTAGCGCTAGTTTGACAACAACTGAAAGCATTTTTCACGACGCGACCGCAGAGCCGTCACAAAATTATTCCGGCGCCATATTAAAATGGCGGGCAAAGTGCAAAAACAAGTCGCCAGTGTGAGCACAATATTATACCAGAACCTTTTTTTGGAGTACTTATTTTAAATTGAGAAGTTGTTAGTTAAACACAACGTCAGGATTGCCCGAATCGTTATAAGATGCGGTCAAAAACACGTGAGAAAACAACACATCCTCACCGCGATGCGATCGCAGCCATCGTTTGCCACAAAACCGCGTTCGATTCAATGCTCGGCAAAATTACGACTTACATCTAAAAATTGAAGGACATACCTGTGCAACTGTTTTTCTTGGTCTCCCTTTTCGCACTTTCCCTTTTCTTTTACATCCTACAGTTTGATCCTGGGGAGATATGAGAGGAAATTAAGCGTAGTTCGTAACAACCCTTCTTCGTTTGCACTGCGACCTTGTCTGTTCAAATTACCCTTTCAAAGTGAAATTCGATCCCATTTCGATCTTCAAAAAAAAACATTTGAATTGTGTTTACGAGCAATGAAGAAATACTTTACCGTGTTTTCCTGTTCTATTTCTTCAAGTTCTTCATGGACAGCTGAGTCCGACATTGCATAAAAATTGCGACCGTACGCAATGTTCATAAACTGGGAGATTGATCGAACAACGCGTTCGAGTTTCGTTGCTGAGACTGACTTGCAGTGAGTGACAGGTGACGGTCGCTAATTAGCCAATCACATTGCTTCATTTTGTGCGGCTCGTTCGAATTCTGAACTTGTATTTATTCAACTGAGTCAAACCTCTTTCGGCAGCAAAATACGATATTTAAGCGGCTCTTTGAGCACTTTTGGCTTTTCCGTTTTGGCTTCGCGCGCGAGAAAAATTGAAATATTGGACATGCACGCGAATAGGGAGAGGGTACATTCGCCCTTCCTTTTATGTACGGATGGACTATTACTCTTATGAAGGGGGGGGGGGACAGGGGGGTGTTGGACAATTTCCAAAAAAAAATTTCCCGCGCAACAAAAACTGCTGAAAAAAAAAAAAAAAACAAAAAAGAAAAAAAAAAAACCAAAAAAAACGACGAAGCGATGTCCACAAAACAGGAAACGGCCATGACCGAAAT
>Ga0126339_10000799_pt1 | contig 19160 bp, 7 predicted proteins | sample OrbTmetagenome_2_FD_92532 | JGI IMG/M metagenome (GOLD analysis project Ga0126339, IMG submission 92532) | Coral microbial communities from Petempiche,Puerto Morelos, Mexico - Orbicella T R C metagenome | ecosystem: Host-associated > Invertebrates > Cnidaria > Coral | place: Petempiche,Puerto...
AATGTAAGCTCATCAAAGGATAGATTTATATATATATATATTTATAAATTTTTATTCACTGACTTTTTTATTCATGTAAAATGTTGCCACTACACTGTTGGACCATGTAGAGAGTTTTTTCCTTTGTCAGTGAGAAGCACACATGATGTTAAAACATTGAATCAGTACAAAACTAGCAATTGAACAGGCTTTTTGCTCAATGATATTGTTTGCTGACATTGTTCCTTTTCCACTCAATCATTCATCGCTTCAATTTCATTCACAGATGATGAAGAAGACAAAACAGAGGTTAGCAAGATATTTTATTTATTTTTATGAAAATAACAGTTATATTTTGTTAATACACAGACTTGACACCTTGCTGTTGTAATTTAGTTGCATAATAATTTAATCATTTCATCTTGACTACTATTATTCTATTGAATATCTTTGTAGCTTTTGGCTGGTCAAAGGAAACAACCACCATTTTGGACATTTGAGTATTACCAAACCTTCTTTGATGTTGACTCATACCAAGTAAGTAGGATGAGTTATGTGTCCTTGTATCAAAAAAAGGTAATGGAACTCATCATCTGAGGAAATTTGTCTGGAAGTACATCTATAATGTGTATGCGGGACTGTTATGGCATAGCTTGTGCAAAAAGAGAAAACAATCAAACTCCTTTGGTTGTAATTGATAAATTATATGAAATTGAAAACTACACTTTCCAAAAATGTGAGCCATCATGTAATAATTCAGACATTTACACAGAACCCTTGTAAAGCATGTTGATTAGTATTATATTTCAAGAAGTTAGCTTGCCAGTTAGTGTACTGGGGGGTTAGTTTTTTTATCTTGTTTAGAAATTTATTGCAAAGTTGATCTGAATATAGAAATACTCTGTAACCACAACTGTGTACCTTTGAGCTTGTAGTGTAAAGAATTCAAATATTGAAGTATTTGGCACAATTGTCTTGCTTCAGCATTAGAAACAAGGAGATTGCAAGTGTAAGAACAAATGATGTTGATTTCTTACTACCGTGGGAATTATTTAAATGCATTTTTCTAGAAGGTTGTGGGTTATTGTTAGTCCAGCAAACTGAGCAGATATTTTGAGAGTTTGAAATAACCCAGCCCTTACATTTGGTTTCAGGTCATCAGGAGGATTATTGGCTCAATGGTTCCAGTATACAAGAAAAATTACCTTGTTTCTTTTATCCGTCCTAATCCTGATCTTTATGGTAACATTTATTTACTAGCGAATGTAGTATCTTTTAATTAAGCAAATAGTGCATTACCTAAACAACATTTTAGCAAACATGTTACTTACACCAATTAAAAAAGAAATCTTACCTGCAAGCCTCTCAGAGTCTGGCTTCTTTTGCTACATGTAAGTAATTTTGAATCGATGTTCCACAATGTAGGGCAAAATTATTGGTTATCTTGTTTGACACTGCCTCAATTTGCCTGATCAACTATAAAGTTAAGGTTATTTTAAACTGTTGACAGTGTACTGTAGGTGGCAATAAGGATGGGGATTTGGCAACCTGGTGTTTCACTACAAAGGTTGAACTTCAGGTGGACATTTTATCCCAGCTGTGCCATACTTGATCTTATGGAACGTCTGCAATTGAGGATGGTTCCTATCCTGCTCTAGCATTTCCTAATCCAAGTTCACTGTCATAGAGCTGACACTACTGAGCTCTGAGAACAAATCAAAGCTACCATTGTTTGATGCACTGTGGTCAATCTAGCTTCAAAATTAATGATCATCTCCTTTATGTATTTTATTTTTCAGGTCCATTCTGGGTGTGTGCGACATTAGTATTCACAACGGCAATAGCTGGTAATCTTGCAAGTTACCTTATCAATACTGGAGATCACCAGTGGGTTTATGACTTCCACAAAGGTATACGTCATGTTTCAAAATTTATTGGTGCTAATGGCTAATTCCCTCTTTAAGATGCACCTGCAAGGAATCATGGTGGTTGTATTCATCATCTTGGACAGGATGTTAAATTGTTTTGATGAATACAAGTACCACTATTCCCTGCAGGCACGTCTCATAGAGGAAATGGACAATTTGTCCGGGAGCTGATTACTTCATTTTTTCTCACCATTGGTCTGCTTGTCATTTATTGCAGTGACACTAGCTGCAGCGGCTATCTACTCATATGCCTTCATTATTCCTGCTCTCCTCTGGGGACTTCTTCTTTGGAGAAGAAGCAATGCTGGATATTCATTTCTGGAAATCCTTTGTGTTTATGGTTATTCTTTGTCCATATATATCCCAATTTCAGTAAGTTGGAAATGCTGTGATAGTTTTTGCAACACTTGCATGTACTTCCATTTGACTTCATTGGTTCAAACTTGTGTTACCTATCCACATCTACCAGTATGTTAGACCCCAGATCAAGCTGAAAATGGGGACGCTAAAGAATGAACAGACTGCTTAATTGCAATATTATTTACGTAATTACTTAAATTAAACTTAAACAAATAAAAGTTAAACTTTTCTGTTTCCCAGATATTATGGGTTGCTCCGCTGGAATGGCTAAGGTGGCTTCTTGTTATGATCGGAATGATATTATCAGGTAAAGTCATCACAAGGGATGTGTATGTCATATCAATTTCTCTAAGATGAGAGCATCATGATTTGAAGAGTACAACCTCCATTTCTCTGTCTTTGTTCAGTGATACAGATCATAGTCTTATCATTGTACTTTTAGATTACGTAGAATAAAAAAGGTGAGCCCCAGACAAGGGTATTTAAAGCAATCTGGTGGAGCAAAATGATGTACCGTGATCTTTATCAGGTTACAACAACAGAAATGAAGGTTTTTTTCCTTTACCAAATTTCCACGGTATCAAAATGCTAAAGATTGAGGTTGAGACAATGTACAGTGTACTTGAGTTCCTGCACATGCACAAAACTGGTTTAAATGTTATGTAATCAAATTGCAGTGTATTATTATTGTTATTAGAAACACTTTCTTGTAGTTCATGTTTTCTAAATTTTTTCTTTTTCATGACACATGAAAAAAAATTTCAGTCACAACATTGAGTTTATTGAACCAAAATCTTTCAGGTTCTGTGCTGTTATTAACCTTTTGGCCAGCAGTTGAAGATGATGACAAAAAGGTGCAAGTAATGCTCAGAGAACCATTTGACAGCCAAGTCTTTCAATCCTCTTTTTTACTCTATATTAAGGTCCCTAGTGGTCCCTTTTATATATCTCTTACTAACCAAGGTCACGGGCCATACTGTAAGTTAGGGACCAAGTTTTTTTCCCCATTGATTTATGGCCCAAGTGTAAAGTGCACGAGTCGCAAATGGAACGGGAAAAACAAGGATCCGTAACTTACAGTATGGACTGACAAAACAAGGTTAACTTAGTAAGATATTTATCATATCGCTACTGTGTGTCGGATGGGTTTGGGAACAATGTTTATTCACACGGAACGGCTTCAAATTTCTGACGCATGTCGAAAGCAAAATGAGTCAATTTGAAATCATTGTTAAGTGACTCTTAAGTCTTTAGCAGGTTTTAATACACAATTTCAGAAATAAAAGTGAGTTTTAAACTTTTACTTGCTAAAAACGTTATGACCTCTTGGGGATAAAGCATGAAACATTTTGGCAACAGAAACAGGTTTAAATTTTAGCGGGCCGTACGGTAGAATATGGCTTGCCAAATTGACCAATCGCAGCATGCCTACTAACTGAGAGATATAGTAATGAACAGTACTCACATTCATTGTTTTGTTTTGTTTTGTTATTTCCCCCATTCAGTATGTCATTATCATTTGTTGTTTTCAGGTAGCTGGCATTATTCTGGCAGCCATATTTCTTGTACATGGGCTTTTAGCTGTAGGATTTAAGGTACATTGTACAGAAACCCTTATTCCTAGTTTGGCCACTAAACTGTCTTTGAATTTCTCTATGTTCAATAGATTGGCTCAAAATGAAGATAGGAACTCTATGTACTCAGAACATGTATTGTGTAGTTCCAGAAAATATTTCACCCCTCTGGAAATTCCAATTAAGTGTCATACATTTCTTTAAATTTTTAGGTCTTACTGCACCCTCCACCCCCAGGAAATTCCAATCCCTTCTGTGGGGGGAGTAAGGATATTTTCTAGAACAGCGCATTGCAAAGTAGTATAGTTATTGCTATGGCATCTGCATGATTATGCAGTACCGGTCAAATGTAAGTTGACAGTCTCGACTTGAAACTCGATCCTCGATCCTCAATGCTTTCGAGAATCGAGAATCGAGTTTTGAGGCTCGAGTTTGGAGTTTGGAGTTTGGAGTATTGAGTTTCAAGTTTCGAGACGCTCAAAGAATTTTTTTAGGTTTTGTATGATATGTTTCATGTCAAGGCAACAGACTTCTTGTGATTGCAATGCTCAAGATTTCCTGAAACAGGGAAAAAGACAACAGAGATTTACAATAAACAGTATTAATTCCCAAGACCGATAACCTTGCATTTCCACAAGTTCAAAGGAAACTTGACGTTTTGTTGAAAATGTCACGATTTTCAATGGTGTTTTTCCTTTTTCTGTCGCAGCTATATTTTTTCCATGCTCCGCCTGAGCAAAGCACAGTGCCGACTCCAACAGCTGGAAACATAACTGCAACTACTTAGTCATTCTAACTTAAGGTCAGCCTTACTTTTTATTATTAATTACTACCATTGTTATTGTGATATATTTGACTAGAGCTCATAACTAACAGCTCATAATAATTATGCAGTTTTTCTGTATCTGGCAATGTTTGCCCAACATTAACCAATCTGCCTCTTTTTTTATAATATTTATTTTGATTTTCTGGATTTTATGATGGTATTTCCAACCAATAAATTAATGCAACATCTGCAATATGTGATGGCATGCTTTTTATTAAATCAAGTTGGGGAAAGATGACTAACTTTAGTTTATCTATTTTTTAATCTCTCCTTAATATTTAGAAAACTTGAAGAGAACATACTTGTCAGAGTATTCTAGGCCAAAGTACAATCCAGAAGAAGGAATGCGTGTCCAACAACTCAGTTGGAGGCATTTTTTTCTAATATGGAAAAACTGTGTTGCAAAGCAACAATTTATTACACAACTTGGACATCATTTTTAACAGTTTCAGTCCAATGTAATAATGTTAAGGCTTGGAGAGGATAAAGTTTACTATTTATTCAGAGGGGTCTTGCAGTAAATGTAAATATAAAACAAATCATAATATTATCATATCTGTCACAGTATACTGTTAAAATATATATCCTTTCGGGTTAGGTTGATTGTCCAAGTTACTGACCATCATTTAATTTCTTTCATCTTTCATTATTTTTTCACCACACATAATACTTTCATCATTGCTGATCCTGGCAAAATGGAGAACGCATGTCACATATGAACGTAGTAAATGACCTAGCTCAACGGCAGTCTCCATTGAGCTCAGTGGTCAGCTCACCCGACTAGTATCCTGGAGTATCTTGATTTCAAATCCTGTAATGTTAAGACTCAGATTTTTTTCTTTGTCGCTTTCTCTTTCAATATTAGTTCTAAGAATTTGTCTGTGCCCTAAAATATCCCCAACCAAATTGACCATACTTTTTGCTGTTGTGTTTGGTAATGGCCTGCTTGACTGTGTATTGATAACTATTGTAAGGAGAAATTTGATTTTGATATGGTCTTCACTTGGAACTTTAGGCAGATTTGATTTTACTAGTTGACTGTATATCTTCTCTGCTTAAAACTGGAGAAATGTCTTACAAAATATTTTCCTAGTGGCTTAAAAAATATCCTGAATGCCAATTAATCCTCACTGTGCTTGAGGTAAGGGGCAATATAGGTGCTTTTGGACAGTAAAGTTTTAATGAGCCCCTTTACTTTGTGGGTGATGGAGTAATTGAAATCTCAGAGGTACCTTTAATTTTAGTTGAGGTTCAATGTACTTGGGAGAGAAATGTATTGTTAAGTTTTTATACAGTTTAGGTATAATTTATTATAACAAGATAAGGTGTGGTTTGTTGAATGAAGAAGAAATAAAGGTTGACTCTTGAGATTGTGTCGTGATCATTGATCTCCCTAACCAATTTTTGGGAAATTGGAAAGACTCACTTTTGTGAATGCAAGCTTTTTGTTTTGTCACTCATAAGTGACAAGGTGAATATCTTCTTTTCTGCACTAGCCAGTGTAATTTATTGGTTTAATGAAGATTTTTTTGTTGACAAAATATTGTTGTACTCCATTTATCTCATCATTCATGGGCCAGCAAGATCTGGGTGTATCAATGGCATGGGGGTATTAATGGGTTTATTGATAGTGCCAGTAAAATAATGAGGTGATTGGAAGATTGGGTTTCACTGTATAACAGTGATAAAGGATGGTATATATTTGCATCCCAGTGAGGGACGTACATGTGAGAAGGTTGGGATGTTTGTTGGAAAATTTAATTTAAACTTCTAAAGGAGACTAAATTATCTGGCCATGGCTAGAGCTTTATTTGACCCTTAAATGATAGCACTCAAAAAGGAAATTAGCCTGTGTCCCAGCCGCCTCTCCCCGGAAAAAAAATCTCCGATTTTTTTTCCAGGGAGAGGAGGCTGAGACACAGGCTAAAAGGAAATGAGAGCCTTTTTATGTATTACTTCAAGTGCACTCTAATAGACACCTTCATGGTTAAAAATACGGTGGCGTTTCATCCTAGACTCCTTTAGTGAGTCCAAAATCTGATTTACACCCCTGGGCAAGATGATTAGCATCCCCAACCTTTTCTCATGGGGTTCCAACCCCCCGCCCCTCACCACACCTGGGATTTGCATGCAACTCATAGACTGGTGAATAATGACGGGTATCTTGAGTTTTAGTAGCTGATCAGAGCATCAGGAAAACATTGTAGAATGTCTTTTGAAACTATTTGTACCAAAACTATGGAAGGAGAGTGATCTTCACAGTTTATATAGATTTAAATTTTAATTTATAAACCAGCCTTTAAATAATAGGATAAAAACAAAAAATTATACCACGTAGAGAATATCGTGTTTATGCTAAAAGGGTTCTTCAAGGTTCTTGAATCTGTATATATGGACCACCCACAAAGTATAGGGGCTCAATGTATTGATCCTTTGTAGTTTAGTACTTTTTTTTTTCATTTACTGTTTTACACTTTACATTATGTTGATCTAGTGGGAGATCTAGGGGATGGGGACTTTTCACTCTTAGATTTACGATCAACCAAATTCTGATACATTTGTCAATGGTCATACTCTAAGAATTTAGTCTACCATAAATACAATATCGCCTTGTTATATCAGGTTTATACCTGAAGATCAGAAAATTTGATAAATTTTCAGCTTAATTTACCAGCTCCGGGTACCAACAGTTTACACTCTTGCAACCAGGGTGGTATATTTATGAACGCAAGTGATGAGGGGAGCCATGACACCTCTTTCAAAAACTTTATTATCTCTATTTTGAAATCAAAATTAAAATTTCACGTGTAATGCTGATTGTTGAGAACAAAAGAAACCCTTTATCAAGCTTTGCCGCTTTTCAATGGCTTCCAACACTCTATTATCTTGCAAATACCAATGATAAGTCATTAGTTTGCGAGTGACCAATCAGAGAATAGATAAGTGTTTGGTGTTTCGGAGCGGAGTTCCGGTCGCGCAATGTTCAGTGTGAGTTGATAGAGGAGGAAGTTTATCTCGAGTGAGTGTACTGGAATTTTCGGGAGCTGAGTTAATATCCTCTGAAACGTAGCTAACTCAGTTTCAAAAGTTAGTTTACAACGATTACGATCGACGGAGGCACATAATTTGACGACAAAAAATCACGGACGAGGTGAGTTCAGCTTAGAAACCGTACGCAACGCAGTAAGCGGTCGGATTTATTTTTGGTGGTGTTTTTTAGCGGACAGTTTGCTCACAGACTCTGATATTAAAGATGAACTGACTCGGTGCACTGTAAACTAGTGTAATAAATTCTGGTTATCCGCCAGAATTATTCTAAGTTGGTGAGAATTTGATAATTTTCAGTTTTTCGTACGCACTCTGTGTCATATGCGTCACTCGCGATGCGATCAAATTTCGATTTGCGACACAACGTTTCCTTATTGTTCCAGATTATGTGGTCGTTTCCCGAAAATAGCTAAACGATCGTCTATGATATAGTTAGCTCAATACTTTCTTCTTTATCTGGACTGCTAAAACCCTGGATGTCGAGGAAAATTCATGTCACAGTGGTCTGTCTATATTTTACTGTCGGTTCGTGACAATTTTGACAACCAAGGTCACTCGTCCACGGAAATTTCGTGCGAAGCATTGTTACGAGCTTCTTCCGCAACGTTCTGTTTCGTTAGTATGACGTGAATTAAACGAGGAAAATCAGTGATGTATAGATCCCGAGGTTGTGTTCTCCGCTTGTAAGCATGACTTGCACATACCGTTCATCAGTTTATTTGTTTTGGCCGCTAATTCTATAGCCTTGAACTGACAGGGAGTCCATGTTGTCTTGTCTAAGGTATTTCCGATCCCTATTTCTTCAGTTCATCTTTCTGATAAGAGGATTATTTTTGTTATTTCGTTGGATCAGCCAGCAAATTGATAGTAGTTTTCATACTTCCAACCAAAATGAATCTCATTTGTTTACGATGGTTTCAGATAAAAAGTACTTCATGTAGGCTATGGACATCTCAGCTCACATCAGCAGAAAATTAGAATTTGCAATAACAGATTAATTATACCAATGTCCATTTCTTAGCGTTTTGCTCAAGCAACAAAATATTAGATTTACTTCATTCATTTTCTGATAGTAACATGCTTCAACAAGAAAAAGTCGACAAAGAAGAAGCTATTATCTGTAGTGTCTCTTAAGCCCAAATTGGACTCCTATAAATATTATTTATTTGTTCACCCCACCCCTTTAATAATTCAATTCTTCTACTAATAATTGAAATGATAGATAAGTATGATTTAAACTGCAATAATATTATTTGATTTCATTCAGTTGTATTTCCTACCTTGATTTATATCATTATTTATATTCAGTAACATCACAGCTGCTATGGTTTTATAGAGATGTTGAAAATATGTTTAATTTATCAAGATCTTAGTTGTGTAAACATAATTTTGAGTTGCACAATTTAAATTGTATAGCAGAATTCCATAGTTGATTAGGATTATCAGTGTTTCACTCTCTGTGGTGCTGGTCGTAAATGTTATTTTCGGCAAATTGTGTGATGATCATATAGGTTGCTATTAATATGAAGTGACCCATGTCGACCTGAATCAGATATCTGCTGTGCCTTGGCCTGTGATGGGCAAAGACCTCATATCTATGCACATATAGATATTCAAAAACACAGCTGTTTACTGCACTTTCCAGGTGCAAGTTTTGATCTTTCATTGCATCTGTTTTATTTAAGGGGCTGTTTATACAGTCTTATGATTTTGATTCCTGTGCCAAGTGAAAAAGATTCTGACCTGCAAGGTTTAAAAGTCTGTGTTTTTGTTTTCAGCAATACTACAACCATGACGTTTTCATTCTGTTTAAATCAAATTATGCACACAGTATTTTGGTCAGGACTTGCTTGTTTAATCTGTATTGCAAAGAAAAGTATCAAGCACATTTTTTTCAGAATGTACTATGATTGTACTTGGTATATAAAGTTGGTAGTAGCTCACTCTCTTGACAATGGTGGAACCTGCTTGTTTTGTGCAGACAAATTTAATGCCTTTGCAGAATATGTAATTGTTTATCTAATATAGAATTATTAGTTTTACAGGGCTTTGATTAGGAGGGTGTTACATATCCAAAGAAGTTGTCTGTTGAGAAATATTTTCTCAAAAAATTATTTTGACTAAAAATGAATAAGAGACAGTACATTCCAAATAGGTGTCAGTTGAGGTCTGGAATAAGCGACGTTATATTTGTATAATATAAGCAGTATTCTAATTTCTAACTAGTGCTAAAACATTTGATCCATTGGTCAGTTTGTAATTAAAATTTGACGCCTGAAAGGTGAGGAATGGCTGAAATGTTTTGAAGTGTTCCTCGTGAGCAATATTTTCTGCTACTTATGATAAGCATATTAATTTTGAGATGCTTAAATTGAATACAAAATAGTCAAGGTTGCAGACGTCTTTGTAAACATTGTAAGTAATTAAATAACTACAGGGACCAAAGTGCCAATGATACATAAGGTCTAATCTATAGTGTAGGATACATGCAATTTATAACCAAAATTTGTTTTATTTAGTAAACAAAATTGTCCTCTCATCTATAGGAAGAAGTGTCTTAGTTTTGCATGTGTACATATGTCATTAGTGCTGAAAGAAAGACTGATCAGTCACAGTCAGCAAGGTGCTGAGCGCATTAATTTGAGACTGAGGTCATCATGGTTGGCTGGCTGTTAATATAGCAACTGCCCCTTATCCAAGTACCAGTCTGTCTATGTATGATAATGAATTTAAAGATTATGGCTAACTTAAGTAGAGACTTGGTAGGTGAATGTGTATTCTTCATGACAGAGTTCATCACAATGCTTTAATCACAATTTTTCTAGTCTTCTTGAGGCAATGAGGTCAATTTTAGAATGTTCAGGTGTTGCTGCTATTCACTCATCTACACGTGTACCTAAAAGGATATTACACCAAGGGGAACAATAATAGCGCTTCACAGCTTAACATCAAAAGGACTTGTTTGACACATCTAAATGTATGGCCAACCACGATTGGTGGGCACGAAGTGTAGTCATTTACATGTACTGCTAACACTGAGTGATCACAAGGTTATTTCTTAGCAATATCAATGACAATTAATTATGTAGATAGCCTATGAGTTATTGACTTATGTCTGGTCATTATTAGATTTTAAAGTTCTGAAATTAGTTATCCGTCAGGTTAAAAATAGCGATGGATGCAATTGCAGCTGGCAACATTCATTTAGGTACCACAAATGTCTTAACAAAAATTTGTCTGCTAAAAGTAATACTTGTTGTAAGGTTCCTCCCTTTTAAGAGACTCAATATATATTTCATATTCATTATTAATAGTTCTCTCCTCTGATGCAAATTGTGGAATAATAATTATTCCATGATTTGCGTCATAGAATTTTGAAAAGGATAATATGTGTTACTATTTTGATTCCTGCACCGAAGAAGATTGATGTCAGTTTCAAGGTTGCAGTTTCAGTATTACCTGCAGATATTAATTAAAGAAACATTTCAAGTACTTTGTCAAGCATGTGGTAAAAGTGTTGAGCAATACAGTTACACTTCAGTTCTTCATCAAATTGAATGCAAATATCGTGAATGCGGGTATTGTTATAAATAACTCAAGAGCCCTCTAGCTCATGATATGATAGGGGTGAAGAGGTCTGGAGACTGAAAGTCTCAAAATCAGTCTGTCTGTTGTAATCCATTAATCTTTCATAATTTGTTTGACACATCAAAATTATCTAGCTGGGCATGATTGGTAGAAACTGAGTATAACAGCTATTAACAACCAACATTGTGCAATATATCCTGAGTGCTGACCATGACCATGATTTATTTCATGATATAAATTACCCCTAGTTCAATAACAATTAGTGTATTGTATTGCATGTGAACTTCCTGATACCTGTAATATACAAGTATAACCCAAATTTCCTTGATAAAGACTTTTTCAGCTGCACTTTGCACAGACAAGAATACTTGGTAAACTAAGAGATCTATGACATACATGTACAGTGCAGTCACTGTAAATTTTGGTCCACAAAATAATGACATTTGTGCTTATTTCTGTGTTTTGTTTCAGGTCTTTGCAAGTACATTACTATTCAGCTTATCTGTGTCCTGCCAAGGCCTTGTCTAGTGAAAACCTTGCTTGATATAATTCATTGTGCAGAATAGCATGCCGAAGGAGATGATAAATGGATCTTCTGTGGATTCTCTAGTACTCAACAAAATTCAAAAGCCCAAGAAAGTTGTTCCCTCTTTGCATCAAAACTCTACATCCAGTAACACAGCAAAACAGAAGAATACAGATCTCTTTCTCGGAAGTGACCACAATCCAAGTCTGATCAAGAGCTCAGAAGGTTTATTTGTGTTGGAGAACGGCAATGGAGTGGACTCCTCTAATGGAACACCACTTGTACTGCGGAAAGATCGGCTAGTTCAAGAAATAGAAAACAGTCTTGCAGAAATAGAGGATCATTATTCTAGCACCAGTAAGCTAGAAGAGGAGAGGTCTGTTGTTGAAATGGAAAGGAATTCTTTACTGAAAGACATTGAAGAAACAATAACAGAAATCCAGAATCATGTGCTTAATTCTTCAGATCTGGCACTTGAGAAGGGCGCTTTACAAGAAGAGTGTGATGGTCTTCGTGGCCAAGTGGATCACTTAAAGACAATGCTAGATAATTCAGATGATGTTGAAAATGGTGAGGAGATTGATGGTCTGTATCCTCTATCCAAAAAACTGAAGCAACAAAACATGGCTTTGAAAGCCGAGATTGACAAGTTGACTTTAGAGAATGAGAACTTAAGGAGTAAGGAACAGAATGCTGATTGTGATGGTGTTCCTTCAGATTTAATGACAAGAGAACTAGAACTGCTACATGATGAGAATGCAAACTTGCAAAAACTGCTTCAAATGGCTGAACAGTCAGAAGATAATATGGCTAAGGAACTGACAACATGCCACTCTAAGTTCACTGAAATGCAGAAATTAAATGAGAGCTTGAAGAAGGAAACAAAACAGTTGAAATCCTTGAAAGAGCAGCTGGAATTAGACAGAGAAGACCTTGAAGAAGAAGTTGAAAGTTTGCAGAAAAGATTGAATGTGAGTGGAGATCAAAATGGAAATTCTTTGATGTTGAAGGTGAGGTACAATGTATGCATTTGTACTCATAGCTGCCATGAAACTTATTGTCATTTTCAGAAAGGTTATGAAACCTCTCAGGCTCTGCCTTGCACCGGTCACCTATTTCTTTTACTTCTCATTCAATCGCAGCAAAATAGCAAGTTACACGGCTAAGGAGGAGGCTGAAACCAAGTGAATAAGCTTTTTAAAGTGTTTTTCATCTCTAGATGATAACGTGAATAATGCAATTTTCATTGTAAATTCACATACTTGACATGACTTGTGTAAATTTAGCAAGTTTCTGGTATTACAGTGAATGGCATCTAAACAGCTGCATGTATGAGTTACATGTACACTGTACACAACATATAAACATCGCAAATGTCACAGTTTGCGCATCTTACAGTATCATGATGATAGGTTTTCCAACTGAACTGGACAACCAGTCGTGTTAAATCACAATGTTTATTGATCCAATTTGAAAAACTGAATGGCAAATATAATCACTGTACTGCATTGCAAACTAAATCTGATCTGAATAGACAAAGAATAACTTGTTGAAAGTCGTGTAACAATAGGAATTGATTGTCCGTGAAACTATAAACTACTTTCCTTGCATGCAAATCATAAACAAAGCCTATAAGGGGACGACAACTGAATTACAATGTCATTACATATCTCTATTCCGATTCTGAAGCGAACTATGTAAACAAAAGAATGAAGAGCGAGTGTTATCAAAAGAGCTATAACACTGCCAACATTACACACAAGGCACGCTGCCTTTACGTTTTGGTGCGCAAAGGTTATGATGTCACAGGATGTGACAAAGTATAATGTATGATATGCTACACATCTCAAAAATTTAAGTCCAAATTTTTCAAGTTAGTTGTAAGTTGTAATCCGTTTTGATCTTGTCCACCCATAACCATGCTTATTCCTCTATGGTTTATTATTATCTCTTTGGTGTTTTTCTATCTTCAAGTTGATAAACTTTCATTTTCAGGTTTTCTTCAATTAAAAGGTAATTTTGTACTTGGCCAAAATAACTCAAAATAATGTTCTTCTAAAAATTAATACCCTGTTCTTTTCTAGGAATCAAGAGAAGATTTAGCAAAAGCTCAAAAGAAGTCTGCGCTTCTTGAAAAAGAGAACAGTACACTGAATAAGAAAATTGAACAACTTGTGAAAGAAATCCAACAAATGAAAGATGAAAGGGAAACAGAATCAGAATCCAGTGCCATGCCTAAAGCTGCCCAGAATGTCCAGCAGTTAAAGTCAGCTCTTGAAAAACTGAACAAAGAAACATCATCACTTCATGATTCTTTGGAAAAGGCAGAAAAGGAGATTGCTTCCTTGAAAGATGACCTGGAGAAGGAGAAACAGGAAAAAGAAGAGTTAAAATTGGGTGTAAGTGAAAAAGGAAAAGAGCAGAAAACCAAGAAAGAAAAGGAGTCTGAAACAAGCAAGGGTGGCGAAGATCAAGTTAGTGAAGTGGAAGTTTTGAAGAAAGAGGTTTATAATTTAAAAAGTGAATGTGAGTGCCTTTCTGAAACTGTAGCCAAGACTGCTAATGAGAAAAGAAAGATGGCTAAAGAAATTGAAACACTCAATGAAGATAAAGCCAACCTTGAATCAAAAGTGGTCAAGTCGGAAGGGGTCATTCAAGATTTAACCAAAATCAAGTCTGAGAAAGAACAGCTTGAAGGATCACATTCAAACTTGCGAACTTCTTATGAAGAACTTGCACAGAAATTAGAAATTACCAGTAAAAACAACAGCAAAAAAGATGAAATGTTGAAGAGAACATTAGCAGATAAAGACTCAGTTGAACAGCTCTGTAGAGACCACGAGGTCACATTAGAAAAGCTGAAGAGAGATTTGGCAGCATCAAAGCAAGATGTGTCATTAAAAAGCGATGAAGTAAAACTGCTGAGAAAGAATTTTGAGGAACAAAGAAAAGAGTTGTCCACAGCTTGTGAGAGTGAACAAAAAGATAAGCAGAGACTACAAAGAGAAATACAAGACATGTCCGAGAGATTGAAGTCCTCTGAGAAGGAGTTGAATGCGGTACTGCAATCGCAGACAAATAAAGGATCAGAACTGCAAAACTTGAGAATTACAGTTGATGAGATGAGAAAAGAGCTAATACTAACAAAGCAAAACTTGAGAGAGGCAGAAGAAGCAAAAACGAGTGCACAGGAAAAGACTCAAATGGCTGAAAAGGCTATGGAGGACCTAGAGAAGTCAAATGCTGTTTTTAATGATATGGCTATGGAGAAATCGTTGGAGCTTTCTCGCATGAAGAGAACTCTAGAAAAGAAGGTGGAAAAACTAACAAAAGAGAACATGGAAATGCGACAGAAATTTGGTCTCGAGGTACCAACGTCAACCAGGTCTCAAACCCCACCCAGGTTATCTCCGGTAGCTGTTCATAAGCAGAAGATCCCAAGTCTTGATGTTAATTTGGAACATCTGTCTAAACCATCCCAAAGAGAAAGAAACGATGTACAGGGACAACCAAGGGATCAAAACCCTTCATCTCGAGTGATAGCAATGAATGGACCAATGTCAGATAAAAGATTAAGGCGATCAAGTGTTGACAGTGATTCCTCTATTGGCCATCAGAATCTTGAGTCTGGTTATGTAAAACCTCAACGTAACAAGGAGATTCTGGATTCTACTCCATCAGGCTACAGGGTCCTTGCCTCTGATGTTTCCTCTGCTCCTCCAAAGCAGCAGTTTACAAGTTCTGTTGTACATGTTATGACATCCCCAGGACGGGATCAGAATCATTCCAATTTCACTAAGGAAGAGTCTGGGTATGACAGGGCAAGTTATAATCATTGGAAAGATGATGAAAGGAACTGGGAAGAAAGACCAATGGAGGAACAGAAGCTAGAAGAAAGAGAAAGGTATTGCTGCAATTAATACAGTGTATCACCTGTTGGTAGTTTAATCTTTAGACAGTTGTTAAGTTGTAGATCAAACATGAAATATCATATTTAACCACATTTCCAAACACTGAGAAGAGAGTTGAAAATACAATGTGTAGCCAAATATTTTTGATTAACTGCAAGGTTTTTGGAAATGTGGTCAAACTCGGTCTTTCATGTTTGATAAGTGAGTTTGAGAAGTATATTTCTAACTATGCTGCTTCAAGGCAAATTAATTTATGGAGTCCTGACTCATGTACAGCATTAGCTAATTTGTGCTACTTTCATAACAGTAATTGACCATTTTAGACTTACTGATTAAACTGTGAGTTCTTTTGCTAGTCATCACAGTAAAATTTATTTCATATTGTTCTGAGAATCTTGATGTACATCAAGTTTCTTCCTTTTATTTATGGCTTCTTTCTGATCAATGTAAGAACACAAGTACATTGCTCTTTAGCATTTGGGGTTTACATTAGATATTATTTCACACATTTATATACTCTGTTTTTTAACAATGCTCTTGCTTAATAATGCTGTTGTCTTATAAACTGTTAAAGTATTGCTCACCGCTAAAAGAAGCTTTTCTTGAAACCCTCAAATCACTTGGCACCATTAGTAATCTGAGGCTAAACATGTGCAATCAGATGCTGCAACTTATCGCCTTTCGGTGTACATGTAGGTGCAGAGTTATTGGCAAATTCCTGCAGTCAAATTACCTTATACGTGTAATGCAGATTAGGTATGTACATCACAAAATATCCTCATTGTCATCATCATCGTCACCATCATTATCATCATCTGCATTTACATTCTGGCTCTTAATGCACCAAGCATTCACTGCACTTAATTTGACTAGCTTGAGCTCTTGATGTGTGGCATTGTCTTGTGTAGTTTGACTGAGCCATAAAGATGCTTTGTGCTGCACTTACACTATACCTTAGTTACAAAAAGAAAGCTTCTCTGGAATAGTTTGATGTAGCTTGGCTCAGCAACTGCATTCCTTTGAAAGAGATGTCTGAGTAATATATCAGCAATGTTTTATTACTCAGATCAGAGTAGTGTCATACCGGTAATAATTATTGGGAAGTGGAGTGTGGTGTTATGAATGGCTATGTAGTTGTGATCTTAGGCAAAGTTAAGCAGGGTTAAGCAAGTGTAGTTAGTATCCTTTCTTACTCATTCTGTAGATATTTTCAGGGCAAATGTTAACATGGCAACATCTTCCTGGCTATACAAGATGTGGTTATTTCAGAACCTGTACCTGAAGCTAAGATCAGATCATGTGTTAACAAATTACTTTCTATTACAGGGCTCCAGATAACACAGTCAAGCAAGACAACAGTGAATCAGCATTTCAAGTTGTAGGATATCGAAAGGGTGGAAAAGTTCTTCATGAACATTGGGTGTGATCACTTTTACCAAGTTCTTTATTTCTTATCCTGGTGTACAGAAATTGCTTTTGATAAGTTAAGGCATTGCTTGATTGTTATGCATGATTGCAACCTGTACATGTATGTGGAATTTTACTTTTTAAAGTGAATTCTTTGAGAGAGCCACAACCCCCTGTTATTTTATATCAGTGGGACACAAAAGCATAACTCATTCATTTTACATTTCTTGATAATTTTCGGTAGTAACAATGTATATTTAGGGTACTGCCATTGTCATTTTCAGGAGTGATCAATTAAGTAATTGAATGATTTGTCACTTTGAAAGTGCACATATATTTTTTTAACCAAAAATTACTATAAAAAGAGCTTGATTAGTTTTTGTATGGAACAAAATTGCTATGTTAGTTTAAGTGGATCTCTTCTGTTACCTCATTTGCAACACTGCCAGAGAATCATTGAGATCCAAGCCAGAAACTTCCATGCATATTTGGTTGGTTGTTCTGTTTCTCTAAGTAGACAATACTTAAATCTCTACACATACATTTATATCATCACATTGTGTTGTTCCAGAAAATATCCATACCATTCCAACTTAAGGTTTCTTGGGTTTACCCCCTAGCTTGATACATTCCTGTAAAATATCTGGCTTTTACAGCACCAACCCCTCCAAGGGATTTCTTATGACTTATTATAAGGTGGGTATGGATGTTTTCTGGAGCTGCATATTGCTGCTGCTTCAAAGGACAAAATTTTCATGGATGTATTATGTCATCGATAATGAGTAGCCAGGTATTAATTTTTAGGAGTTGGCAGTCAGCCTAATAATACATGTAAGATGGTGGGTTAAGATTATTTTTAAAAGTGCTCTGTTTTGGTGTTCCTGGTTTAAACATGTTCATTATTGGGTAAATTTCTGCCTGCTATGATCATTGTTCATTGTTTGTAAAAACTATGTAAAAAGAAAAAAAAATCTCAGCTGTCTACCATACACTTCATTTAAATAGGATGTTTCAGAAATATCCATACCCCTCCCATGGAAGGTATTATAGTTTGAAACCACCTCCCCCTATCCCTCTGGAAATTTCCTCTTGGAACTTCATACAACCCCATGGGGTGGGTATGGATATTTTCTGTTACCTTGCAATGTTTGGCCAGATAATTTTGTGGTCTATTACTAACAACAAATTATGTACCCTACTTGATTATCTTTTTTATTCTCTTTGCCGGTTTGCTTGGTAATGTATTATTTATTATGTAAGGAGAAATTAGATATTAGTCACCCTTAGGAATTTTAAGTTTTGATGAACCATGTTTTCCATGAAGGACATTCACCGCAATGTTATTTAAAGCTGCTTTGTATTTGTTGTTGCGATTATCATAATCCTATTGTAATTTTTATTATGATGCTATTGTAAAATTAGATGATTAATAGCAAAGAGTCCATTGGGGAGTGCTAATATAATTTTATCGTATTGTGTTTAGACTGGTCCTGTACAGATGGTTATCATTAATTTAGAATTTCACGTGACATGAAATCCAAATAGATTCGTCAATCCAACCTTTCGTAAGGGCTATGTTATATAAAGAACTCAATCAGAAAAGTAAAGTTGGTGATATTCAAGCACCTGGTAGTACATCGGTTGTTTTCTTTTGTAAAATAGATTTGGAAATGTTGTACTTCAACAAATACAATCTAATAAAGGGAAACAATTTGTAACAATTAGTGTCAGTGTAATTGAGATTGAGGTCATGTGACTTAGCTCTAGTGTTTGGGTCGGGGATGTGAGTTGTGAAGCTCAAGATCCTCATGTTGTTGGTAAACTCGCTTGCGCGCCACAGCGAAAAGCCAGAAAATGGTGCTTGAGGGCGAAAACAAAACACTAGAGGGGGGGGGGGGGGAGTGGAGGGTATAACAGAAAATCTATACAATGCAGTGTCACACAATTATAAAATATAAAAAAAAAAATTGTTGGGGGACAGGTGTGATAGTATAAAGAGAGAAATATTAAAAT
>Ga0126339_10000801_pt1 | contig 19145 bp, 17 predicted proteins | sample OrbTmetagenome_2_FD_92532 | JGI IMG/M metagenome (GOLD analysis project Ga0126339, IMG submission 92532) | Coral microbial communities from Petempiche,Puerto Morelos, Mexico - Orbicella T R C metagenome | ecosystem: Host-associated > Invertebrates > Cnidaria > Coral | place: Petempiche,Puerto...
AGTATTCCGAGATCAAGTTGGGTCGCGATACGGACCAACTTGATCTCGAAGATACTCAAAACCTATAGAATGAGAGTGAAGTCGGGTCAGCTTGACCCAAGCTGATCCCGCTTCACTCTAGCCAAACGCTCAGGTGGACAAACCAACCCGCATGATATAGAACATTTAGCGAACATATGCGGTGGATGGTCCGCCGCCCGACGATGGGAGACTGCCCGCTCATGCCCGCGATCAGCCTGATCACCCTGGCCGTGGCCGATGTGGCGTGCGCCCGCGCCTTCTACGAAGCGCTTGGCTTGCGCGCCGCCCCGCCGCACGAAGAGGCCGTGGCTTTCATGGACGGCGGCGGAGTGGTGCTCAGCCTCTACGGCCGGGACGCCCTGGCGCACGATACCGGCCTGGCGGACGGGCGCCCGGGCGGGATCACCCTGGCCTTCAACGTCGAGCGGCCGGAGCAGGTGGGCGAGCGCCTGGCCGCCGTGGTGGCCGCCGGTGCCAAGGTGCTGAAAGAGCCCCGCGAGATGCCCTGGGGGGGCGTGACGGCTTACTTCGCTGATCTCGATGGCCATCCCTGGGAAATCACCTGGGTTCCCGACTTTCCGCTGACCGACGACGGGCGCATTGTGCTGGCGACGGCGGAGGACGAGGAGGACATCTAGGGCGGCGAGGATGCCTCGGGGGTGGCGTGGCCCGGTCGCGGCGCACCCCGGCCCTTGCCGGGGCCAGCGCCCAGGGCTATGGTGCGCCCGCCATGACCGACACATCCTATCGCCACCGCCACCTCCTCGGTGTCCAGGGGTTGCATCCCCCGGAAATCCAGCATCTTTTGGACCTGGCGGACGGTCACGTGGACCAATGCCGCAGCCTGGACAAGGCCAGCGACACCATGGCCGGGCGGACGGTCATCAACCTGTTCTTCGAGAACTCCACCCGCACCCGCACGTCGTTCGAACTGGCCGCCAAGCGCCAGGGCGCCGAGGTGATCAACATGCAGGTGTCCACCAGTTCGGTGGCCAAGGGTGAAACGCTGATCGATACGGCGGTGACGCTCAACGCCATGCATCCGGACGTTCTGGTGGTGCGTCATCCGGAGTCGGGCGCCGTCAAGCTGCTGGCCGAGAAGGTTAACTGCGCCGTCGTCAACGGTGGCGACGGCAGCCACGAGCATCCCACCCAGGCCCTGTTGGACGCGTTGACCATTCGCCGCCGCCGGGGCCGCCTGGACGGCCTGCGGGTGGCCATCTGCGGCGATATCCTGCACAGTCGCGTGGCCCGGTCCAACATCATCCTGCTGACCACCATGGGCGCGCAGGTGCGGTTGATCGGCCCGCACACCCTGGTGCCGGAGTCCTTCGTCGCCATGGGCGTCGAGGTGTTCACCAACATGAAGGACGGCCTGACCGACTGCGACATCGTGATGATGCTGCGGCTGCAGACCGAGCGCATGCGTGGCAACTTCATCCCCTCGGTGCGGGAATACTTCCGCTTCTTCGGCCTGGACCGGGACAAGCTGGCCTGCGCCAAGCCGGACGCGCTGATCATGCATCCTGGTCCGATGAACCGGGGCGTGGAGATCGATTCCGACGTGGCCGACGATTTCGAGCGCAGTGTCATCCGCGAGCAGGTGGAGATGGGCGTGGCCGTGCGCATGGCGGTGCTCAACCTGCTGGCCCGGAACCTGGACGATCAGCGCCGCAACCAGCCCTTCGCCGGGCCGGGAGGCGTCTGATGGCCATCGACACACCCGGCCGCGTCGCCTACGTCAACGCCCGCCTGCTGGATCCGGCCACCGGCCTGGATGCCATGGGTGGTTTGCTGACCGAAGGTGAGCATATCGTTCATTTGTCCCCAGGGTTGTTCCGGGACGGCGCCCCCGTCGGGGCCGAGGTGGTGGACTGCGGTGGCGCCTGCCTGGCCCCGGGACTGGTGGACATGCGCACGCAATTGCGCGAACCCGGCCAGGAACACAAGGAAAGCTTCAAGAGCGCCGGCCGCGCCGCCGCCGCCGGGGGGGTGACCGCCATGGTCTGCCTGCCCAACACCAACCCGGTGATCGACGACGAAGCGGCGGTGGAGTTCGTGGCCCGTCGCGCCCGCCTGATCGGCCTGGTCAAGGTGTTCACCTATGCGGCGGCAACCAAGGGCCTGGAAGGGCGCGAACTGGCCGAGATCGGCCTGCTGCGCCAGGCCGGCGCCCTGGCCTTCACCGACGGCATCAAGGCGGTCGCCGACGCCCAGGTGATGCGTCGTCTGTTGGCCTATGCCGGCAGTCACGACCTGTTGGTGATCCAGCATCCCGAGGAACCCAGCCTGGGGGCCAGCGGTGCCATGAACGCCGGCGAGATGGCCACCCGCCTGGGGCTGTCGGGGCTGCCGCGCGAGGCCGAGATCATCATGCTGGAGCGCGACATGCGCCTGGTGGCCATGACCGGCGCCCGCTACCACGCCGCCCATGTCAGCACCGCCGAGGGCGTGGACATCCTGCGTCGCGCCAAGGCCGACGGCCTGCGGGTGACCAGCGACACGGCGCCGTTCTATTTCGCGCTCAATGAACTGGAGGTCGGCGACTACCGCACCTTCGCCAAGCTGTCGCCGCCCTTGCGCGCCGAGTCCGACCGTCAGGCGATCATCGCCGGCATCGTTGACGGCACCATTGACGCCATTGCCTCCGACCACTGTCCCCAGGACGCCGACACCAAGCGCCTGCCGTTCAATCTCGCGGCCTTCGGTGGCATCGGCCTGGAAACCCTGTTGCCGGTGACGCTGTCCCTGGTGCATGGCGAGCACTTATCGCTGCTGGAGGCGCTGGACCGGGTGACGCGCGCGCCCGCCGACCTGCTGGGTCTGGAGGCCGGCCGGTTGCGGACCGGCGCGCCGGCAGACTTGGTGATCTTCGATCCAGACCGGCCCTGGAAGGTGGTGGCCGACACCATGCGCTCCAAGGCCAAGAACACCCCGTTCGATGGGCATCTGGTGCAGGGCCGGGTGATCCGCACCGTGGTCGATGGCCGCGCGGTGTTCCCCGAGGGAGAGGGGTAGCGACAGAAGACAGACGTCAGAAGAAAGGCGGATGAAGCCTGGCGGTCGCAAGCCAGACCGCCAGGGTCGTTTCTGTCTTCTGATCTCTGTCTTCTGTCCACTGACTCCTGTTCACTAACTCCGGGAGACCCGATCATGGCCGACCTGTCGCTGGCTCTCCTGCTGGCTGCCTTGGGGGGCTATCTGCTGGGCGCCGTTCCCTTCGGCTTGGTGCTGACGCGCCTGGCCGGCCTCGGGGATATTCGCGCCATCGGTTCCGGCAACATCGGCGCCACCAATGTGCTGCGGACCGGCCGCAAGGATCTGGCGCTGGCCACCCTGCTTCTGGATTCCGGCAAGGGCGCCGTCGCCGCCCTGGGGGCGCAGGCCCTGGCGGGATGGCTTGGCGCCGGATGGACCAGCGTCGACCCGGCGGTACCGGTGGCCGCCGGCGTGGCCGCCGTGATCGGCCACAACTATCCCGTCTGGCTGCTGTTCCGGGGCGGCAAGGGGGTGGCCACCACCCTGGGGGTGATCCTGGCCACTGCCTGGCCGGTGGGGATCCTGGCCTGCCTGATCTGGCTGACCATGGCCGTGCTGTTCCGCTACTCATCGCTGGCCGCGCTGACCGCCCTGTCGGCGGCGCCGGCGCTGGCCCTGGTGCTGGCCGAGCGACCGCATGCGATCGGCTTCGCCGTGCTCGGCCTGCTGGCGTGGTGGCGGCATCGCGACAACGTGCGCCGTCTGGTCAACGGCACCGAAAGCCGCATTGGTCAGAAGGCGAAGCCGGCCACCGCCGAGACGCCCGCCTCCGATCAGGGCTAAGCAAGCCATCGGGCCAAGGATATGGGAGGAGACACGGTACGGCCGGCCCGGGTGGGCCGGCCGCCGCCGTTGGGGCGCAGGAGAGGCCGCCTCGCGATGAGGCGGCCTCATCCCCATCCGATCCGGTCAATCATCTCCTGGTCCTGCCACCGCACCCGAAGGCGCCCCCGAGGACTGGGGCGTGGGCTGTGGCCGCCCCGTTTGCGCGGGGGCGCGGCCGCGATGACGCGGCGCGGTGCCCTGACCGGTCCCGGACTGCCGCGAGGCTCGGCCGCGTTCGACCAGCGGCATGACCAGGCTCATCAACGCCGGGATGATGATCAGGGTAAGCAGGGCCGACATGGCCAGACCGCCCAGAACCACGGTCCCCAGGCCCCGATACAGTTCCGATCCCGCCCCAGGGAACAGCACCAGGGGGGACATGCCCATCAGGCTGGTGAGCGTGGACATGAAGATGGGCCGCACCCGGTTGGCGGTGGCCTGGCGAATGGCATCGCCGGGGCTCAGGCCATCCTGGCGCAGGCCGTAGAGGGTTTGGTCGACCAGCAGGATGGCGTTGTTGACGACGATGCCGATGAGAATGACGAAGCCCATCATGGTCAGCATGTCCAGCGGCTGGTAGCTGAACAGGTTGAGCAGCGCCAGGGCCAGCACCGCGCCCGCCGAGGCCAGCGGCACCGTGATCATGATCACCAGGGGATAGAAGAAGTTCTCGAACAGTACCGCCATCACCAGGTAGACGATCGCTAGCGATAAGAGCAATTGCCAGACCATGGCATCCCAGGCCTCGGTCAGCTTGTCGGCGGTGCCGGACAGCGACATGGAGACCCCCGGCGGGACACCTTCGGCCTGCAAGGGGGCGATCACCTCGTCCTCGATGATCTCCATGGCTCGTTCCAGGGCCAGGGTCGTGCTGGGGCGGATTTGCAAGGTGACGGTCCGGTTGCCCTCCAGGTGGCGGATTTCCGTCGGCCCGGCGGTGACCACAACGGTGCCCAGGGTCGATACCGGCAGGATGGTGCCGGACTCGGTGACCACCGGCAGGGTCCCGATCCCCTGGGTGTGGTCGGCGCCGTTGGCCGGTCCCGCCAGGGTCAGGTCGATACGCTCGCCGGCGACGGTGATCTCATCCACCCGCAGGCCGTCGTTGAAGGCATCCACGGTCTGGGCGAACGCCAGCACCGAGACGCCGTTGTCGGCCAGCTTGAGCAGGTCCGGGAACACCCGCACCTCGGGGGCGCCCAGTTCCAGGCCGGGCCGGGGGCGCATCTGGTTGCCGTCCTGCTGGGGGAGGGCCTGGCCCACCTTGCCGGCGGCCCGCAGGGCGACACCAAGGATGGTTTCCAGGTCGCCGCCGGAGATGTCCAGGTTGATGGACCGGGCGCCGCCCACCGACCGGCCGAAGGGCGACGGTTGGGAGACGAAGCCGAAGGTGCCGGGCTCCGAGAACACCGGGCCGCGAATCACCGGAACCAACTCGCTGGCGCGGGCCGGATCCTCGGCGTCGGCGCCTACGAAGGCGCGAGTCTCCAGTGCCACGAAGAAGAAGTTGCCGATGCTGGGCGGGCCGGCGTCGGCGGCCTCCGTGTCCTGGATCAGGCCGGTCACGGCCCGGGTAAGGGCGGCCACCGGTCCGCCTTGGTTGACGCTGGTGTCCTGGCGGTCCTCAAGGTCCTCCAGGCCGTGGCGCACCGCGCCCTCGCGTTCCGACCACAGGGGCCGCACCGTGTCCTCGATGGACTGGCCGATGGCCGTCGTGGTGTCCAGGTTGTAGCCGGGCGGTGGCAGGATCACGCCTAACACGAAATTGCGATTGCCCTCGGGCAGGTATTCCAGCTTGGGCAGATAGGCCCAGGACACCACCCCGGCGGCGGCGGTGATGGCGACGACGATCAGCAGGCTGAGCGCCTTGCTGCGCACCATGGCAGCGGTCAGGCCATTCATCAGCCACAGGAAGCCGCGTCCGAACTGGTCGATTCCCGGCAGCGGGATGGCCGGGCCCTCGCCCTTGCGCCGCACCCGCCCGATCAGGCGCCGCGACAGGGCCGGGATGACGGTGATGGCCACCACCAGCGACAGCATGACGGCCACCGAAATGGCCACCGCGATGTCGCGGAAGAGCTGCCCCACCTCCTGCTCCATGGTGAGGATGGGGATGAACACCATGACCGTGGTCAGGGCCGAGACCAGGATGGCGCCCCACACCTGCTTGGCGCCCCGATAGGCGGCGGCGGCGCGGCTGTGGCCCTGTTCGCGCAGGCGGTAGATGTTCTCCAGCACGACGATGGCGGCATCCACCACCATGCCAACGGCGAAGGCGATGCCCGCCAGGGAGATCACGTTCAACGATCGTCCCATCGCGGCCATGCCCACGAAGGCGCCGATCACCGAAACCGGAATACCCAGGCTGATGATCACCGTCGGCCCCAGCGCGCGCAGAAACACCAGCAGGACGATGGCCGCCAGGGTCCCACCCACGTAGATGTTGGAGATCACCAGGTCGATGGCCGCCTCGATGTATATGGTCTCGTCGTAGACTTGGCCCAGGTACAGGCCCGCCTCGGCCAACGCGCCACGGTTCAACTCGGCCACCGCCTCGCGCAGCATGCCCATGGTCTCGATGACGTTGGCGCCGGTGTCGCGAATGGCGTTCAAGGCCAGGGCGCCCTCGCTACGGTAGAAAATCCGCGCCCTTTGGTCTTTGTAATCGAACGCCACATCCGCCACATCGCCCAGTGTGACCCGCGCCAAACCGCCGGTGCCCAGGCCATCGGCCGAGCGCACCACCACGGCTTCGACGTCCGAGGGCTTCAGGAACTGGCCTTCCACCCGCACCACGTAACGCCGCTTGCCTTCCTCCACGTCACCCGCCGACATGGACACGTTGGCCGCCCGCAGCGCCTCGACCACCTGCGGTACGGTCAGGCGATACTTGGACAAGGCCACGGGGTCGACCGTGACGCGCAACTCTCGTTCCGTGCCGCCATAAATATTGACGCGGGAAATGCCGTCCACGCGCTCCAGGCGATCGCGCACCACGTCGTCCATCAGGTCGCCGTAGTGATGGACGGGTGTTTCGTTGCCGGCGACACGGCGCAAGGTGAACCAGGCGATGGGCTGGTCGTCGGAGCCGGAGGTCTCCAGGGTCGGCTCGTCGGCCTCGTCCGGATAATCGGAGACCTGGTCCAGTCGGTTGGCCACCAGAAGCAGGGCCCGGTCCATGTTCTGGCCGGTGTTGAACTCCAGCGTTACCTCGGCATTGCCGGTGCTCGACTGGCTGCTCATCTCCCGCAGGCCCTCCAGCCCCTTGAGGGCCTCTTCCTGACGGTTGACGATCTCGCGCTCGACCTCGGCCGGGGCGGCGCCTGGCCAACTGGTGTTGACCGAGATGACCGGCTGACGGACGTCCGGCGTCATCTGGATGGGGATTTCCAGGAGAGCGACCAGGCCGAACAGCACCACCATCAACACGGCGGCGATGATGGCGGTGGGTCGGGCAATGGCCAGGCGGATGATATCCATGTGCGGGTGTCCGTAGGGGGGCCGTGGACGCGAAGAGGCGAGGCCGGCGTGTCAACCGTCCGGCGGTATCAGCCTTCCGGAGACGTGGCGGGCGGCGGGCCGGCCTCGGCCGTGCCGCGCGCGCTCGGGGGCACGGTGGGAGTGACCGGCTGACCGGGGCGCAGGCGCTCGTTGCCGCGTGTGACCACGGTCTCACCGACGCCGAGACCGTCCAGAACCTGGAAGGCATCGGAGACCGCGCGTCCCAGGGTGATCGGCCGGGGCTGGGCCGTTCCGTCCTCCACCACGAACACCATGGCGCCGCTGGGCTTAGCGATCACCGCGTCCTTGGGCACGGTGAGCACCCGGGTTTCCGGGCCATCGGGCAGATGCAGCGTGACGCTCTGGTTGGCGGCCAGGGCGTTCTCGGCGGTGATCTCCGGCGGCAGGGTGAAGCGCGCCAGCCGGGTGCGTGTGCGGGCGTTCTCGGCGGGTACGATGGCGCGCACCACGGCATCGGCGGCGATGGCGTTATCCAGTGTCACCCGCACCACCACGCCGGTGTCCAGGCCGTCCACCAAGTCAAAGGGGATGTCGGCTTCCACCTCCAGGTCCAGGTTGTTGAGCAGGCTGACCACCGACGCGCCTTTTGAGATGTAGGCGCCGACCTCGGTGTGGCGTTCGGTCACCACGCCTGGATAAGGGGCGCGGATGGCGGCGTCGCGCAGGGCGGTCTGGGCCAGGCTCAGGCGGCTTTCGGCGCTGGCCAGGCTGGCCTGGGCCACGGACACGGCATGGCTGTAGCCGGTGACTTCCTCCGCCGCGTCATCATAGCTGGCCTGGCTGAAGGCGGCCGAGCGACGCAGTCCGGCCAGGCGTCGCAACGCCTGCTCGGAGAGAGCGAGGCGCGAGCGTGCCTCCTCAAGGGCGGCCTGCTGCTGTTGCATCTCGGACTCGGCCAGATCCACTTCAAGGCGCAGGGTTTCGGTGTCCAGCCGCGCGAGCAGGTCGCCTTCGTCCACGGTGTCGCCGACCTCGACGGCGAAGTGCTCCACCGCGCCGGTGCTTTTCGCCGCGACCTCGCCGGCACGGCGCGGGACCAGACGGCCGACCACGGGCGCCGTCTGACGGTTGATGCGCTCCTCGGCGACGGCGACGCCCACCGGCGTGGCCGGCGGCGCTCCACCGCCGGCTTCCTCGGCCTGGGCCGGGGGCGCCGCGGCCGAAGCCAGCGTCGCCATCAGGATGAGGGCGAGGCCCGGCACGGACCAGCGGCGCCGCGATCGTCTTCCGCGCCAGGGGCGACGGGAAGCGGCGGGCGCCCCGGACGGCCGGGGCGCGGGGATGGGCGGGCGAAGCATGTGTGTCTCCTGCGGACCCGGAGTCTGGTTCGGCATCGTCGGTGGCCGGCCAGACGCTACGGGGTCCCCTCGTCCTAGGGGGCCGATCCCGGCGTCGCCATCGGTCGCGCCGTTGACGGTGACACGGATGGGACCCCGGGACGCTTGAACCAACGAAGGGATGAAAGACGAATCAGGGTGTTTGGACTATGCAGCGCCGCGAGCCCAGCTTCAAGATGGGCTGTCATCCCGCCAAGGCCAGCATCGCGGGAAAAAAAAGGCGTTGCGGCCGCGCCGGACCGAGTGCGACAAAACGAAGCCTGGATCGGGGAGGATTTCGCCGCATGGTTACGCTGTACCTGAGCCACCACGCCTGCGTCGAGCATGATACCGGTGACTTCCATCCAGAGTGCGCGGATCGCCTGCGCGCTGTCCAGCGGGTCATGGAAGGCGAGGAGTTCATGCTCCTGCATCGGCAAGATGCGCCGCCCGCGGACCGCGAGCAACTCATGCGGGCGCATCCCGAGTCTCACGTCGACCGTATCCTCGGCATGGTGCCAACGTCCGGTTTGCGCCACCTGGACATGGATACCGTGATGTGTCCCGAGTCGGGGGAGGCCGCGCTGAGGGCCGCCGGAGCCGTCGTGGCGGCGGTGGACTCGGTGATGACCGGTACGGCCACAAACGCATTTTGCGCCGTCCGCCCGCCCGGCCATCATGCCGAGATCGCCCAGGCCATGGGGTTCTGCCTGTTCAACAACGTGGCCGTGGGGGCACTGCACGCGCGGGCCGTTCATGGCGTCCAGCGGATCGCCGTATTCGACTGGGATGTGCATCACGGCAACGGGACCCAGGATATCTTTCAGGCCGACCCCGGCCTGTTCTACGCCTCCACGCACGAGGCCGGGAACTTCCCCAACACCGGCTTCCCTCAGGAGCGCGGCGTTGCCGACAACATTCTCAACTGTCCCCTGCCGCCGGGTTCCACCGGTGATGCTTTCCGCTCCGCCGTCGAGACCGCCATCGAACCGGCCATGCGGGCGTTCCAGCCGGAACTGGTGATGATCTCCGCCGGCTTCGATGCGCATGCCCACGATCCCCTGGCGCATATGCGGCTGACCGTGGCCGACTACATCTGGGCCACGGAACGCATGCTGGCCGTGGCCGATGATCAATGTTCGGGCCGTCTGGTGTCGGTGCTGGAGGGGGGCTATGACCTGCCGGCGCTGGCAAGCTGTGTGCGCGGCCATGTGCGCACGATGATGGGGCTGTAGCGGGGCGCGACGCGACGCGCCCGTTATTCGAGGGCTTCCGCGCCCCTCGGTTCGGCATGCGCTTTCATCCCGCCGCGTTTTGGGGCGAACTGTTGCGATTCGGCGACGCCCGGATATTATCCAGGGCCGTGTTGTTTTCCGGTCCTTGGCTTTCCTGATAAGACGGTCAAGCGACCGTGCCTGGGGCCGGCCCGGTCCCGAGTCTTGTCCCGCGTCGCAGCCGAATTGCTGATCCCATGGCATCCAAGACCAAGTCCTCTCCGCCCGATACGCCCGCCGCCGCCCCCGACCCGGCGCCGGCTTTGCCCGCCGATATCGGCGCGATGTCCTTCGAACAGGCCCTGAAGGCCCTGGAGGAGATCGTGCAACAATTGGAGAGCGGCCGGGTCGACTTGGACGCCGCCGTGTCCGCCTATGAACGTGGCGTCTGGTTGCGTCGTCACTGCGAGGCCCGGCTGTCCGAGGCCCGCGCCAAGGTGGAGCGCATCGGCGTTACCCTTGAGGGCGGCGTCGAGGCCACGCCCCTTGACCCCGGCTGAGGGGCCGTCGTACCGCCTGTTCCCGCCACCGTGCTGATGGACTGGATCCACTCCGCTGCCATTCCCGCTCCACCGCCGCCAATCAAGGACCAACTCATGCCCGATCAGGGGACCATGTCGAACGCCGCCCGCCCAGAGACCTATGCTCCCCTGGCCGCCGCCATGGCAGAGACGGCCGAGGCGGTCGGTGCGCGCCTGTCGGAGCTGATCCCCCCCGTTGCCGAGCCCGAGGGCCGGGTTCTCGATGCCATGCGCTATTCGGCGCTGGCCGGCGGCAAGCGGCTGCGGCCGTTCCTGGTGGTGCAGTCGGCCGCGCTGTTCAACGTGTCGCCGAGCGCCGCGCTCACCGTGGCGGCGTCCCTGGAGATGGTGCACACCTACTCCCTGGTTCATGACGACCTGCCGGCCATGGATGACGATGACTTGCGGCGTGGGCGCCCCACCTGCCACAAGCAGTTCGACGAAGCGACCGCCATTCTGGCCGGCGATGGGTTGCTCACCCGGGCATTCGAGGTGCTGGCCGGCACGGCCGCCCATTCCGACCCGTCGGTGCGTTGCGAACTGGTCTGGGAACTCGCCAACGCCGCCGGGGGCCACGGTATGGTCGGGGGCCAGATGATCGACCTGATGGCCGAGCGCGGTCTCGGGACGGTCACCCTGGATGTTCCGGCGATCACCCGCATGCACCAGATGAAGACTGGGCGGCTGATCGCGTTCGCTTGCGTGGCCGGGCCGATCATGGGCAAGGCGCCGGCGCGTATGCGGGCCTGCCTGAATGCCTTCGCCCGCGACCTTGGGCTGGCCTTTCAGATCGCCGATGACGTACTCGACGAAACCGGCAGTGCCCAGGATCTGGGCAAGACGCCGGGCAAGGACGCCGCCGCCGGCAAGACAACCTTCGTGAGCTTGCTGGGTCTGGAGGGTGCGCGCGAGCGGGCTCGGTTGCTGTCCGATCAGGCGATCGCGCACCTGGAGGTGTTCGGCGAAGAGGCCGATTTGTTGCGCGCCGTGGCGCGCTATGTGGTAGAGCGGAAAAACTAACCCCCCTTGGGGACGACGGCACGTCGCCCGCCGGCCGGGTTCGTGGGTCGGTGCCCCATTCGAGAGCCAGATCAGAAGGACCAGAGCGTTGCCAGGTCGCCCCGAGACACCGGTGTTGGACACCCTCAAGGACCCCAAGGACGTTCGCAAGCTGTCGCTGGATGATTTGATCAGCCTTGCTGGCGAGGTGCGTCAGGAGATGATTCAGGCGGTCTCCAACACGGGGGGCCATCTGGGCGCGGGGTTAGGGGTGGTGGAACTGACCGTCGCCTTGCATCATGTGTTCGAAACCCCGGACGACCGGCTGATCTGGGATGTGGGTCACCAGTGCTATCCGCACAAAATTCTCACGGGCCGGCGCGATCGCATCCACACGCTGCGTCAACCGGGCGGCTTGTCCGGCTTCACCTTGCGCACCGAAAGCCCCTACGATCCCTTCGGCGCCGGGCATAGCTCGACGTCCATCTCGGCGGCCCTGGGGATGGCGGTGGCCCGCGATCTGGCCGAGGAGACACGCCACGTCGTGGCGGTCATCGGCGACGGCTCGATGAGCGCCGGCATGGCCTACGAGGCCATGAACAATGCCGGTGCCCAGAACACCCAGCTCACCGTCATCCTCAACGACAACGATATGTCCATCGCCCCGCCCGTGGGCGCGATGAGCAACTATCTGTCGCGGCTGCTGTCCTCTAAGCCCTGGGTGTCCATCCGCAACGTCGCCAAGGATCTGGTGGCGCACCTGCCCCGACCGGTGGAACGCGCGGCCCGCCAGGTGGACGAGTTCGCGCGCGGCCTGGTGACCGGCGGCACCTTGTTCGAGGAACTGGGCTTCTATTACATCGGTCCCATCGATGGTCATCGCCTGGACCAACTGGTGCCGATCTTGCGCAACGTGCGCGAGACTCGTCAGGAAGGCCCGGTGCTTGTGCATGTGGTCACCAAGAAGGGCTGCGGGTACGAGCCCGCCGAGAGCGCGCCGGAAACGTACCACGGCGTGGGCCGCTTCAATGTGGTCACCGGCGCTCTGCATAAGCCGGCCCCGCAGGCCCCCAGCTACACGGGCGTGTTCGCCAAGGGCCTGATCGCCGAGGCCGAGCACGACGACCGCATCGTTGGGATCACCGCCGCCATGCCGGCGGGGACGGGAATCGACACGTTCGGTGTTCAGTTTCCGGAGCGCACGTTCGACGTCGGCATCGCCGAGCAGCATGCGGTGACCTTCGCCGCCGGTCTGGCCGCCGACGGCTACAAGCCGTTCGTCGCCATCTATTCGTCGTTCATGCAGCGTGCCTACGATCAGATTGTCCACGACGTGGTGCTGCAGAACCTGCCGGTGCGTCTGTGCATGGATCGGGCGGGCTATGTGGGTGCCGACGGCGCCACACACCACGGGTCCTTCGATCTGTCCTTCCTGCTGTGCCTGCCCAACCTGATCTACATGGCCCCGGCGGACGAAGGTGAGATGATGCACATGGTCGCCACCATGGCGGCCTGTGACGACGGCCCCACCGCGCTGCGCTATCCGCGTGGCGAGGGCGAGGGCGTGGACTTGCCGGAGCGCGGCACACCCTTGGAGATCGGTAAGGGGCGTGTGGTGCGCGAGGGCCGTGCCGTGGCCCTGCTGTCCCTGGGGACGCGGCTGCATCCCTGCCTTCGGGCGGCCGATGACCTGGCGTCGCATGGCCTCTCGCCGACGGTGGCCGATGCCCGCTTCGCCAAGCCCCTGGACCGGGACTTGGTGCGGCGGCTGGCCACCGAGCACGAGGCGCTGGTGATCGTCGAGGAGGGCTCACGCGGCGGTTTCGGTGCCCATGTTTTGCAGACCCTTGCCGAGGATGGCCTGTTGGACCGGGGCCTGAAGGTGCGCAGCCTGGCCATGCCCGACCGCTTCATTGAGCACGGCAAGCCGGAGCAGCAGGAAGCGGATGCCGGCTATGACGCCGCCGGCATCACCCGGACCGTTCTGGACCTGCTGGCCGGTGAGGCCGGCGCCGTGGGACATCCGACGGGGGCGTGATCAGCCGGTCCGCCGTCCGGATACCAAGCCCAGCCGTCTTGCGACCGACGGAGCGGTAACGCAGGTTTTACGGGTAAGGGTGCCGGGACTCGACGCTGAAGGTTACGGCACCGCAGTGGCAGGATCCGGAAAGGTGCCTGGTTGTTCTCCGTCACCTCTCCGGTCGCCGTCTTTATTCATGTCACCGCCAGGCTGGGCGCGCTTTCCTTCAACTCGGTACCCAGGCAGCGCTGGTAGTACTCGGCGATGATCGGCCGTTCCGTCTCGTCGCACTTGTTGAGGAAGGTGACCCGGAAGGCAAAGGCCACGTCGCCGAAGATGGTGGCATTCTCCGCCCAGGTCAGCACCGTGCGCGGGCTCATCACGGTGGAGATGTCGCCGTTGATGAAGCCGTTGCGCGACAGGTCGGCCACCGCCACCATCTGCCCCAGCAGCTTGCGGCCCTCGGGCGTGTTGTACTCGGGTCGCTTGGCCGCCGAGATCTCCACCTCGGCGTCGTGCTCCAGGTAGTTCAGGGTGGCGACGATGTTCCAGCGGTCCATCTGACCCTGGTTGATCTGCTGGGTGCCGTGATACAGGCCCGTGGTGTCGCCCAGGCCCACGGTGTTGGCGGTGGAGAACAGCCGGAACGAAGCGTGCGGGCGGATCACCTTGTTCTGGTCCAGCAGCGTCAGGCGGCCTTCCACCTCCAGCACCCGCTGGATGACGAACATGACGTCCGGGCGGCCGGCGTCGTACTCGTCGAACACCAGCGCACAGGCATGTTGCAAGGCCCAGGGCAGGATGCCCTCGCGGAACTCGGTCACCTGCAGGCCGTCGCGCAGCACGATGGCATCCTTGCCCACCAAGTCGATGCGGCTGACGTGGCTGTCCAGGTTGACGCGAATACAGGGCCAATTGAGGCGGGCGGCCACCTGCTCGATGTGGGTGGACTTGCCGGTGCCATGGTAACCCTGAATCATCACCCGGCGGTTGTGGGCGAAGCCGGCCAGAATGGCCAACGTGGTGTCGCGATCAAACCGATAGTTGCCGTCCAGGTCGGGCACATGCTCGCTGGCCTTGGTGAAGGCCGGCACCCGCATGTCGGAGTCGATGCCGAAGGCCTCGCGCACCGAAACCGTGGTATCGGGCTTGTCCGGGAGGGTGTCGGCGGGCATGTCCATCATGGTCCTCTTGGTTGGAAGGTCGAGGCGCGGGTACCCTTTTTCGGGCCGTCGGGCCAGGCGAGAGCGCACTCTAGACCGAGTTCAGCGGGCGAGAAAACCGCTTTCGCGATGAACCGGGTGACCTGTCGTGATGGGCATCATCGCCCCGTCAACGATCCCCACGGTTGATGAGGGAGGGCTAGCCCTCCACCGACGCCAGCAACACCCGGTAGGCTTCGTTGACGCGCTTGAAGCGTTCCTCCGCGCCTTTGTCGCCGTTGTTGGCGTCTGGATGATGGCGCTTGACCAGGGTCCGATAACGGGCGCGCAGTTCTTCACGGGTCAAGGGCCAGGTCAGGTCCAGTTCCTGCAATGCCCGCGTCTCGCGGCTATCGCGCGGGAACGGGGTTGGCTCCGGCTCTCCATGGCCTTCGGTGCCCGCGCGCAGGTCGTCGAACACGCCGAAGGGATCGTGGACGGTGCCGGTCTCGAAACCGCGCGGCCCCATGCCTGCCGCGCCATGACCCGTGCCGCTCCCACTCATGCGCCATGTGGGGCGATCCCACACGGTTGAGCGGCGCACATGCTCCTCAATCTCGTCAGGGGCCATGTTCGCGTAGTAATTCCACGCTTTATTGTACTCTCGAACATGATCTAGGCAAAAATTGTAGTAGCTTCGGAGGCTGCGGTCCTTGGGGGCGCGATACGGGCCGGCCTCCGTGCATCCAGGATGATCGCACAAGGGAACCTCCGGCGCCCCGACGCGGGCCGCCGCCGCGTCGAGGTCGTCCAGATCAAAGGGGGCGTCGAATCCGTGGCGCCGGGCGGCGGCACCATGGGCGCCCATCCTGCGTCCGTGCGCGACCATGACCGTACTATGGGACCGGGGCGGGGCGCTGGCAAGCGCGGGAACGGGGCCGGCCGGGCTTGATCGCCCGAGGGACGCCCGCCATATCCAAAACACCATGCGGCTGGTGTCGCTTGGAGTGTCTCAACCTGAAGGCTCCGTCCCGGGGCCGAGCCATGGCAAGGCCCATGACCGCACCGCTGACCTACCGTGCGCGCATCGAACGCAAGCTGACCGAGGGCTTGGCGCCCCGGCGGCTGACCGTCCGCGACGACTCCCACCGCCACGCATCCCACGGCCCGCGCATGGCGGCCCTCGGTGAGGCAGGTCATGCGCCCCTGGACGGCCAGGGCGAGACTCACTTTACGGTTGAGGTCGTGGCCGATGCTTTTGTGGGACGGAGTCGGCTGGAGCGGCACCGCATGGTCAACACCCTCTTGGCCGACGAGTTGCGGGAGCGGGTTCATGCCCTGACCCTGCGGGCGCGGACCCCGGACGAGGTTGCTTCCTAGAAATGGGCCCTTGACGAGACGGCGCGTGGGCCGATCGACCGTTGGTACTGCCGCGCCCCTGGACTTGGCCCTTTTCGGCGAGCAGGCAATGCATTACGGTCAAGCCTCCCTGGCGGGTCCAAAGGCCGGCACGGCCGCGATTCCGCTTCCCTCGGTGAGACGACCAGCGAGACGACGAGCGCAACCATGTCCATCGGAACCTGGCTTTACACCCGACTGTCCGGCGTGCGGGTCGGCAAGGACGCCGCCGGCAACGTCTACTATCGCGAGCGCGGCACGCCGCATGGCCGCCGTGCCCGGCGCTGGGTGATCTACAAGGGCGCCCCAGAGGCGTCGACCGTGCCGCCGGAGTGGCATGCTTGGCTGCACCACACCGTCGATGAACCGCTGCAGCCCCTGACCGCACCCTGGGTCAAGCCCCATATGCCCAATCTGAGCGGCACCGCCGACGCCTATGTTCCGGCTGGCGACGAGCGCCGGGGCGGCGCCCGCCGCGCCGCCAGTGGCGACTATCAAGCCTGGACGCCCGGACGCTGACGCTTGTGCGGCGGCGCGGTTGGCAGGAGTCATGACCTGCTGGCGACGTTGTCGCGCAACGTGAGCAGAAGCGGCTGGGGCGCGGGGATCCGGCATCGGCATGAGCAGCGACACGCGACGAGAGATCACGGTGGGCACGGCGGTGCTGGCGCTGGCAGCGGGTTTGTTTGCCTACAGTTCCAGCGGCATCGGTGACCGCCAGGGCTCTGCGGTGCTGCGCAACGGGGCCTATGAGTTGCACGCCGTGTTCGGTCAGGCCGACGGCATCGCCGTGGGCACCGAGGTGCGCATGGCCGGCATGCCCTTCGGCAAGGTGGTGGGCATGCGCCTGGATGAGCATTATCGGGCCGTGGTGACCCTGCGTGTTCCCGGTGCTATTCCCCTGCCCGTCGACTCTGCCGCCCTGATTCTGACCGAGGGCCTGTTGGGCGCCAAGTTCATCGAACTGGAGCCGGGGGGGGCGCTCGACACACTGGGGCCTGGCGATATCCTGGACTACACGCAGGATTCGGTGATCATCGAGGACCTGTTGGCCAAGATCGTGGCCCGGGCCAAGCAGCAACGTGGCCTGGATCCGACCCAGCCGGTGGGCTACTGATCCGCGTGGCTGGCGCGTGCCGAGGGGGGCCGTCGGGGTGAGCCTGCGGCCCGCGGGAATGAGGACGGAGCATCATGGGGCGTAATCCCATCGAAACCATCATGGGGGCGTTGGTGCTGATGGTGGCGGCGGTGTTCCTTGCCTTCGCCTACACCACCGCCGACCTGCGCCAGGTGCGGGGTTATTCCCTGACCGCCGAGTTCCTGCGCGCGGGCGGACTGGACACCGGGGGCGATGTGCGCGTGGCCGGTATCCCGGTGGGCACGGTGATCGCTCAGCGGCTGGATCCGGAGACCTTCGAGGCGGTGGTCGAGATGAGCATCCTCGATAGCGTGCGCCTGCCGGTGGACACCCGCGCGGCAATCACCAGCGATGGGCTGCTGGGCGGCACGTACGTGAAGCTGGTGCCCGGTCACGCCAGCGAGTTTCTGCGACCCGGCGACAGTGTCCGCCAGACCGACGACTATCAATCTTTGGAGGATTTGGTGGGGGAGATCATCTTCCTGGCCACCCAACCCCCCGCGCCGCAAGGGCCTTCCGCAGGGTCGTCCCCCGCGCCATCTCTGGATCCCGTCTTCGGACCATCCCTGGGGGGACCGAACTAGCGTCTGGGCGGTGTCTAGGGGCCAAACCGGCGATGCGCCGTTCCCGGTGACGAGTGCGGGGGGAAGGATGGGTCCGAAGCCACGCCGATGGCATGGCGGCCTTGCCGGTGCCGCATTGTCCCTCCACCCTGCGCGTCCGTTGCTGGCCCCCATCGCCGCGTGCGGTTCCGACCCCGCGCCGCCATCCTTGGACACCACGATGACCCCGCTTAAGAGCGCTCTCCCCTTTCGGTCATTTTGTCGCGCGTTCCGCCCGAGTCTCCGCCCGCTGCTGGCGCTGAGCGTGCTGGGCGTCCTCGGCCTGGCACCGTCGGGAGACGGTTCCGGGGACGCGTTCGCCCAGACCTTGGGCACCCTGGCCGCCGTGCCCGTCCCGCGGATCGAGACCGACATGGTCGTGCTGCGGTGGCTGGACAAGTCCACGGCGCGGGTCGCCCAGGTGCGGGTGCCTGTGGGGGAGCCGGTGATGCTGGGCGGGGTGGAGGTGATCGCCCGGGCCTGCCGCCGTACCGCGCCGGACGAGCCGCCGGAACACGCCGCGTTCCTGGACATCGGGGAGGTAAAGGCCGGCAACCCGTCGCCGCAGGCCGTGTTTCGGGGCTGGATGTTTGCCTCCAGCCCGTCGCTTTCGGCTATGGAACATCCGGTCTACGACGTCTGGGTGGTTGAATGCGTCGAGGATGCCGACGACGGCGTGGGTGTGTTGCCCCCCATCGTGCCCAGCAAGCCCGCCATCGCGCCGTCGATCCGTTCGGGCGGGCAGTGAAAGGCCGCGCCACGGGTTTGCATTGCCTCGTCGAGCAAGCCCAGATAGATGGCGCGGGGCACCTCGCGGGCGCCGAAGCGGGCCAGATGATCGGTGATGAACTGGGTGTCCAGCAGGGTGAAGCCGCCGCCGGTCAGGCGCGCCACCAAGTGACACAACGCCACCTTGGACGCGTCGGTCACCGTCGAGTACATGCTTTCGCCAAAGAACGCGCCGCCCAGCGCCAGCCCGTACAAGCCGCCCACCAGGCGGTCACCCTGCCAGCATTCCACGCTATGGGCGGCGCCGCGCGCGTGAAGCTCGGTGAACAGGGCCTCGATCTCGGCATTGATCCAGGTGTCGGGCCGACCCGGAGTGGGGGCGGCGCAGCCGCGCATGACCGCCAGGAAGGCCGTGTCCACGCGCACCTCGAACAGGCCCCGGCGCAGCGTCTTGCGCAGGGACCGGGGCACGTGGAAGCCATCCAGGGGCAAGATCCCGCGCCGCTCTGGATCGACCCAGTACAGGTTCGGGTCGTTGCGGCCGCGGGCCATGGGAAACAGACCGGTGGCGTAGGCGCGCAGCAGGATGTCGGGGGTGA
>Ga0126339_10000802_pt1 | contig 19132 bp, 13 predicted proteins | sample OrbTmetagenome_2_FD_92532 | JGI IMG/M metagenome (GOLD analysis project Ga0126339, IMG submission 92532) | Coral microbial communities from Petempiche,Puerto Morelos, Mexico - Orbicella T R C metagenome | ecosystem: Host-associated > Invertebrates > Cnidaria > Coral | place: Petempiche,Puerto...
GAATTCTCTTGTACTCATAGTAACTTACAGGAAGCAGGAGGTTACTAGCATTTTTCGGTGAGGGTAAACTGACTTGTTCCTCTGCAACAAAGAGAACTTAATATTTAGGCTTTCATATGAATTTCATTTAAAAGACTGTGGGAAGCTGTATCAAACTCATTCTGAGCCTGCGAACAGGCTCACTTTGAAGCGTGTTTTGAATACCTGGTGACGAGTTTGATCGCGTGACTTTTCCTGATGGGAAACTGCGCATGTGCGTGCTATCCATGTCTTAACTCGTCCACTGACGTAATTTGCAAGTATTGCTTACCGAAGCTATTCCTACAATGTTTCGTGGCATTCGCGCTTTTATCCAGCGTAAAAGTTGTCCTTCCAAAGAGCAACAGAGGGAGATTTATTCTGACGGTGGTGAATTCAATTAGCTCAATTTTGCGGGTAAGTGAAAAGCCATTAAGTGGTAGTCAAACTCTGGAAAAAATGTCCGTGGTGTCGTCTCCTGCAACCTGCTAGTAAGCCATATCGGAGACGGTGTCCGCAAAATGCTGCTACCTTTATTTCATTAGGACCTAATTTCTACCTACGACCGGCTTAGCAGGCATGCTAGATGTAAAAACCTGAAATAATGTGCGAAATCTGCCACGTTTACCAATATTAGGGAAGTATCTGTTCGCTACATTAATCTGCGATCTGTTAACTCCATATGCATATTAATATTAACCAAATATTTCACCACAGTGATTCTAATTCTCTTGAAAACGAATGCGAATAAGCCAAGCTCCGAATAACACTCAATCAGTTTGGGTCTTGAGTTTTATAGCAATCAGCAGCTATCACTGAGTCTAAAGTTTGTTAAACTATATATGCTGTGAAAAACATTCTTCGCTCTAGCTTTTGCAAGAGTTAATTGACTAGCAGATTCCGAAAGTCTGCCCGCTAAAATGATGTTTGACATTTTTTTCTGAAATTTTTACAATTGTTTCAGCAACACTGACGAAGCGGTGAAATCTGCAGGGAAATCTGATTTCGTTCTCCATTTCAATTCATTTCAAGTCAAGCCGAGAGGTGAATTATCAACTAAGTCGACATTGATTTATGCATACTTCGTTATTTTGGGAAGGACGCTTCACCGATTTTGATTGTAATGCAGAAACAGTTTGAAAACCGCAAAAAAGCATCAAATTGAATTCTTCATAGGCACTTATAAACGGATACATTTCTTTGTAAGCACGCAATCTGCACTGAAAACGAGCGTTTGAAACAGCGTAAAGTCAAAGTAAAGCTTGAACAGACAATGCTTGAATGGTTTTGTATTTAGAAGTTTTTGCATTATTTAGTTTTTTGGCAGATTGTTTGATTCCCCCCCTGGGGCAACAAAACAACCGTTCGTTTGCTAACTTGAAAACTTGAAAAAGCTGTATATTGACTTTGAAAACGAACTTTAGAACCAACAAAGTATCTGTTCTGGCGAGGACATCGGAGGAATTTCGTGGACTTTTGTAGAATTTTGATTTTGGCCGGGTCGGTTTATAAACCGCTATTTTGGGAAGGACGCTTCCCCAATTTTGATTGTTATGCAGAAACAGTTTCACAATCAAAAATAAATTAATCTCATAAGCATCAAATTGAATTCTTCATAGGCACTTAAAAAATAATAGGTTTCTTTGTAAGCAGGCGATCTACACTTTCTTGAAAAAGCTGTACATTGACTCTGAAAACGAATTTTTGAACCAACAAAGTGTTTGTTCAACAAAGTACCTGTTCTTTGCCTCATTTAATTTTTGCCGATTGTTTGATTCCCCCCCCCCCCCCCCCCGGGCACAAACAAACCCCTTCCCTTTCTCTTTTTTTTTAAAAAAAGTGTATTTTTTCTTAAAAAAAAATTTTTTAACCAACAAAAGGTTTTTTTAAAAAAATCCCCTTTTTTTTCCCCTTTTTATTTTTTGCCTTTTTTTTTTTCCCCCCCCCCCCCCCTGGGGCAACAAAACAACCGTTCGCTTTCTTACTTTCTTGAAAAAGCTGTGTATTGACTTTGAAAACGAACTTTAGAGCCAACAAGTATGTGATAGCCAAGCGAAATATAACCCTCACCCCCCCCCCCACACACCTCCTGCCAATTCTTTTCTTTTTAGCTTTCTTCGCTGATATTCTCTAATCAAAATCAATATTGTTCAAGTCTAAAATGAAAAGCCCTGAAATTGGGAAATTGCATGCATTCACAGAAACTTTAGAAAACTTGAAGCAATTTTAGACTTGTTTTCCTTGATTTCTTAGGGGCTGCATGACCCTTTTGTGGTACTTTTCTGCCTCAAACTGGACTTGTTGAGTAAGGCTTGATAGTTTTGAGAATAATGATAAGAATCAAGGCACTAGCCTCGGTAAAAATTTGAATTTGATTATTTATTTATTTCAAGTTCCTGTAAGAGGATAGCATTAAAATATTGCTTCTGTAAAAATTTAGTCTCGACACGGCCGTGGAGGGTTTACGTTTGTTAGGTTTGGTGGCTTACGTTTATATACATGCAGACGTTGTCTAGCTGAACAAAGAGCTCATCAGAGCTCACTCAGCTTCCTTCACGAATATAATTGAAGATTTTTCGCTATGTTTTCAGTAATTAAAACTTAGCTAGAGTGAACAACCTAACTAGTACTCTGTTAATTTTATTCTTTGTGAGTTTTGAAGAATGTGTGACTAAAGTGAAATTAGAGTTCCTCAGTAATTTCGATTCCTTGGATATTCTGGTATAACGTTTCTTTTAGTTTTTATTTTCATCTTACAATTATTTTTTTGTAGTTATATATGATTTTCCACTTTATTTGTGAAGCTCGATTTGAGCAGCAATTAGTACAATGACAAGTGTGCGGGAACTTTCCATTTTAGGATCTATAAAGTATATTATTTATCAGTGGCAGAAGGAAGTTTGAGCAACCTTAGGAGCTGCAATATAGGCTTTTTCACGGTTTCTGACACCATCTTGCTTGTGGAGGGGGGCAAACACGGCAAAAATTGTAATAAATGTATGGGAAAGTGTAAAGCTCCATGTCCAATAATATGAAAGTGATTGATGTTCAAAAGATCAGTTATAAGTTACAAAGAAAACATACCCAGCAGAAGGTTGCTTTGATTAAATTTGAAGAAAATAGATTTGCTGTGAGGCGAGGAATTGCACTTTTAATTTTTCACGCAAATTTCTCTGAATTTTCCCACGAATTAACGACTCGATTTGACCGGCAAATGTATGGAAAAATGAAGACCTCAGCTTTTCTAGCGAGGTTATTTCCCTCAAATTTGATCATTAGATTCTTTTACCTGATTGTATTTAAATACCTTTAGTTTTTAATTCGTAAATATTTAAGATTTCGAATTTTCCGTGAGTTGTTAGATATTAGATTCTCCACTTTTCCCATACATTTACTGTAATGTATTGCCGTGTTTGCCCCTAAAACAAGAGGTCGCCAGAAACCGTGAAAAGGACTTTCTAATGAGTTGTGTTCTGTTGCAAAACAATAGGGAGCAATAACAAAGGCAACGTCGAAAACCATGCCAAGTCCGAAAAAGACTGTCATGTTTTTACCTTCTAATATCGTATTTGCCTAGATCTGTCTACGTTATTTATTTTTGCGTTGCAACCGTCATTTACATTGATGACAAATTATGTAGTAATTAATTCATTTCATTTGTAAATCATAATGTCAAGTGAAGTATAATTGGGCATCTGTCCTGAACTCTTTGCAGATTGGTCATCGGCTGCTGTGGAAGACATTTATCCCGAAACAAGGAACAGCAGAGAGAATGGCTACGGCGGTGAGTTGCCGATTTCAATAACTGTACCTAATCTCAATCATTTAAAATGCGGAAGGCCAGTACATTAGCATTTTTGTTACCTCGTAAGGTACTTCCGATACCTCAAAGCACTTACATGAAGTTAGGGAACGTTTGTTAGATTGCGTGGCACAAGGAAAAAGTGGACCCCTTAAAAGTGTGAGCTGTCAAGGTGGAGTGTTTTCAAACACGTTTTTGGCAATTTAGAAAGGAGTCTGATGTTTCATGCATAACAAAAAAGTTATAAATAAATCCTATTTCTCAATGCTATTGGTGGCTACCTTTTCTTTTCTAAAACCCTGACCCCTTGTGTTAGCTTTTCTTGAACGGAGCCTTGTTATTTCTGCACGTTGTTGATCAATTAAAAAAATATCTTTAGTGCGAGGAAATTATAGACCCCGCAGAAATTAAAGGCGTTACTGTGAGACTGTGTGTTAGGCACACAGAAACGTCAAAATGTCGGATACATTTCATGTACGACTTTGCTTGATTTTTGGCCTGCTCAACGAAATGGTACTTAGAAGCGAAAGGGTACTTGAGTGATCTTAAAAGCGTTTGTCAGTAGTCAATCTATCCCTTTACCACCAATAAAATTGGCGCTTACCCAGAAATGTGTCACAAAGGTTCTTTAAAGAGAGACAAAGGAAGCAGACGTGCCACACTTATAACGTCTAAGGGGAAGAGATAGTACCAGGCCCCGTCCACACTACCCCTGAAAATTTTGAAAACGCAGCTTTATTTCTACGGTTAGACCTACCGTCCACACTAATCCGTCACGGAAACGGAGCTTTTCAAAAACGATGACGTCTTGATAATCATGTGATTAACCGTAACTCTTGAGGGTACACTCAAGCTTTTCTACCACGGGTGATTGTCGCGTTTTCAAATTTTTCCGGCGTGGTGCGGACGCAAAACATTTGATGCGTTTTCGGTGTGAAAACGCCGCTTTTAGATTTCTCCGGCGTAGTGTGGACGGGGGCTTAACGTTGCTTTTCACCTTAATTTATTTTAGTTTCAAACTTCATCGGGATGTGGGCCTGAAGCAAGTAAGTTCCACGACACACTACATTTAACGTCTGATAAATTGTATTCTTTCCTGCCGCGCTGCTCTTCACAATGAAAACAAGCATGAATCAAGACCAGAACAGATATGGACACAAGCACAGGAAGTCTGACGATTTAGTATATTTGTTCTTTTTTATGGCGCTTGGCGAAAAATTACATATGATTCGAGATGAATGTTGTGTAAACAGGATTCAAATAGGACATTTGTCATATTTGTCCATATTTAATTGAGAGACAAATATGGTATTTATCCTCAAGATAAACAGGATAATTTTGCATTTGCTCCAATGACAAATATGAACAAAGGTGGTGTAAATCCGCGACAAATATCTGTTTAAATACAGAGAAACGTGTTTAAAGATGACATTTGATGTTGGCAAATGTGGATCTTATGTCATCTTCAAACTTATGGCGCTTCCTTTAAACTCCACAAACACAAGTTGACTTGCTTGTTGTAGCAACATTCAAGAAATTTTTCAGAGCAATCCCTAGTTGACATTGCCTCGGTCAGTGTAACCCTTTTAAAAAAATTTCCTTTTCAGGTTTGAGTGAAATAGATGCCAAAAGAGTCAAGAAAAGCGGAATGCACAAGGTAGTTATATCTTTCTAATGACCTGGAACATGCTAACCCATGGTTCCGGCTAATAAAACAAAAATTAGTTAAAATGATTGGCACATCTTTTGTGGGGAGAACCTTCTGACAAATGCAGTGCAACGCAATGGCGTTAACCCGATGTGAGGTACCAACCCGTGAGACAAGGCGAGACCACAACACCGGGAATTACGTACCCTACTCTTTGCGATAAGTCTGCTAACCATGTAACGCTGAAGACGCAGGAGACAGGCCTTACGGTTTATATTCGGATACACTTTATATGACATTTTATACGACTTTACTCGATCTTTTGGGATGCTGAGCAAAACGGTATTTTGTTAACTGAGTGAATCTACCAGTGTTTGTAAGTCGCCAATCTATCCCTTTATCGTCGACAAAGTTGGAGTTTACCGTTTTTAGATTGGCGCTTACCCAGAAATGTGTCACAAAAATTACATTTTGCTCATTAAAATGCTATAAATTCACTATGTAGTAATTTAATTGGGTCAGTACTCGCAGAGACGGTTACGAAGGAAGCAAGTGACTGATCTATAGCTTTATTTCCGATAAAGGTACGTCGATGATGCTTTTCTTTAAAAGAGACAAAGGCATAGCACATGTACCACACTTAACGTATGGAAAAGTGGAGAGAGATAGCATTAACGTTGCTTTACACCTTATTTATTTTAGTTCTGGGGTGCAATGCAAAGATTTGGAACAAGTAAGTTCCACGACACACTGCATGTAACGTTTGATAAATTGTATTCTTTCCTGTTGCCCTGTTTTTCACAATAGAAAACAAGAATGAAGCAAGACCAGAGCAAATATTACAATTATTTTACTGTATTTATGCTAGCTTTGCTCATGAAAGCAAGCGCAGAAAGTCTCACGGGATGTTTTATTTGTTCTCTCATAACGCTTCCTCTAAGTCCCACGAACACAAGTTAACTTGCTTGGTTTGTGCCCCTTCAACCTCCCCCGCACCCCACCCCCACTGCACTAGCAGCATTCAATACATTTTTTGGTGCAATCTAGTTGACATTTCTGCCATTATTGCCTCGGTTGACCCTTTAAATTTCCTTTTCAGTGAGATACTCTCCTTTCCCCAGTTGGACTCAAGGAGAATGCCTTGGGGCAGGAAGTTTTGGCAAGGTAATTTATATCTTTCTAATAACCTGGAACAGGCTAAACCGTGGTTCCAGCTAATAAAACAGAAATCAGTGAAAATGATTGGCTCATCTTTTCTTGGAATAAAATTCGTCATGCTTGACCTTACGACGTGTATTATAAAGAATTGCTCATAACTGCAAAAATTTAACCTTCACTTCAGACCTAAAAATCCCTCACGATTCTTCATTTGTTTCAACTTTTAGAAAATGCATTATTTATATAGGGGGTTTATCTTCAAGGCCTCCGAACGAAAACGTTCTAACGTGAGGCGGTCAATAGAGATATACTAATAATTTCGGACCACATAGCTCAAGAAGTTTCATGTATACTAAGACCTGATTAAAAACTTTTCGTCTGTTACATTTTTTATGCCAACGAAATTAATATGGCTTTCGTTGTTACGTTCAGTTCTGGGAAATTGTAATGCTCTCTCTCTCTACGCGCGACAGCAAACTGTAAGTAGATACATTGCAACTGTAGATTCTCTTTCTATCCAACCTGTTTTTAGATTTCCCGAGTTTCAAATTCCACCAGAACTACTGAATTGTAATAACAGTCATCTGAGGGATGTTAACCTACATTTTCCTTTATTGTAAAAAAAAAATATGTTCCTTACACAATGTCTTGTAGGTATACAAGTGCGTTACTAGGGATAATAAAATTTTCGCAGTGAAAGTTGTCAAAATGGAGCCCCAGTACACCGAAACAAGAGAGGTTAGACTTTTAATAGCTATGTATATCAAAGACGTAGGCTTACTCTCTGCATGTCCAGTTCCAAGTGTATTTAAGTAATCAGATGTTAAGGAGACAAGAATATTTAAGCAAAGTTAAATGTTTCCTTTGATGTAAGCAAAGGGAGACAATGACATCATATTATTTGGTAATGGGCCTTTTCGGTGATTCGGCAGCCATTTTGAATTCTACTGTTTCAAATAGCAACTGTGGGATGTTCAGGGGGCAAATTAGTATGTATTTGCCCCCTGAACATCCCATAATAGCTTTTCGAAACAATGGATTTCAAAATGACAGCCATTTTGCCGAAAAGGTCCATTACGTCCTGATGTTTTCGATTCGAAGGATTTTTTTCGCAGTGTTGAGTATTTTCTCATGATATCAGAAAACCAACAAAAAATGACTCAAAACTGATCAAAATCGTCGAAAGGCTAAAAAGTCCAAACAGTGTAAACATACCTGCATGAAGGTTTCATTTTAGTGAATAAAACAAGATCTAATTTGAAAAACCGTGCCAGTCAAATACGGTTACCTTGGAAATATCAAGCTTTGGGTATTATGACACGTCACCAAAATGTTTCCAAATACATTGCAGATAAATTTGCAATATTTAAAGTCTTAAACGGATGTAATCGTTAGCTTGGGAACGTTCTGCACCCACCACCCACCTTCCCCGATCCCCAGGAGTTAATATGGTCAAATTGAAGATTGTTCTGAATTTCCAAATCTTATTCCAGATGCTTTTTATTCGCGCCTGTCATTATACTTCTTTGACAATTCACTCACTATCGACTCCTGTGAGATGATATTTGATGAGACCAAATGTCTTTTTAGGTGCCAATCTTCGTCAGTGAGTTCTCGCTCTACAATTTAATCGCTGAATTTGGACGAGCACCAGCAGCGAAAATTCTCTTGCTATTTTGAATTGTTGATCCAACAAGTTACCTATAACATATTGCTCGTAATAGCAACCAGATTTCATCTCTGAGTGCACCCAGGCATACAAAAGAGATTTGACAAGTGAAATTACAGTTGATTCAACAAGACAGGTTTTATTCAGAATTGTTTGTTTATTCTTTTAGGAGGTGAAAGTTCTCAAAAACGAAATATGCATTTTGAAGAAACTCAGACATGTAAGAATCGTGTCATATTATGGAAGTGAACAAAAAGATGGCCATCTTCATTTGTTTTTGGATTTCATGGCTGGGGTAAGAGCTTACGTGTCGTGTGGATGTCGGGTTCCTCAATAGAAGCGCAATAGTTATTCCAGATATCCAGAACTACTTCAATATTGTATTCGCTTGTTTGTTTAGTTTTGTTTGTTTTTGTAATTTTGCTATGGGGGAACTGTATAAATGCTTTAGAACCAACATATTAATATATACCTCTCACTAACCGAGTTCGAGGTCCGTACTGTAAGTTACGGACCGAGTTTTTCCCCATCGATTTATGGCCGAAGCGCGAAGCGTGCGGGCCATAAATCGAAGGGGAAAACGAGGATCCGTAACTTACAGTACGGACCGAGAAGACGAGATTAGTAAGATATTTGTTATATCTCTACTGTGTGTCTGACGGGCCCGGGAACGATTTCTACTCACGCCGAACGGCTTCAAATTTCTGATGCACCTTGAAAGGAAAACGACTCAATTTGAAATCATTGTTAAGTGACTCTACAATTAGTAGGTTTTAATACACAATTTTAGAAGTAAGAGAAAGGTTTAAACATTTACTTCCTAAAAAAGTTACGAACGCTTGGCGATAAATCACAAAACATTTTGGCAACAAAAACAGAAAACAGCTTTAAATTTTACCCGGCCGTACAGGAAAATACGGCCCGCTAAATTGGCCAATCACATCGCCTGTACTAACTGTGAGATATAATAATAAAACGTGTTATCTGGCGGTGTCTCAGAAGGACTAGGAACTACCGAATTTACGAATTTGATTGGCTGAAAACGATAATTGACCTCTGTCTAGATTTTCCCATCTAGATTGGCATCTAAACCGATTATAGTTTACGGTGAAAAAGTTGCAAACTAAAAAAAAAAAAAATGACTATTTCCTTGTAAAGATATTAGTCATAGAAGAGCTAAAAAGTCGGTGAGGATCAAAATGAAGAGGACAAGCAAACTTTGCCAGATTTATGTTCAGTTCATCGCCGTTCGCAAGCAAAATGTCAGCTAGTACAAACCAGTTACTTTAACGGATTAATTTTTTTTTCTTGTTTGCTCTAAGAGCGTTTACTCGGGCTTCGTACGGCAGTATCAAATCGTACTTTACGAGTAAGCTTATTCAATAAGAACAAAAGAATCAGGATATTTTATCCAATCGCATGTTGTTTGCCCCATCTTCGAAGTTCTGTTCATGACGATTCTTATTTTTTATTTATTTTTTCTTTTCAACATCCGATCTGGGTTGTTGGAAAGGTTGATAACTCTATCCACTGGAAAAATCACTATGCCATGGATAGCGTGGTCGTTTTGTCAACAATTATCCACTAGATAGCGAGTTATCCGGTGGATAGCGTTATCCAGCCTTCCAACAACCCGTGGGCCTGAGGTAGCCGCCCGTTTTAGCATCATAGTTTGTTTTCAAGTCAGTAGTCATAGCTTTTTTGTCATTGTTTTCGTTGTACAACTTTGTTATCTCGCGAGAACGAGTTGAGCATGAACTGTGCTTACCTGGCAGGTTTTCAAGCAATATAATTCGTGGACCGACCCGTTCCGAAAACGATCGACATCGTTGTAAGTGAGATGAACGTATAAGACGTGAATCTTGCCAAAACTTTCTTCACAAGACACCGCATTCCGTATAATACGTCGTTCACGACGAGCGAGCACACAACATAGGAAGACGTCGCGTTCTCCCAGGTTCCACGATTTACGCTAAGAACGCCTGGGACCATGATCGCCCTTTTGGCGACCAAGAACGGCTTGCATTTCATGATTCGGACTTTTCTATGGAAGACCGAGTAATAAACGTTGAAATGTTTTTCATGATGTTACCGACTGTCTTCTTCGTCCCGTATTTTTTTCCTTTTTTGCTCGTCGAGGAAAGTTTCAATTTCTTCTTGGCTGTTTCTTTCGTCCTGTCCGGCACCAACTCGTTCGTAATTTAACTTTGTGAATTCGCTGTTCTCCTAAATTGTAGCTCATCACGGCGATAGAATTCAGTCTCAGAGTGTTCAATCATCATTTCCAGTCACTACAATTTTCAGGGTAAAAATGTTTTTTCCATTACCTTTCGCTTTGTTTTAGCAAGCCCCAAGCCCGTAATCGGCCCGTGGACATCACGGGAGAATATTAAATGCCCTAGAATTAGCCAATCAGAGAGCGGGTTTTATCGCCTACAAACACAGGCCTATAAAAAAATATGTCTTTTATCATATGGCTCGTGTTTTTGCCGATATAAGGCAAGCTCTGATTGGCTAATTCTATGGCATTATTCTCCCGTAATACCCATGGACCGATTAAAAGCCTGCAAAAACAAAGCAAAAGCCATATGATTAACAACTTATTAACCTCGAACGTCCGGTCTTTACGGTTCACAGCCACTTTAAATTCCGAAAATTTGAAATGGTTCTGAGTCTACTGAAAACTACTGAAAAGTGCTGAAACTGCTAACAGCCTCCTTAAACTCGGTCATAGCCATTTGGATAAGGATACTGATAATGATAATGCCAACGAATACTCAAAATCCAAATTAGCAACTTATTAGTTCCCGTTGTTGTCTACAGGGATCATTATCCGCCCACATAAAAAAGAGCGGAGTTCTTCCTGAAGATGAATCACAACGGTACATAAATCAAATGCTGCAAGGCATCGAATTTTTGCATTCACAGAACGTAATTCACAGAGATATAAAAGGTACGTTTCGTAAATTAGTTAACGAGTATTATGTGTGTTTTTTGGATTAGAAAACAAATTAAGCGTGAATATAGATCATGTCACGTCAGTAGTTTTATTATAGCAAAACAACTAGATTTTTCTTTTTATAGCTTTACGACGTTACAAAATCCGAATTTTCTTTAATGACAAATGGATGGTATTTAGTTAAAGTTGCAATAACATTTAATGAGTTTCTCACTCCTCTATTTGTTCTATTTTCTCTACTGTTCTCTGTTATAACCGAGTATGTGGTTTAATATTGTTGGAACTGAGTAAAGGCTATTTTTGCTCCAAAACTTCTGCATTTGTCACCTTAGGATCAAATGTCCTTTTAGACGGAGAAGGAAATGTAAAACTAGCGGACTTCGGGCTGTCAAAAATGATTCAGGTACTGATAGTGTAATGTATCCAGAAGTTACTAACAGATGCAGTGCTGAAGAGCCATAGTGAGGGCTAAATAGCTATCTTCTGATTGTAAGATTATTCGCTCTCGATTTCACCTCATCGAGAGCTTAAATTAATCTGATTTTCAATTAGCACGTACGAAACCAACGGATACTGCTTTTCGTGCATTCTGACTGGCCACTCAAACTCGGAATAGTGTTTGCTATTTACCTTCCAGCTCGAGAGAGTCTTAAGCAAAACGGTTTCTTGGTTTCCTACCGTAACAGATCAAGACAGTCGCTTACTGCAATTCGACAGTTCATTTGTAACTTGAATAATTTCGTATGGCATTTGATAGGTGAAGGAACATAATGTTTCATGACAACCTCATTTTGACAGGCATGCAAAGAAATTAATTTAGTTGCAGTAACCTTAACTTTGTTTGCATAACTTCACCTCTTTTATCGGTTTTTACTATTTTGAAGGTAGTTTTCATTGTAAAATGCTTTATAGAGATAATTGAATCCAAGAAGGGGATATCGATCACTGTAGCGTCATTTCTATATGTCACGATATAACGTCATTAATCAATGTTATGGCCTCGGACTTTTGAAAGTAATAAATCCTCCATTTCATGGATCCTTTTCATCAATTGCTGCCAATAAGTCTATTGTCATAGCGTTAACAGCGAGTTTGATAGGGCAAGAGCCACAAAAGCCCCTCCCCCCCCCCCACCCCCCTACACTCCGTGTTCAACAAGGTTGAAAAATAGTCGGGTGGGGAGAGGATTAACAAAATAACCATTTCTCGTCCAACTTACTCTAGAATGTTGGCAGTAAAACAGATTTGGTATCTCATTGCGGCACCCCGTACTGGATGGCACCAGAGATATTCTGGGGTGAAGGCTATGGACGGAAAGCAGATATTTGGTAGGCTTTATGCAAAAGCAATGCTTTCCTCTGATTTTCTTTACAATGGAAAAATGACAGAATCTCAGGTGGAGACTGAAGAACGAATATGCATGTTCAGAGACCAACATCGGACTTGGACCCTTGTACTCAATCAAACCGAAGCAGGACTTTCTGGCTCCTGCTCTGAAGTTGCCCGAGTGTGGAGCACTCAGACACCGCTAACTGAAAACGGACTGTCTCAGGGAACGTAAATGGTGTACTTCGGTGTGATCACGTATGATGAGTTTACTCGTAAACTTTTGTTGTTTTAATGCCAGAAAAAGTTATTTATTTGAAGGCATGAGTCAATGAGTGAAGGCTTCTTTTGTAGGCCCGCAGTGATATAAAATTATAAGATTCGCCAGGTTTTGCACGCCAAAGTAATATTCCTTAACTTCAGAATATGTAACGGATTTTTATTTTTGTCAGTTTTGTTTATTGTTTGTTTGTTTTATTTAAGGAGTCTAGGTTGCACAGTTGTCGAAATGCTAACAGGAAAACCTCCTCTGAGTCATCTTGAGCCAGCGGCGGCCATGTTTAGGATTGGTTCCAAACCTATCGAGCCTACGCTGCCAGAGAATGTATCATTAGATGCAAAAGAGTTTGTTAAGACTGCTTTGACCTGGTTAGTACTAATTAGAAAATAGCTGAGACACTGCGCGCTCTCTGATTGGTCGAAAACCTATCGTTTATTGCACTGGTAAACACATGGTTTCCGACACGTAGCAGACTACACACAGCACTACTGGCTGAGATATCAATAACACGAGTATCGTTTAATACAGCAAACACATAGAAAATTGTAAGGAAAAACAGGACCAGAATTTGGTCGCGATATGAACTTAAGCTTAATGCTTGATTTTCCATAGCAAAACTTCTGCGCCGATTCCGTTTACGCCTGAGTTTAGAAGAAAGCTTTAAGCTTTTTCAGTGTTTTCCTACGGCCGTCTGTGGAGGACGCAGTTCTAACTGCAGCTCGACTATACTGATCAATTTCTGTTTGTTAAAAAAGTAGGGAAAAGATTTCTTTTGAGTTGATATAAAGTTTAACTACCATAAGTTTTAAGTTTAAATTCAAGGAATCCTTCCATAACACAATAAATAAATTCGATTCCCATTAAGCTTTCAAGAAATAGTTTTCATTCAGGAAAATACAGAGAAACCAGTGGCGGATCTAGGGGAGGGGCCCGGGGAGCCCGGGGAGCCCGGGGAGCCCGGGGAGCCCGGGGAGCCCGGGGAGCCCGGGGAGCCCGGGGAGCCCGGGGAGCCCGGGCCCGCTCTCCCTTATTTTGGGTAAAAAAGAAAACAATAACAGAAGGAAGATAAGCCGGCAGGAAAAGCAAAACAAAACCGCCCCCTCCACCCCCTCCCCCTTAGATCAACGTCTGGATCCGCCACTGGAAACACAAACTTCATAGCCTTCAACATAAGAAAATAAATTCTGAATAACGTTCAAAAAAAGGCGTTTTTAGAACTAACCTTTAATTTTGTTTTCCATTCGCAAAACTCTTTAAAGTCATCGTTGAATCACTTCGCCAAGCGCATGAGGTTTCTGCTACTTGCAAACTTTTCATATAGTTTTCCTTTCGTGATGACTGATTCCGGCTGATTCTCTGTCTTTCAGCGATAACCTTTCCTTTCCTTTCCTAAAACATTTATAGCGCTAAATGTTTTCGTCACTCTGCACTGCGGATTTTGTGTCCGACGCCGAGCCTGAGCTTTATATTACTCGGGCTTCCGTGGGAAAGCCCGAGTCTTAAAATGCTAGCGTTTTGGTCGCCAAAAGGGGGGTCATGGTCCCAGGCGTTCCATGCGTAGACCATGGAACCGGAGACGAGAAACGTGACATTGCTCGCTCTCCGTGACAGAATGCGGTATTTTGCGAAGAAAGTTTTGGCAAGAATCGCGCCTTATACATTCATCTCACATACAAAGATGTGGATCGTTTTCAGAAAGGGTCTGTCCACGAATTATATTGCTTGAAAGCCAGCCAGGTAAGCAGAGTTCACGCTCGAAACGTTCTCGTGAGATAACAACTGAGCCGATTGCGGTATGAGTTAAATCTGCGAAAACACTGGCAAAAAATAGGCAGTCAATGACGGTATGTGGCTATTGCTGTTATTATTTAGAATATCGCAGTAAAACAAATCATATAGCAATAAAACGAGCTAAATACGAAAACGTTTTTGAACTCGTAGCTCATTACAAACATGCGACTTGTTTCTTGTACCGCGCAAAATATGTCGATCTCCAAAGTTGTAAAGATAAGACTTTCGGTAACTTGAATTAAATATCTTACCTCCAAGTTAGTTGACTTTCTAGTCGGGTGCAGGAAAAAAAAATAACATTTCAATTTGGAGGCACATTGTGCGGGAGAATTAAACCTTCGATTGTGCGGGGAATTGTGCGGAATTACTGACGAACCAATGTTCTTGCCAAGTCCTAAGGAAAATCTGCATTGACTATAGTTTAGCAAGTTATTTCACTAGTAGTTCAAATATATGTAGTAGTCTTAGCAATCGCCAATTCTTTTAGAAAACTGTGTCTGACTGCAAGAGAAAATCATGTTGCGTGACATGAACTAGACGAGCATGAAACCAAAATAAATAGCAAAACAGAATGCCGCATCTTCCCTTATAAATGAGAGTCCTTTTTAAAATTACTCCTGCCTTGATTCAATAAAAATATGTAGCTTGAATATTTCTTCATAAACTGCGTTAAGGGTCTCAAATTCTTCGAAGTTATCCGCAAAATACGTAACTTGAAAGTTTATGCAAATTATGTGCAATGCAATTTGAACCAAGTCACAGGAGTGTTTTTTTCGCGAAGGAGTTTATCATGATACGTTTTGGCTCTCTCGAAAGGGATTATTCGCTCTCCAAAGGAGATATGACTCTTGAAAAGGGTGTAAGATCGCAACACGGCAAAGATGTTCAGCTACACAATTTACTCGGATCGCCACGACCAGCAAACAAACTTCGTACAATTTCTGCTAGCATGTACAAAGTAGTCGCCATAAGTTGTAAAAGGACCTCGAAAATTCTTTGCAAACAACTTCTCCATCAATGCGTAGATAGCTGTGCCTCATTCTTGAACCAAAATGGTTTAAACTCACAACTTGCGATAGGATGAGGAGGATCCTCAACGAAGCAACTTGAATAGTAAATATCCAAGCGGAACTCTTGTGCTAAAATATCCTGATTCTTTAATTTGCTTTTATTGTGTCCAATACGCGTTTTCGTAGAGTACGATTTGGTACTCTTGTACGAAGCCCGAGTAAACGCTCTTAGAGCTTCTAGTTCTTTCAGCTTCTGTAATCCTCCGTAAGAAAGAAAATGGCGACTGGTATATTCACCCATAACTCTTAGCCCTCGAAAACTTTAAGAAGCTCATAAAAACGTACAGAAAAGTTTTAAAATCTTCAAACCTAGCGTACACAATGTTGTTAGGGACAAATATCGCAAAAAATATGGCTTTCCTGGTACTTTATAGGCTGTGTAAGGTTCGCATGGAATTGTGGTAAAATGTGCAGTCGCCATCTTTTTTCCTACGGTGGATTAGTTTGCCGCGTCATCTTATGAATTTGTTGAGAATAAACAACTTGATCACGAAAGTACAGTAAATTTTATTCTCTTTGACAAATATTTTCCATAGTTATTTCATAAAAGGTGGTGTTTTCCGAAGGACATTGTTACGATGTAGAGAGAGGCAGTATTAATAAATTTGGAAAGTAGAAAGTAGGATTGAAAAAAAATTACACGTAATTCGTTTTGTTGTTATTGTAGGAAGCCTGACGAACGACCTTGGTCCGATGACTTGCAACACTACAAGTTCGTTTCTAAAGGTATAGCCACAGAAATCGACAGAACTGTATTTTAACCTTTTTTTCAGTTGTCCATCAAACTATATTATAGTTCATATATAATCTACAACTTCTCAGAGAGCTCATGGCACGAGTACAGCCCATGGGAAATAAAACCTACATGGGGTTACTGGAATATCCGTTCAGCGTATGGTTCACGTTTTCATTAATCAATCAACTTAAAAATTCTCGAGTCTGATTCATTAATAGCACCTAAAATTCCAGTTGATTCAGTAAAATTTGAAATTGATTGCAGCCGGTGAAACTCAGCACATTTTTAAGGTTGCCATAGCAGCCAACTTTTCAATCGGAGCTCTCGTCGAAAATAGACGCGGCAAGAATGTAACCCTCTACTAACTATGATGTAACCAAGATTGTCGCGTTCCAGAAGTGAATGCTGCAGAAAAATAGTATATTTGCCCTCGAAGCATCACTTCTCGGACAAATATTTGTTTTAAGAACATCACATTTCCAAGGGTCAACTATCAGACCGATAGTTTCCCGACAGAAACATTCTATTGTTTAAATAGAACGCCCACGGGCAACTATCAGACGATAGTGCCGCTCAGCGAAGTGACTAATGAAATGCAGCCTTCTCCTGAGTTTCTTTAGATGCAGATTTCAAAAGTTCAATGCCCCTTTTAGGATTTCAGTGAGAAGATATCGCGAAGAAGTAGTTTTGTTGGCTGCAAACTGCATGTCGTAGAGACGAACGCCGCAAACTTAAAGCTTACCTGCTTTTTACTTACTGCATCCTTAAGGTTACTCGATTTGATTTTTGAGTAAGGATTCCGTTCAAAGTTGAGCCACTAGAGCAGCACCATAAACAATCTGACAGAAATTCAAACGTTACTGGTGTACTATCGTTAAGACAACTATGTCAAGCCCGAAATCCCGATGTCATATTTCGAAAATAATCCCTGAGGGCAAGTTAATCGGTCTTATGAGGTATGGCGTCATTGCGTTGCTATGGTAACTCAGATGCTGGTGAAATGCACCCCATTTGAAACTTTCATCTTTCTCTAGTACGCAAGTAACGTTTGATTTTCTGTCAGATTGATAATGGTGCTGCTCTAGTGGCTCAAATTTGAAAGGTGTCATTACTAAAAAATCCGATCAAGCCACCTTAAGGTAAATTGAGCAATTTGAACGGGGAGTACTTCAAACTATTCATTTTCATTTTTATGATACAATGTGAGTGTGATCTGGTGAATTTCAAATCACAGTCCGGGCTAAAATGAAATGAAAATGACACATAAGTGGTAGATGTTTCAACAATCAATCAATCCATCAATCAATCAAAATCACTACCCGTTTTTCGGGTTATGATATCAACGGGAGGCATTAGCAACTCGGGCGTCTTTCTTTAAAGCAAGCGACCGAGAGAAGCTGGCTGAAATTCAAAGTAACTTACAGGACACTTGTTCTGAACTCTTCGCACGTACGTGCACTCTGTTATGCGAAAACCAAGTTGGCGCAACTTGCGTGGACATTTGTCAGAGTGATAATTGGCCTGAAACTATTTATCTGCACGTTGGGTACAATTTTTTTAGTTTCCTTTTTCGGTGGGAAAGATTTAATTGATTTCTTTGATTATTGGCGTCCGAAATAAAGACCGTTTGAATTTTAAAAGGATCTTATCTATTTTTCTATTGCATTTCATCATATTTTTAAAACTTCATTTTTGTTAATACTACTCATTGTTTTGGATTTGGACGACAGTTTTGTCATCCCATATCCTTACTTTTGTACCTGTAAGCTTCAAGGCAAGAGATGTTCTGGATTGAGAAATAGAAAACATGTCAGATGAACATATAAAAAAGTTATTTTTAACTTGTATGCAGTAGAAAATATTTCGTTTCTTATTGAGCCGACCGTGTTTTTCATAGGTTTCTGATTACTCACTTTTTGTCGATAAAACTTTGGGTAACTTCAACCTAACAGATGGCGGATAGTCTGGTTACACACTTCCACTATTTGTACGTCAGCTACGTCAATTGCATTAGCGTGGTATTTTCAAAGTGAGTTAAATCAGCATTTTTGTGCAGCGAGTTATAAGATCATGATTGCCTCGAAACTTGCGGATACAAAACGAGATAGCTTTAAGGCTTATTTGATAAAGTACGGAAAAAAATTGTAATCGGATTTCAAAATTATAGGTTGCTTTTGTAAAAAAGAAGTTTTGAAATAATGGTGATATCTCGAACGCTTTTAGTCTCAAAACAAAACTAATTAAATGAGATTTCCTTCCGGGCAAAATCAAACATTTGAAGGGCGCTAAACATTAATATTAAATATTTCCTGCTAAAGTGCATGACTTAAAATGAAACCGGCAACGTGCAAATAACTAGGCTCAGGCCATCTTAACTTAACGTTCCTGCCGACATTTCATTGGTCAATTAACTTTCTTAACTTCTTTATCACTACCAGTCTCCTTCAGTCTAGGAGAGTGCATTGGAGCAGGAGCTTTTGGCCAGGTACAGTTTATATCGTTTTGTTATCCTTAGATCAAACTAAAATTTTCGAGTAGGCACGGCCATAGAATCATGAAACTTGAAATATTATGCTACCCTTTTCTCATCAGTGTTAAGTACCCAGGATGAATGAATGACAGAAGTAAAACAAGGCGGAATTACTCCAAGGTTTCTTACCCAAAGTACAACAACC
>Ga0126339_10000803_pt1 | contig 19130 bp, 20 predicted proteins | sample OrbTmetagenome_2_FD_92532 | JGI IMG/M metagenome (GOLD analysis project Ga0126339, IMG submission 92532) | Coral microbial communities from Petempiche,Puerto Morelos, Mexico - Orbicella T R C metagenome | ecosystem: Host-associated > Invertebrates > Cnidaria > Coral | place: Petempiche,Puerto...
ATTAAAGTGAGTTTTTGTTTTCAGTTGGAAGGTATGGAGTTAAAGCTGCAGCATTTTCACAGTGACTTAGCTGATAAGACCCAGTGGATGAGTGACACAGAAACTCTGCTCAAGTCTCCCGCGTTCAATCTGGATGACGAGAACATTACCAGCGATAAAGTGGCTCAGCAGAACGAACTTGTCGAGGTAACATTTCAGTTTTGTAGAATTTTATGACGAGAATCACTGAAGGAACGAACGAACGAGCTAACGAAAGAATATGATAAATAAATCATTAGATGACCTGATAGTGTTTGAACAATCGAAAGCGGGTTTGTGGGTAGTTGTAGGCGAGGAGAGGAAAATGATATTTTATTAATTTTTGCTGCTGTAAATTCTGACAGTTGTCTTATATTTAAGTAGAAAATTTAATGTAGTGCGTCGAGTCGGTTCTCCAGTGTTGCTCGTGGAGTAAACCTAACTACAATCAGTATTTTTATTTAGCAGTGTAATATTACAGTACGTGAAGTAAGGGATGCTTGTTCAAATAAAAAAAAGGGTTAGTTAACAATCGTTATAAAAAAAAAAAGAAAAACAAAATTTAGCTGCCTCTTTCTGAGGAGGGACCTAGGAGTTTTAAGCTGGACGGATGCGAATGCTGTTTACCAACTATATGTGGTCACGTGCTATTTAAGTCGACCGCTGCTCAGGTAGTTTTCGATCGGATCGCAGGCTCAAGCCAGGTTCACTTAATGTAATCAGGAGCTCCGCTTTAAGGCTTGGCTGAATCTATGTATCAGTGAAATTAACGAACGTTTGCCGTTAAATTTTGTTAACTATCACATTGTATTGGCTTCCGAGTTTGACAGTAATATCTTTCCTTCCCCCTCCCCTCAGTCACTGGACAACGCAAGAAGACAGCGCAAACCAAGCGTGACGGCCGTGCAGAAGAAAGGAGAAGAGTTGATCGAGCACTGCCGTAACCAAGGCAACATACCAGTGTCTCTTGAACAGTCGCTTAGCAACTTCTCAGACCGCTGGAATTCCGTCGGAAGCTTGATAGACGACCGCAGACATAAAGCACAGCTGGCGCGTCGAAGGCGGGATGTACAGGACTTGATGGTGACATTGGAAGCGGTGTTAAAGGACGTGGAGAGAGTCACGACCAAGTTTAGCGCAGAGGTGCCTGAGAACGAGTACGAAATGAAGTCACAACTGGAGTTATGCAAGGTGAGTTAAGGTCACACCTCCCGACTAAAACATGAGGATTGTGAATTGTATCAATTTTGAGGGAATTAGATTGTTGGAATGAAACGTCTTGATTTTATGTTCCTTAATCTTTCAATAGACCCTTTTCGTAAATGGCTTCTAATGGTAAATTCTCTTGTAAGTATTAAAATTAGCCTTACTAACCTCGTTTTTAAGTTGATAATTCAAAAGAATTTCTACTCTCACCTGAAGTTAGGGAGGCTAGTTCAAATGCATGCAAAAGAATTTTAAATTGGCAGCCATTTATGTAAAGGGTGACGGTCTTATGTGCTCTGCCATCAAGTCGTCTTTAAGATGTAGTATTTTAAGCCATTTGCTCGATTCGTATATACATCTTTCTGTTAAGGCACTAAGAAAATTCGAGTGTATTAAGACATTTTGGAATTGACGCGCCCCATCTCTAGATTTCTTTAACACTACGAATTTACAGTATTTCCTGAAAATCGAAAATCTCACTAAGTATCAATTAACCAAGGTAGAAAACACCAAAATAGTGATAATCAACCAAAACGAAACGTGACAGGTTAAGGGATGAACCTGAAAAGACAAGGCAACCCTTTTAATGGCCCAGTTGCAACTGATCTCTAAGGAGATATTCTCTCTACTAGAACCATAAGAATATACCGCGATTAGTAAGGAGAATTTCAGAGTTGACATTGTGAAAATCGTTTCCACTGAAGGTGAAACTCGAGGAAATGAGCACCAACGAGGTGTCCCTAATCAAGGTTCGAGAATTGTCACGCAACCTGAGTAAGGAAGACAGGCACACCCCACACCTCCAGTCAGGGGTGAAGCGCCTTGACGACCGCTGGTCAAAAGCGCAGACGACCTTGGAAAACAGGCAGAAACAGCTTACGGCCGCGCTGGAGTCTGGGCCACCTAAACAGTTTCTTAGCACGATGGACGCCGTTCTACTCAAGATTAAAAACATGGAGTCACAACTTGGCTCGGAGTTTCTCATCACTGACACAGCCTCACTTGAAGAACAGCTACAGAAGTACAAGGTTGGCATGCACGAAATCTTATTTTTTTATGCTACCTTCTAGCACGTTAAACAACATGATGTTATGAGCGCAAAGATTGGTTAGACAGAAAAGTCCTTATTATGGCCGTTTGACGTTTGCGAAGCAAGCGTTTGACGTTTATGAGAAAAGGTTTTGCCCAAAATATTAACGGAATGCAGTGATCTCTAGGAAAGAGATTCAATTTGCGCCACCACCAAACTTCAGCCTTGTGTTTACAAGTGCGTCAACAGTGTTAATCCATTTCCATCTTGTCCGTCGTTAGTCAGGCCCCATCCACACTACACCAGAAAAATTTGAAAACAGTGATTTCACTCTGAAAACGCATCAGATATTTTCCGTTCGCGCTACGCCGGAGAAATTTGAAAACGCAACAATCACCGGTCATTTTGGATTAGTGTTTGAGGAAATTCGCATGGTTACTGTAATGGCATCGTTTTCGAAAAGCTCCGCTTTCAAAATGTTTTCTGTCCACACTAAAACGCAAAGCCGGCGTTTTCAAATTGCTCCGGTTTGAAGAGCGTTTTTTCGAGAAGCTCCGTTTTCGTGACGGATTAGTGTGGACGGGAGGCCTAACCGTGGAAATAAAGCTGCGTTTTCAAATTCCTCGGGCGTAGTGTGAACGGGGCTTCATCCTTTCTTGCTAATGGTTTTGCTGTCTTTTATCAAGTACCCTAGTGCTGTTCTTGCAAAGTCTGACCATTGTCCTTGAGATTTCCTGTAATCTAGGGACGCTATCACGCACGACATAACGAGCGTTCGTGTTTCTCTTTAACAGCAACTACAGTCGAACATGACAGAACAGCAGCGGAACATGGATTATCTGAACAGCACTGGGGACAAGTTTGTTAAATCCCTACCAAGACAGAGATCAGAACAGCTGAGATCTAAACTCTCCGACCTGAATGATAAATGGAGGGACATAAATCTCCATGCGGAGAAGCGACAGAATCAAGTAAGAAACTTATGAAGCTTTTTGCACGTTAAAATAGATCATGTGACTGTTGCACCTTTTCACTTTCGCTTTCACTGCAAGTTACATTGTCCTGATGTTGATAGCCTGCGAGCATGATTTCGCGTTTTGGGCCTAGGAGGCAAAAGAGACGCGCGAGTCTAGTTTTTAAAAGCCCCCGCGCCCTCCCCTCCACCACGTCGCTCGTTCCGCAACGTACGTTGTTCGTAACCTTGCTCGCACGCCAAAGCGAAAAGCCAGATAGCAGCGCTTGAGTGTGCTCGACACCGGTTTGAGCGGTCTAAGTTCAAGCCCTGCCCAGGGTCATCATGTTGTGTTTTTTGGAAGACATGTTACTCTCAGTGCCTCTCTCCACTCAGGCGTGCAAAAAGATACCGGCAAACTGTTAGGAAACCCTGATTGAATGCGATGGGTTCTTGAGAAGGACTAGTAGCCCGTCCAGGGGTCGGGGGAGTAGAAATACTCCTACACCTGTAGTAGTTTCGTCCTACAGGAGCAGTAGTTGTTCGCCAGCAGTTGCGGGCCACTAGCCTTAGTCTTTTTGCAATATACCAGCGTAGAATGATGTTTTGGGTAGTTTGTGACTGTTTATTTTTTTCATGTCAGGTCTCGAAGGCCGTAAATCAAACTCGTCAGTTTACTGAAGAGATCCGAGGGTTGTTCAAATGGATGACAGATGCAAGTGCTTTCCTCAAAGATCAGGAGCCAGCCTCTGGAGATCCGGAAACACTAGAAGCTCAATTGGATCAGAGTGAGGTCAGTTCATTCACGTACGTAAATCTCTAGAACAACTAAAGTGGCAAGACTCTTCATGTTGTGTAGTGGGGAAAAATGCAGTTGACAAAACGCGAAGTTTGCAGTAGTGCAAAAACCAGAAGCCTTAATTTATATGTTTTTACACCGCTGGTTTCAATACTGATCTGCGAACAGACTAAATTTTCCGTGTCCCTTTCTTGCATTTTGGCTAATTATTTTAAACTGCAAATTTTCAAGTCAATAAATAAACCTCACATGCCTTGTTTAACTGAGCAGTTTTCGAACGTGTTTACGCGTTGTCTTGAATTGGTTATAAGCACGTATATCGTGGTTGGTTTCAAAATCATTTATAAAACAGGTAGCTCTACAAATTTGGATATTATAGGTTTGTATTTCTTTCTTCCTGTGAAGTCCTGAACGTTTTCGTGAAAGTTTGAAAGAACTCGAAAAATCTGTTAAATTTCACACCTTATAGTTGTCCACTCTTATTATTGTCAGGCCCTTCAAGGAGACGTAACCAAGCTTCAACGCAAGCTTGATTCATTGAATGAGACCGGTACATATATGATCAGCAAGGCGGCACCAGTTTTTGCAGGAAAACTGAAGGACGAGCTGGAAGAGTTGAACGGGCGTTGGGACGAGCTTGTTCGGGTAGCTTTGAGAGTGAAAGATAATTTGGTAGCTTCCCTGGAGAAATACCAGAAACTGACACACGACATGAAAGAGATTAGTCACTGGATCATGCAGGTAGAAAGGTCAATTGCTGATGATGAGGGTGACATAACGAGTGGAGGAATGACCAAGGAGAAGACGGAACAGTACAAGGTAGAGTTGCGTGACAGGGTGGAATTGCGTGACATGTTAACTTGACGCGACAGTTTCACCTGACACGACAAGTTGACGTGGCTTAACGTGTTGTTCTGTGGACGGAATAATTTTTAACTTTGCCCCTTTTGGTTTGATATGGTTGAGTACTATTTGCTTATGTGGTGGAATTATCGATTGCAGATTGCGAGAATGCAGAGAATGAAGAATCGTATTTTCTCTATCACGATGAATTTCCATTTCGTTAGTAGTGATACTTTGCCTTCAGTTTTAAACTTATTTAACGTTCCCCACGAAAAGGTACAAGTAAATATTCTCTGTCCATTCCTTGCAGGAGCTCCAACAGGATATCTCTAAACGCGCCCCAGTCGTGGTGCGAATCAACACAACTGCCAATCAAATGATTGACAACACAAAACAGGGAAGCCCCGCCCTCTTGAAGGAAAACCTGAAAAAGTTGAACGGAGACTGGAACCGACTGAAGACCAAGGTTGCACAGCGGCAACATGAGTTCAAGCAGACGCAGTTAGAGCTGGAGCAGTTTCACGTGTTGACGGAGCGGGATTACAAGCAGATGGGCGACATCGATCGTGTAGTGGAGAAGAGCTATTACGTGCTTGAGGGAACTGAGGCCGAACTGGACGATGCTTTAAGGGTATGAAAACAATATGGATTATCAACTGTATGGGGAGTAGAGATGGCGTAGTGGTGAGACCGCTCCCCTCCCACTGCTGTGGCCCGGGTTTCATTCCGGCCCGGTGCCATATGTAGGTTGAGTTTGTTGTTGGTTCTCGCCTTTCATCGAGGGTTTTCCTCCGGGTTCTCCGGTTTCCCTCCCTCCACAAAAACCAACATCTCCAAATTCTAATTCGACCAGGATAGAGGACCCGAATGAAAACCAGCTAAGGCTGATGTGGCTTCCTCCCTAAATATTGTAATTTATTCCTTTATTTAATTTATTAACGGAATGGAAACCAAGTAGAGGGTTTGTGCAGAGACACGCTGGAAGTCTTCTCATTGGTTTACCAGGCCTGGAAAACTGTGAGAAAAATAAACTTAATTTCTGCGAAAGGTCTGGACTTTGATCAAGTGGTATCAAATTGCCTTGGACGTAAACGAATTACTAGAATTATTAGAATTTCTAGTGTTAAGTATTCATACTACTGGATCCTGACACTCTGGTTGTGTGATTGTAACGTAACACTTTTGTCTTGATTTTAGAATCTAAACCGTCACGTGGCAGCCATTAAAGAAAGCGGCCCTGGTTCGGTTCCAGATCTCGCCAGGCAGCTGATGAGCAAGAGAATCGCTGTATCGATAATCAGGAAAGACCTAGATGATTATGAGGTGAAGATCATGCAAATCACCTCAAATATGACTAATATGATAAGATAAATGGTTTTGCGCGAAAGTTATTATTCAATTCTTACAGCACTGAAGCTCACTCAAAATGCCTTCAGTATTGCTGTGTTCACCTCTAAACTAAGGTCTCTTTCTTGGTGTAAGTATATTTTCTCTTCGTGCGCTTTTTTCGCTTTACTTGGTCTTCCTTTGCTTTTGCGCATTTGCGGGTTTAGCTTTACGTAACTACTTTTTATCCTAAGTTATTATCATTTTGTGTGCCGATGACAGCATTTTTATTCTTTTGTTAATTCTTGGGTATCTTTAAGATAGTCTATTACATAAGCCTTATTGGCTTCCCTGCGCTTCCTTGCCTTATACGTTGATATTTTGTAAATATATCAAATGACAAAAAAACAAAACAAACAAACAAATAAACAAAAAAGCTGCAGCGCCCTTGGATGCCAAAAGCTTCCTCGCGCGCTTTTTGTAGACATTTGACCAAAGGGAGCATGGAAGGTGTATTTCCGGCGAAATTCACTGTACTATTATAGTGCGTAATCAACCATAGTATGTGATGAATTTAGCTGGAAATGCGGTCGAATAAGACTCCTTGCTCCCTATGATTGGTCAAGCGCCCGAACACTTCTTTGTAGTCTTGAGTCAGGCATGTTATAAATCGTTCTGCGTCGCTGATTTTGTTGTCCTTGTTTATCACTTTCAGGATCGTTGGTCTGATGTTCGTGGTAAAGTCGATAAAACTCGTCAAGTTCTTGAAGGCGAAATACAGCGGCGACAGCAGATGAGGAAAGACCTGGAGACGATTCGAATGTGGGTGATCAAGATTGAAGTGCTCATCAATTCTAAATTGACCAAACACGAGGAGATGGACGAGAGAGAAATTAAGGTGTGTTTTAAAGGTCCTAGTCAGCCACACCTTTGTTTTTGTTTAGTTGCGAGAGTTAGGCTTTTATATAGAATGTCCAAATGAAGGAACTAACTGTGAAACTACGAAAGATAATTAAACATACATTCAGATACACAACTTGCTGTAAAGCAATAAGATTTCGCTTCACCGTGCAATATCAATAATTTCGATGGCATCGAAAATGGCGGAGGCTGACTAGGGTTTAACGAAGAAAAGAAAAAAAACGAAGAGACAAACAACAACAACAACAACAACAACAACAACAACAAAAACAACTTTATATCAAGAAACGTTAAAAAAACGAACAAAACAAAATAGCAACAAAAACAAAGCAACATATCTTTCGTCCTTCATTACAAACCACATATTTTATTTGTCAGCAAATGTCCATTATAATTAACTCTCTATGTCCTACAACAACAGGCTTTAGAAGAGGAATTTTCTCTGAATCAATCGCTATTGAACTCAGTCGAATCCACGTGCAACGAACTGAGCAATACTCCCAAAGGCTCGGTGTACCTCAAGTTGATTAAAGAACTGGAGCAACTCCGAACAAAGTGGGTTGCAATCCACACCAAGTTTAGAGAAGTCAAAGAACAGCCCGGCAAGAAACTAGAGGCAGAGTTTGATACGCTTCACGGACAGACATTAACTGATTTGGACAAGATTCAGCGCGGCGTCAAAAAGCTGAAGTTGGAGTCCGCTGAGCCGAGGAATATTAAGAGTCTCCTGGATAAATGTGTGGTAAGCGTAATCATTGTTCGTTCAATTTCTTCATTAACATAAAATAATTAAAATAAATAACTTTACTTAAGTGTCAAATGTATTTCGCACTGGTGTGCTGATTGGGAACACTATAAATAAATAAACAAATCTTTCAAATTGAACATAAACTATTCAGAATCCCAACTGGTCGCAGGCTGACAAGTTGGTTATTTACCCAACGCGGTCGAGGAGTTGAACTCGTGACTACTAAAAACAAATCCAGATGGCGGTAGAATGGAAGATTTGAACCAGGGACCTCCAGATTTCAAAAAAAAAAAAGATCTAAAAAACGAAACAAAACGTCAATAGCCACTAGGAAACTTTCTATTGGAAAATACTTTTGAGTATCCGAAACAGGTTCCTTGATGAATTAACAAGCTCGCTCTTGGGATGTGGTTCCATCAACGTGTCATACAATGATTGATTAGTTCGCATAGCAACTCAACTGACCGCAGAGACGATAGCTGCGGGCTCAGTTGGATAAGATGGGATTGAGGATGTCAAAGTTTAATTACTATGCCGTATAAAATTGCCTCGTTGAGGAGAGGTGAAATGAAGGAAAAAACGCTATACATCTTCGTTTTAGCTGTGTTCGAATTCGAAAGTCTGTATTACGTATTCAATTCAGTTCTCGCTTGCTTTCCTCCATTGGAAGTCTTTGTTTTGTCTATAGTGTTGAATCGTAAGCACTTGAGTTTTAATCTTATTGGACGCGTTCCTTTTGGGTGATCCGGATCAGAATCAGTGATCAAAGATCACTTGGATCATGGTGCATCAAAGGAGCCGATGAATCCGTGACCAGAGTGGATTCATTGGCCTCTTTGATGCACCATGATCTGAGTGATCTTGGATCACTGATCCTTATCCAGATCACCCCAAGGGAAGGCACCCTTTGTTGCTCTGCGGTAGACTTGTGGTTTGGGATAATTTTTAAAATATGATAAAGAATTACATGTAGCAGGGCTAGATAATCCTGCAGACAGCTGTGGGCGAGAAGTTTGATCATCAGGTGATTGGTTGTTGTTATTAATAATTTAGTACTTTTAGCTACCATCTCAGCGGCGAGAACTTGTAGTCGCGGAAACTTTCTTTTTTTCGCATTCCTAGTCAATCATTTGATAACTTTTCAAACATGCGGTGTCAGGTCACTTTCTAGCTCTGCTATCAGCCAGTTTGTTTCGGAAGATTTTATAACGCTGTCATTGATGAAGGATTATTTTCTGGAATCTTCCTTTTGAAGGAAAGATCGTGGATGATAACTCATCTTTTTGTGAACACAAGAGCATGATTTAAATGAATAATTCGGGATTTAAAACAGCGCTCTTAAACACAGACATAAATCAGTTTTTTTCTAAAATTTGTATCACGTCTATGTTTGAGGTAATTTTGAAATGCGTTATTTCAATGTGTAATCAGCATTAAATACTCACAGACTCGTTCAGAAGTAAAATAAATCGTGCAGCTTTTCAAAACATAAAACTTTTTTTTTACATTATTGCAAAAGAAAATTATTTAACCAAGGGGACGGGCTTCATTACTATCCATATTGAAAAATTACTGAATTCTTTGAGAGACTCAACCTCGCGCAGATTTTTAAATGCGAACGCAAGATCTAGAGATAACGTGAGGCCTTTGTCATCTTAATGAATTTGAGATAGAAAGTTTGAAGTTTAGTCTTGAAATGGCGCTTGTTTCCAATATTTTGTTGTTTGCGGGAATCGAACAAAATCTTGTTTACAGTTGTTGCATTCGGGTTTGTTTTCTCGGCAGAATCTGAATTCTATTTGTATTTTTAAACTTTGGCTCTTTTGTCGAAAATGCTAAACCGCAATAAAGTGTTAGAATTTCGTTCGAAAATTGAATAAACCTTGTGTCATTGAGCCGTCCTTGTTGCTTTGAATTACAATTACGATATTTTCAAAATTGTAAAAACAAATCTTACTGTAGTTTCAACAACCTATTTTTCAAGCGACCTCCTGTAGTGACTGTTTTGAGCCAGGATTTTCTTTTTCCGTCGACAAATTAAGTTTGTAGATTTGTGATGTAGATTGTTTTTCGCGATCAGTTTGCTGGAGGATGTTTTCGTCATTTCGCGACAAGTTGCGATCTGTTGCTGAGGTAATTTTGTTCGTTTTATTTTGTTACGCATGTTCTCTGTAGGTACTTTTTCCTCTCTGTAAGAAACCCAGAACGTTGCACGAAGAACTACGAAAATTAGTGTTATTTTTAAAGCCGGTCGTGCGTTTACGTGTATGTTTTCACTTTCAAAAATACATGTAGGATAGCTCTTTCCTGGAATATTTGCCATCAGAAGCATCAGGAAAGCACTTTTACCGAAAACTTTTGAGGTTAAGGCAAGTCTTCACGTATACTTGCCTCATTGGAATTTTTTGTCGTTTTCTAATAGCTAGATGAACTTTAAGTCACATTGTGCAAATTTTTACAACAAATTTGTTCAAAAGAGTGGAGATGCTGTTTTGGGCGAGTCTAGAAACGTTCAAATATAAACCATTAATATCTGGCTTAGCAACGGTGGCAAAGTGGAAAGTAGCACCTTTTACAGTTAAGGTTTTTAAGTTACGTTATTGCTGAAGTTTCTTATTGAAGCGCGGAAATTACCACAGAATTAAAAGCTATTAAAATTTCACTTAAGTTACCGGGCACATCAGTGGTCGACCGCAAAAATTGGTCTCGTAACGAGTGCTTTTGGTAGGGACCATTACCAGCCGAGACCTGGAAAGAATAGGCCTGGCGCGGTGTTTTAGGGAAATACGCTTAACACGCATGTGGTTTCCTTGATTTATATGTGTGTATTTCCCGTTGAATGAAGTTACATTGAACAAGTGTTATTACAAGTCTTCCTGAGATCTTACGCGCGCGCGTCAAGGCACGCGTTCGTGATATCGCGCGGGTCATTAGAAGCTTCGTGGATTTGCGATGCGTTAGTGACGACTTAGTTGGACAGCGGGAATGGCGCAGCAGTGAGAGTGCTCGCCTCCCACCAATGTGGTACGGGGTCGATTCCTACCCGATGCCATATGTGGGTTGAGTTTGTTGTTGGTTCTCGCCTTGCTCCGAGAGGTTTTCGCCGGGTACTCCGGTTTTCCTCCTCTCCAAATTCCCATTCGATCAGGATCTGCATGAAAACTAGCCAAGGCTGATGTCACTTCCTCTCTGAATATTGTGATTCTTTTTAAAGGACCTCAGTCACGGTATTTTGAGTTACTTTGCCCACGTACAAAATTACCTTTAAATTGAAGGAAAGTTGAAAATAGTAGTTTACTAAGATAGAAAAACACCAAAGAGACAATAATAAACCATAAAGGAACAAGTATGGTTAAGGATGGAGAAGATTGACGCGGATTACAAACGACGAACTTGAAAAAAATTAGGCTAAACTTTTCAAGATGTTGTAATGGCTAAACGTTGACGTTACCGATGTAACGATGTGTCTCTCTCTCTTCAGACATACAAAGATGAATTGTCCACCATCAAAAACGACTTGGATCAAGTCAGGAAGCTTGGGTTCCAGATTATGGAGCGAGTTCCAGAAGAAAAGAGGACTGGAGTCGAAAGACGAGTCGAGGAAGTCGTTCACGAGCACAGGGAACTGGAGAAGAAAGTGCGGACAAAGGAGGAGGTAAGTGCATGCGCAGTAAGCACAACTGGCTTACGAGCTGACAAAGGCTCTCCTTTAGAGGCAAATCTTTGTTTTCGTGTAGGGTGAAAAATTAGCGAAAATGTACTGCTGTTGTCTGAGTGACCGCGTGTGAGAAAATGTATATACGATGTAAATGCGTTAAAGCCTTTAAGAGAAAAGCTCGTATGCACAGGAAAACAAGGCAAAACTGAGATTATATACTTTCACTGATCTCTATATATCATTTAGGTTCTACATACAAGGAAAGTACCAATTTCACTTTTCAGTGTCAAATTCTTGCTTTTCAAGAAAAACCATGCTTAGAAATTTTTCATACATTGTCAATCTATCAGAACAAAGAAGTCAATTCTGAGGTATCTTGTTTATCTTGGTCCAACACCAGTTTCTCAAAATTAATATTTCAAGGAGTTTAAAGTATTTAGCAATGAGGTTAGGTACTCCAAGCTAGCAACTAAACGAGTTAAACTTCTGAAAAACTGAATGTTAAGGTTTTTTTTTTACATTGCCCTTTAGAGAAGTCTCCGGCCTCGTTCAATTACTTGAAGTTGTAGGATTTGAACTCGCGATCTTTTGATTTCAATTCCGCCCACACTCTTCGTTCATGGCAGCTCTTCACAATAATCCACTCGAAAACAGAAACAATAATTTCCTTTCCCGGTGGGATTAACAAGAATAAAGCTCTTTGAAATATTACGCCAGCTGTGCTGCCCATCCACGTGGGAGATCTTGCTATACTTAGCTCTTACGCTGACGCACAAGGGTTAAAGTTAAAAAACAAATTTGGAATCTAATATGTCCTCTACTCTTTACTGATTGCTTTTTGTGTGGTTTCACATGGCTTGGTTTTCATGGGAATTTTCTGGTAATTTGTTAGTATGTTTAGGGAAAATCCAGTCTTGTTGCAGGACAAAGGTTGATGAAATCGTTTTCGAGCGATTTAGTTTCTTTAATTTCTGTGCATTGATTGTTGTCAAAGTTTAGTTCCAAATAATTGAACGTTGACTTAAACAGGAATTTTGAGCTTTTATTCAGGTTAGTAGACTCGAAACGTTTTTTTTTTAAGCGACGAAAATCACAAGAAAGTCATATAGTTGTTATTTGTCTCGATAAACATGGAAGCACAAAAGGGTGGATTTGATGGCTTGCAATGACCTGTAAACAATCTCACAAGTATGGTAATTTTGGCAGCTTGTTATAATGGCAGGATCGCGTGATTGCGTCGAACGAAATCCTGAATTCTAGCATATTTATTGAATGGGGATAGTCACCTCGCCGTGCCTTGAAAACAATTGTCTCTTCTTGTCTCACTGTCAAACTTGAGGACATCCGGGAAGATCCCCAACGTGTAATCTTAGTTTTCGTTGACCCTCTTTTTGTATTTCCGGGATATCAAGAGAAAATCTGAACAAAAACAACACAGTTCTCTTCAGTAACACTCGATTGCTTTTTGTGAATTCATTGTTTTATCCTTTTGATAACTATGAATTTTGATCTGAAATTGATATTTCTGCTCTGATTTTTCCAAGGTTTTGTGAAAGTGGTCGATAAAATTCGTATTTTTTTGGTTAGTGTTTATTTTACCCTGCTGTGATTTTGTTCCTTAACTCTTTTAAGCCCAAGATTGAACCATCAATTCTCTCCCGTTATCTCTACACATTTCTTGTGGTCTTAGATATGAGAATTTATTTGTACTGATTGTAATCACCTGTCTGCTTCACTAAACATGGATAAATATTACAAAGAGAAATGATATGTCTGATCGCACTTGAGGAGTCAAGAGTTTAATTCATGAGAAGTTGAAGCGATTTCAGTGTTGTTTCATAAATTTCACAAACTTACTTGACAATGTTTCTTACAGGTAATCTGGCGATATTTCAATGGTTTATCTTTCTGGGTAAATTTCTCTTCTGACCAAGTTATTCTTAACAAGCAGATGAATAACAATTTGGTCGATTTTTTTTTTTGAACACAGCTTTCATTATTGGCTGGTCAAGGCATGAATTAATTGCTATACAGCAGGATTCAAAAGTGACCTTTTTTTGTTTAACCTAATACTTGCTGTTTCACGTCGACTTAGCAATCATTAAGCCATAAACAAAATCTGCATTTTATTCTTTCATTGGGTTTCGTTCCGTCGGCCCTCCCAGATCTTGCACAGATAAGCTGCGACATCTGTTGTGATTCTCGTTGGATTTATTATTCCAGCGGCGTTGCTGCAGTGTTTTGATTGCAGTCAAAATTATCGCTTCGGTTATTCCGCCTGATTTTGAAATGACTTAAGTACAACTCCGTGGTAATTTGGAAATTTTTTCCGAGGAATGCGATATCCGACAGAATCGAAAGGTAACCGATTAGTTCATTCTTTATAGTGACTTGAATTGACGGTAAATCTTTAAACTTTAATACGTATTTTTACGTTTTGGATTGCGAGCTTGAAGAATTGTAATTCTAACAACTTACATTGGGAAAGAATTTGAAAGCCGTGTTCTTGAGTTTTTGTTTTGCAGTGGCAGCTTTTACAAACGTTTTCGTCGTCGCTGTGAAATGAAAACTTGTGCCAAATTATTTTGTGACTTAATATTTATTTCTCAGTGTTAGTTGTGGTCGTAGGTGCGGCCAGCAAAGATTTTCTTCGCTATCATGATTTTTTTTACATGGTATAATTTTGTATTTTTTCTGAAGAGTGATTTGTTTACAGAAATCCTACTGCATCAGTTCTGTAATGCTTTCCATCTATCAGTCATGTAGTTTTTCTATTGGAATTACCTCTCACTAGTTTCCTTGTTTCCTTATCCCACGTTCTAAGAACTGTAATGTTATGTAATTGTAAAAAAGGCATTCCTTTTGGAAGTTCAAAGTTGTTTTTTTGTTACTTTTGTTAGCTATTACGGGAGAAAGCTACGAAATTTTTGACCGCTTGAAAATTCTGGCTCAACACACTTGAGTTAGTGTGAATGTGATACACATTGAATATCAACATGTTTTGGTCAAGAAAGAGAATGCCTGTCTTTTAAGTCTGTTATCTAGCAGTCACACAATAAAGCAAAAACTCAATTGGATTCCTCGAAATCCGTTTTTTATCCTGTGTTTTTTTGTGGAAAGTATATTATTGTAAATTTTCAGGATGTCATATTATCATAAGCGACTTGTTACAAATCTACAGTATTAATTTGAAGTGGATTAAGTGATTTTGTTGTTATTTATTTTAATTTCAAAGGGACCCGGTAGTAAACTTTTTGTGTGATATCAGCGACTGGAGTGTTTTGTCTTTGTCTTATCTTTTGATAAGGTGAAACATATCTAGGTTATTTCGGGTTATTCTTGATGGCGCTGTTAAAAATCTTTACCGAAAGTCACAACACTCATAAATCATGTGAGGGCGTGCGCGATGTTACGTACACAGGCTACGAAAATGTCTACGTATGTGAACTTGGCGGCAAAGTCACGCGATTGACCATCAAGTGGCGTGACACAACACATGCCAAGGATTATTTCTGTCACGAGATAAATATACTTCCTTCCAACCGCGAACGTGGCTGTGAGTTAGCTACTGCGCTCGTCAAAGGTTGTGTCTTGTGAAAACTTGTCTGGGTTGATTTGAAATAGAGCATTTCCAAAATTCGATACAGTGACACTAAGCTGTTTGGTTTTTAGGCATTCCGTGAGGCTTTGCCGTTAGCTGAGCGACTCGAGAGTGATATGAGCAGCCTGGAGAACTGGCTGGAAGACAAGACAAGTGATGTTAAGAGGAGAGAGGAAGCAGGATTCCCAGAGGATGTGGACGCCGAGATCAAGTGGAACAAGGTTGGTTTGGCGCATGGTTTAATCTTGTGTATTTTGTGGCGTAGAGTTTCCCGTCGATCTAAAGCGCTAGCGTCACGTAATCCTATTGCTAAGGATGAGACGCATTTCGTGATTCGATAAACAACCGCAGGGAATTGAGACAGATCCGCGTCCGAAATGATCCGCAGTGAGGTTCTAAGCAGCCCACAGGAAGATACATTGAGTTTTTTCAACAAAGCGCGAGGATGGGATTTGCAGATTATCTCTCGTTTGAACTTGCTTGTAAGCAAATATAAACTGTTCCCGACCCTAGGCTGTGGTGTAACGACTGCGGCATTTTGATCCATAATATTAATTCGTTCCTTTCTACCAATGCCCGTAGTTTTTCAGTGAAACAATTCGTGCTGACAGCCTCTAATCCAATATCACAGTGTTTACAAGAAATACTATAGAGATGCGTCCTAATCAAGGCTGTATTTTATCGTCACGAAACGAAGCGACTTTACTGAAGCTTTCACACTACTTGTGTGGAAAAAACAAGAAGAGTATTTTTCTTTTACGAGAGGAAAAAAAAAATGCCTGAAGGTTTTATCTTGGTGTATGAATCTCCAAGCCGGCATGTTAGGTACTACAAGGTAGTGTATTGATCCGTCCAACCTAATTTGGGATCAAGGATGTCTGTTGTGTTAAATCTTCACCGTTAGGTCGTATAAATGTTTGATCGGAAAAATAGGACTGTTTTTTTCATCGATAATCTACATGCACCTGGTTTTACAGTGTGTTGGTGTGGCGTTTAAAAGCTCAGCTTGACTTTCATAGTTTGTACTCCGAGTCATTACTCTTAATTTCCTATTGAAACGTGGATGTATTTTTTTTTTCCACCAGGGACTTGTACAAGAGGTTACAGGAAAAATGTCAGATGTACAGCAGCTTACACAAGTTGGCCGAGAGTTAGTAGACTTGTCCGAAACAGGCCAACTGGAGAATTTAGAAGACAGGTTAACCCGTATCAACAATGCTTGGGAGGATTTGAGCTCGGCCGCGGAACAGAGGATGCTGACTTTGCCTAAGTACAAGGCAAAGCTTGCTGATTTCGAGAAGTCTGTGGATCAGATGAACCAATGGCTGGAAGATATGGAAAAGGAAACGAGCAAAGTTCACCCCAAAGAAGAGGAGGTTGATTTGGCCAAAAACAAAATTGATGTGAGTGTGTTTATTGGGATTTTAGACTTATCTCTCTAAGCTGCATGAGTGATAACATCTCATTTAAACCGACAATATAAGTTTGTGGTTGAGAAGACTGGCGACAAAAATACAGAACATTATCAGCCAGGGGTCATTGATTTGATATACCTCCAAATTCTCAGAACTTAAATGATCAAAAATGCATGACAATCGGTACCTTTTAGTTATTGATGGATAGTCTGAAATACGTGATGCCTTTTGTTCTCGTCTATGCATTTGCCTCTACCCTAAGTCCGTTCGTGGTATTTAATTATGTAAGCGATATTGCTTTGGAACTTCAATCGATTCGTCTACACCATTTCTCGATTCTTTTTACCTGAGGAAAAAAAAAAGCGATTTGACTCGCTCTAACTGCAAATATTCTGGAAGTGTTCTGGAATGCGTTAGTATTTGAGGTCTCATCCAAGGGGAGTTTGCATTGATTTTAACATCTTTAGAAGCTCACTAGGTCTAGATACAGGATGGCAGCGACTCACATTGTGCCACGCAGTGTGTTAAGATATCTAGTCTAGAGCCTTTAATTCACCAACTTGTGATTACTCTTCAAGAATATAAAGTATAGAAAATCTGAAGTGTTAAGTACTCAATATTCCTCACACCTTATTTATATCGGATCATATAAAAACTCTGGCTAATTAATTGAATACGCGAGGCTCAATACCATGCAGATATTGGCTTATATACTTGGCATGGTCATGAGATAGGTAGCTAATTTTGGCATTGTTTAAGTGAAGGTCAAAAGACAGACCTAGGCTAAAGGAAGTCATTCAATAATGGTCTCATTTTGCTAAACGTTAACCCAAAAATGATAGCAACGCATCAAGATTAGAAGTTAGGACGACAAAAGATGACGCGACGGAAAAGGATTACAATATTATCATAACTGATCATGTCGAAATTACTGCGCAATTTCACTTTAAATCTTGTTCTATATTTTCAGTGGGATAAGTTATTGTTTCGTTAATAGAGGGGATATTGTTTACCTCTTGGGATAATAATACTCTGTGCCAGAACTTTCTTTACTTAAGCATGCTATTTGCAGTTTTTTGGTTGTCAGCCGAATGGGCGACACGAGTTCCCGGAGGGTCCCCATCCAGGTGTCCCGCGCGCGCTCCACTGATGATCTCGCAAAACCGCTTTCCAGACAAGACCGAAGTTGTGCCTAACTCCCATGTTTGACAAAAAAGAGCTTTTTTTGTGCAGGCGTAGGCATATTCATAGACATACTCTCTTTAAATTTGCAGACGATCCGAAAAGCAAAAATGTGCACTCTCTCCCCCGTTCCCTTTTGAAAAAACGCATTAGCTTACATGGGACGGTTCTGTTTTACGGTCTCTCTAGAGCGAGATCTGGGTACGAGTTTAGTCTCTCCCCAGTCCTTCTTGCTTTTCATAGGAAAAATAGTAATAATTAATAATTTGATAATAATTAATACTTAAATAATAATTAGTAATTTAATAATTGTTGTAGCGTTATTAACATACACTGATCAATAACGCTTTACAATTCACTAGAGACTAAGAGTCAGTTGGAGGTTAGGGACTTTTACCGAATGAGCACGCTGTTTATTTGCTTTCAGGAAATACAAGAGAGCATCAAAAACCGCGAGCCACAACTTAACCTGATCAGGAAACAGAGCGGTGAGTTCGTTCATCGTGGTCGTCAGATCATGGAGCCTTACAAGCGACTTCTTGACAGGCGCTGGGACGATCTCTCGGCGCGAATCGGTCAACTGGAGGAAGAATTAGAAGACACGAAAAAGAGAGCAAAGGAAGCGAGAGCTAAAGGAGGACGAGTGGAAACTGAGATTATCGTCACGGTCAGATAAAAAACCCCATGCCTCTTTATGTTTATAGACCCCGTCCATACTACGCTGGAGGAATTTGAAAACGCAGCTTTATTTCTACGGTTAGGCCTAACGTCCACACTAATCCATGACGAAAACGGAGCTTTTCGAAAATGCTCTTCAAACCGGAGGAATTTGAAAACGCCGGCGTTGCGTTTTAGTGTGAACGATGGCGTCACGATAATCAGGTGATTTCCAGTCCCTGCTCGAGTTTTTTTTTTTTCCAACCACAAAATCAAAAATGACCGGTGATTGACTACGTTTTCAAATTTCTATGGCGTAGTGTGGACAGGGCCTTGAGCTTGAACGGTGCGGTCGCATTTCGATGTTTCCGTTCTTGCACGCATAAACCGAATGCTTTTTGAGGGACATTTATGTTTGCAAAAACTTTTATTTGACTCACTCGGCGTTTTCCGGGTTTGCCATGCGCTTGTGCTGATTGGTCAGCGACGTCATTGACAGCAACGGTGATTGGCTGAAATATTTTCAGTGATGATACCCTAATGGTAATAATAGGGAGCTTACGAATCGACGACGTTCGGACGACGGCGCCGTTGGGTCACCTTATAGTCTCGCGTCGTCGTCCTGTAGAAATTTGAATTTACGATTCGCAATAAAGACGACGACGTTTATGCGCGACCGGCAAATTTTTTTTGTCTCAGGAGCTCGAGAAAAAAAATACTCAAGACAGACCAACAAAATGTGCTAGCATGGCAGAAAAGAAAGCGCAGCTGTAC
>Ga0126339_10000804_pt1 | contig 19119 bp, 14 predicted proteins | sample OrbTmetagenome_2_FD_92532 | JGI IMG/M metagenome (GOLD analysis project Ga0126339, IMG submission 92532) | Coral microbial communities from Petempiche,Puerto Morelos, Mexico - Orbicella T R C metagenome | ecosystem: Host-associated > Invertebrates > Cnidaria > Coral | place: Petempiche,Puerto...
CTTGGAGGAACCTTGACCATGACACCACCCACCCCTCGCCTCGCACCGCTTTCCCCGGACGAGTGGACCGAGGAACAGCGCGAAATCCTCACCCCAATGCTCCAGGGCAAGGGCCTCGGCCGCGTCGGCGGCATCCAGCAGGCGTGCGCAGGCCTGGTTGCACAGGATCAGCGCCAGGTCGCCATCGCGCACCCACACGGGCAGCGGCAGGGCATCAAGCACCGCGCGCAGGCGAGCCGCCTCGGCGCGCTGGCGCGCGGTCTCGCGCGCCAGGCGGTCGACGGCGCGGCCGTCATCGGTCACGTCGCGCACCCATATGACGTCGGCCAGCGGCCGATTATCGACGGCATCGTGGACGCGCAGGCCGCGCAGTTCCAGACGACGCTCCCCGTCGACCCGCACCGCTTCCAAGGAAAACGGCGTGCCCGCCTGGCGCAGGCGATCCAGCGCCTGAGTCAGGGCCGGGTGACTGTCGGGCTGCAGGGCGGCGACCACGGCGTCGATCCCCGAGTCCGTGCCGTCCGGCAGGTTCAGGAGTACCGCCAGGCGGCGTGTGCACAACATCCCCGGCGGCCGGTACAACCAGGCGAAGCAGGTTTCCGGACCGGCGGCCATGGTGGCGCGCAGGGTGGTTACCTGTTCGGCCAGCGCTTCGACCTCGCGGTCACTGGACCGCCGGCGGCGCGCCTGCCACCACGCCAGCACACCGAAGCTCAGGGTCACCACCAGTAAGGTCGCCGCTTCCGCCATCAGGGCATCGGGGCTGGTGAGGACGGACACCATTTCGTGAGTCCAGTCCGGCGGGGGTGTCTGGGCCGTGGCCGGCGTGGCCGCCAAGCAAGCGGCGATCGACAGACTCAGGGGCAGGACTGGAGTCGGCGCGGTCGACCCCGGGCTGGCGACCGGACATGCCATCCATGGACCAAGCGCCGTCTCTCGACGGGAGCGATGTCGACGGTGGAACAGGGAAAAACGCATGGTGTCGACCGCCATGAAACGGGGACGTCACGCACAACCCTGAAAACGCTGCGCGTGTAGGTCGACCAGAATGCCCGACACGCCCCCCGGCTCGGGCCCCCCAAGGAGATCTCTACCGTACGACTCAACGATCGACAAAGCCAGAATATTCAGAGGGTTTCGCACCACAGAGGCGATCTCATGCCGAAACAAAAACAGGCATCCGGCCAAGGCGACGAGTCCACCTCCTTGTACTTGTTCCATAAACACGAAAACGGCCACGGATGATCCGTGACCGTTTCCGTCACCCGGTGCCGCCGTGGCGTGCGGCCCCTCGTGCCCTGATCCAGACAAAAGATGCCATCCGAGTTCTTTTGTCTGGATCGAAAGTACATTCACTTCAAAACGTTGCGCAGCGACTGATGCCATCAGGGACGAGTCCCTTGACGGTTTCGCCGCACAAGGTCCAAAGGGGTATCAATACATGTGCTGACCACCATTGATGGACAACGTCGAACCGGTGATGAAGCCGGCCTCGTCGGCGGCCAGGAACACCACCGCGCGGGCGATGTCATGCACCGAGCCGAGGCGCTTGACCGGAATGCCAGCGACGATCTTTTCCAGCACGTTGGCGGGCACCGCGCGCACCATTTCGGTGTCGGTGTAGCCGGGCGAGACATTGTTGACGGTGACGTTCTTGCTCGCCCCTTCCAGGGCCACCGACTTGGTGAAGCCCTTCATGCCCGACTTGGCGGCGGCATAGTTGGCCTGGCCGATCTGGCCGCACTGGCCATTCATGGAGGTGACGTTGATGATGCGGCCGAACTGACGCTCGCGCATGCCGTTGATGACATTGCGGGTGGTGTTGAACACCGAACCGAGGTTGGTGTCGATCACCTCGTGCCACTGCTCCGGCGTCATGCGGTGCAGGGTGCTGTCGCGGGTGATGCCGGCGTTGTTGACCAGCACATCGACGGGGCCGAAGTCGGCCTCGATCGTCTCCACCGCCGCCTTGGTGGCTTCGAAGTCGCCGACATTGAACTTCATGACCGGAATGCCGGTCTCTTCCTTGAACTTCTCGGCGGCGGCATCATTGCCGCCGTAGTTGGCGACGACGGTGTAGCCGGCTTCCTTCAGCTCGATGCTGATTTGAGCGCCGATGCCTCGGGTTCCGCCAGTGACGAGCGCGACGCGACCATTGGACATTTCGGTATTCCCCGTTCCTGAGTTGACGACCCGCGTCGGGTCATGAGTGTTCGGTTGCACGGTGACGCGCGGACCATGCTGGCCCCGGTGGACAGGACGATACCTGACCGAGGACCAGCTCACCCGATACGACATCCGCCGCCATTGGACCACGAAAACGCGAAGGCGGACACGATGACGGACAGGATGGCGAACAATGGGCGATGAACGGTGCGCGGCACGCGCGGGGCCTCCATGGACGAGCAATGGCCTCGGTCTGGACCAGTCCGACCCGTGCCCTCCATAAGCGCAGTCTAACGGGGTTTCATCGCGTGAGAAAAGGGCCGATCGTACCAATCTCCGAGCGAAAAGCGCGGGAATGGGGTGGTGGATCCTGGATGCGCGAGCCGCTTCGGAGGGTGAGGCCGGTTTTCTCGTTGGGATCGATCACCGCGCCTGACCGACCATGGCGTTCATGGTGCGCAGCACGGACCGCAGGGAAACCACGAACGCCACGGCGCCCATGAAGAGACAGGCGACGCCGACGCTGTCGGTCCCAATGCTCTGATCGAACAAGTCCACGGTGCTGTGGGCTTCATCCCCCGCCAGGATGACCAGGACAAGGCCCAGCACGCCGAATACCACGCTGGCGAGGATCGAGGACAGGCCAAGAACGAAGACCTGGGTCATGGCGCCCCGCCTGGTGCGATGGGTTTCTTGCAGGCGCACCTGCTCCAGGGCCACCCACTCCTTGACGGCGACGGGCCGTTCGTCGCCCTCGCGCCACAGATCCAGCGATGGGGACGGTCGATACGGTGGGGCGCCCGGTTCTCGGGACGTGTCGGCAGCCAAATCGGAGGTCCACCTATCCGTTGACCGCCTGTTTCGGCGCGGCCTGACGCGCGCGTGCCCTGGCCCGGGTCAGCGCGGGCAGGATCATCCTGTTATAGGTCTTTCTATCCTCGTCAATGGAGGCAATATCGTTGCCCTTGACAGACTCCTCGACGGCCGCCTCGAAGAAGGACAGGGCGTTGTTGAACAACTCCTTCTTCGTTTCGAAGCCGCATGCCTCCATGACCGCTTCCAGCTCGGACAAGCGATCCTGGGTCAGATCGAATTGAACGCGGGTCTTGGTCATGCAGATCCTACCTTTCGGAGCCGCCTGGTGCTTTCAGGCGCGATCTCCTGAACCGACGCGGCTGGCTCGATCCCGTCAGACTCCGGTTCACCGAACGGCGGGTGAAGGCCAATGATTTCAACTGCTTCAACGAAAGACTCCTGAGCCACAACCCGATAGGGCGCGGCCTCCACGAAACCAACCAATGTGGGCATTGGGGGATCCTCGAATCAGATGTTTGGTCGCGCGCGACATTTGGGGATCTCCTCATGTCTCCGGGGCTGCATCGCCCCGGTCTCATTGATGCGGTGTCGTGTCAGCCGCGCCCCCGTGGCGGCGGGCATCTCCAGCGGACGCGTTCGCTTCGCTAGAGAACCCCAGAATACGAGGATATTTAGAGGGTTTCAAGAGGAGTCTAATGCCACCACTCGCCAGACGGGTGTTGGACACCTGCTCGTAACCCCATCCGGCAACAAAAATTGCACCGCTCAAAACCAACCCTGACCATTTATATCACCGCAGAAACTTCTGGAAGCACGTCTTTACAAGCTCTTATCGCAAGACGAGAGTGAAGCAATCCAGGGCACAGGTGACTGCCGTTCGCTCTGGATTGCTTCGTCGCTTCGCGCTTTGCAGTGACCTGTGCAGTTGACGCCCCTAAAAACACGCTTCCTCCAGGGACATCAGGCTATCGGGTCCGGCCATGGCCGCTGCCCGGTGGGCGCCGGTGAAGGGCAGGATGGCGTCGGCCATGAAGCGCGCGGTGGTGATCTTGGCGGTCATGAAGGCCGGGTCGCCCTCGCCGCCGTCCAGGCGGCGCCGCGCCTCGATCGCCGCCAGGGTCATCAGCCAGCCGCCGGTGGCGATGCCGAACAGATGGGCATAGGGCGTGCACGCCCCCTGGGCGTCCAGGGGCGTGGCGTGCTCCAGGATCCAGGTGGAGGCGGCTTGCAGGTCGTCCACGGCGGCGTCCAGGGGGGCGGCCAGCGCCGCCACATCAAGCGGGGTCTTCGCCGGCGTGCCCTTCTCCAGGTCCATGACGGTGGTTCGCATCTCGGCGATCAGCGCCTTCACCGCCGCGCCCTTGTCATGAAGCAGCTTGCGCCCCACGAGATCAATGGCCTGGATGCCGTTGGTGCCCTCGTAGATGCGGCACACCCGGGCGTCGCGCAGGAACTGGGCGGCGCCGGTCTCCTCGATATAGCCGGTGCCGCCGAACACCTGCACGCCCATGTCGCTGACCTCGAAGCCCACGTCGGTGCACCAGCCCTTGACCACCGGGGTCAGCAGGTCCATGCGGGCGTGGGCGGCGGCGCGCACCGCCGCGTCCGGATGGGCATGGGCCAGATCCAGTTGAGCGACGGCGTAGTAGGTCAGCAGCCGCGCCGCCTGGGTCTTGGCGCGCATGGTCATCAGCATGCGCCGCACGTCCGGGTGGTGAATGATCGGCGCCTTGCCGGCCTTGGGATCGGTGACGTCCACGCCCTGCAAGCGCTCCTTGGCATAGGTCACCGCGTGCTGAAGCGCGCGTTCGGCGATGCCCACGCCCTGAAGGCCCACGTTCAGGCGGGCGTTGTTCATCATGGTGAACATGCAGGCCAGGCCCTTGTGGGGCTGGCCGATCAGGGTGCCGACGGCGCCGCCCGCGTCCCCGTAGGCCATCACGGCGGTCGGGCTGCCGTGGATACCCATCTTGTGCTCCAGGGAGACCGCCTTGACGTCGTTGCGCGCGCCCAGCGAGCCGTCGTCGTTGACCAGGACCTTGGGCACCAGGAACAGCGAGATTCCCTTTACTCCGGAGGGCGCATCGGGCAGGCGCGCCAGCACCAGGTGGCAGATGTTCTCGGCCATGTCGTGATCGCCATGCGAGATGAAAATCTTCTGCCCGGTGATGCGATAGACGTCCTCACCCAGATCCGGCGCCGGTTCGGCCTTGCAGCGCAGTTGCGCCAGGTCCGAGCCCGCCTGCGGCTCGGTCAGGTTCATGGTGCCGGTCCACTCGCCGCTGACCAGCTTGGGCAGGTACAGACGCTTCTGGTCGTCGGTGCCGTGGGCGGTGAGCGCCTCGATAGAGCCGGTGGTGAGCAGCGGTCCGATTGCCCAGGCCAGATTGGCGGCCTGCCAGATCTCGCCCACCGCCACGCCGATCGAGGCGGGCAGGCCCTGCCCCCCCTGGGCCGGATCGAAGGGCAGCGAGGGCCAGCCGGCCTCGACGAACTGGGCGTAGGCGTCCGCCGACCCCTCGGGCAGGCGCACGGTGCCATCGGCCTCCAGGGCGCAGCCCTGGCGATCGCCGATCTCGTTGAGAGGCGCCAGCACCCCGGCGCCGAACTTGCCGGCCTCCTCCAGGATGGCGGAGACCAGATCGGGGGTAGCGTCGGCGAAGCGGGGCAGCGCGACCAGGTCCGGCAACCCGGCCAGGTCGAGGGCGAACAGCATGTCCTCGACGGGCGCGACGTAGTCACTCATGCGGCGATCCTCCGGTCTTTTTTCGGCCTTACGGGCTGGTCCCCCCGGTTTCGATCGGTCCGTCGTGGACAGCATGCCTCGCCCACGGGACACCACCGTGAGGGGCTCGCCGGACCCAGGGGAACACGCCGGCGATCGTTATCCTCGATCTCGATCCGACCCGCTTTCCCCCAGGGGGTCAGACGCGCCAAGACTACCGCCATAACGGCTTGACTTCACCCGTTTTTCGTTGCGTTTTCGCGCATCGGTGGATTCCCTTTTTCGACCCCCTGCGTTACCCTGACCGGAGTGTAAGGCAGGAGGCCGGCGGGGAGTCGGGGAGACCATGAGGGCAGGCGACAGCGGCGCCGGGCGGCCGGGACGGACGCACGGTGGGCGCGCGGTTGGAGGACGATCCTCGCGCCGGATCCTGGCGCTGATCCCGGTCCTCGTCCTGGCGGCGATGGTCCCGGACCCGACCCGGGCCACCTCCGACCACCAGGCCGCGCAGGCACTCAGCGTCACGGCGTTGCCGCCGCCCGACGGGACGGCCTGCGGGCGCGCCGACCCGACCAATGCCCCGCCTCCGGTGATCGCCACCCGCGCCTTGCAGACCCGCCTGATGGTCGCCGCCCTCGCCTGCGATCAGCGCGCCGCGTACGGGGTGTTCGTCACCCGATTCCGCGTACAGTTGTCGGTCAACGCCGACTCCCTGGCCAGCCGCTTCCGGGACCGCGGCGGCATGGATCAGGTGGACCGGCTGGTCACGCGCCTGGCCAACGGGGCCGCCGCCGACAGCATCCACGACCGCGCCGGCTTTTGCGCCCGCGCCGCCGCCACCCTGGAGCGCCTGGCCACCACGGCCCCGGGCGACCTGGCCACCGTGGCCCAGGACACCTGGCGGGGCGCGGGGTGTCCGGATTGGTGAGGGGCGGGTCGCCTGGGCCACGGATGCGCCCGCCTTGCTTGGACAGGCCATCGAAGGCCACCATTCAGCATCGGTTTCGGCGCCCGAGACCCGCCAAGGGGATCGGGGGTCCGTCTGCCCAGGCTCTTCCAACACCGGATTGAGTGTCTTGTACAACAACTAGAAATCGGACTTATCCCCGTTGTTGTTGTTATTTTTTCCCCCGAATCCTCAGGGGCGGGCGCAGCCGACCGGCTCCCCTGGAGCGCCCGCCGCGCTATGATGGGACCATGGACAGCCACACTCCCCACGCCCGGGCTCCGTCGCACGCCAACGACGGCGGTCCGGAGACATCCGAAACCGGCCTGCGCCCGCCGCCGGCCAGCCTGGAGGCCGAACAGGCGTTCCTGGGCGCGCTGCTGACCAACAACAAGGTGCTGGAGAAGGTGGGCGAGTTCCTGCGTCCTGAACACTTCATCCACCCGGCGCACGCCCTGATCTACGACACCTGCCAACGGCTGATCGAGCGCAACCAGGTGGCCAACCCGGTCACCGTCAAACCCTACGTGGACAGCGACGAGGCGCTGGCCGAGGTGGGCGGCGCCCGCTACCTGGCGGCCTTGGTGGGCTCGGTGGTGTCGGTCATAACGCGCAGGATTACGGCCGTCTCATCCACGACTATTATCTGCGGCGCCAGCTCATCGCGCTGGGCACCGACATGGTCAACGAGGCGCACACCAACGATATCGACATCAGCGCCACCGACCAGATCGAGACCGGCGAGCAGCGCCTTTACGACCTGGCCACCAGCGGCCAATACGAGGGCGGTCTGCTGACCTTCAAGACCGCCCTGGTCAACGCCATCGATCTGGCCGAGGCGGCGCACCGGCGCGAGGGGCGGCTCGCCGGAGTGACCACCGGCCTGATGGACCTGGACCGTAAGTTGGGCGGTCTGCATGCCTCGGACCTGCTGATCCTGGCCGGGCGTCCCTCCATGGGCAAGACGGCCCTGGCCACGGCCATCGCCTTCAATGCCGCCGAGCACTTCGTCGACACCGACGATCCGGCGGAGCAGGGCCAGGGGGTGGCCTTCTTCTCCCTGGAAATGAGTGCCGAGCAGTTGGCGACCCGCATCCTGTCGGAGCGGGTGCGGGTCTCCTCTCACCGCATCCGCACCGGGGAACTGTCGGGCGAGGATTTCGAGCGCATGCTGGTGGAAAGCCAGGCGCTGCATCGGGTGCCCCTGTTCATCGACGACACCCCGGCGCTGACGGTGTCGGCCATGCGCACCCGCTGCCGGCGGCTGGCGCGCCAGCACGGCCTGGGGCTGATCGTGGTCGACTACCTGCAGCTTCTCAGCGGCGGCAAGAACGTGTCGCTGGATTCGCGCGTCCAGGAGGTCTCGGCCATCACCCGGGGCCTGAAGAGTCTGGCCAAGGAGCTGAACGTGCCGGTGCTGGCGCTGTCGCAGCTCTCCCGCGCCGTGGAGCAGCGCGAGGACAAGCGCCCGCAACTCGCCGACCTGCGCGAATCGGGCTCCATCGAGCAGGACGCCGACGTGGTCATGTTCGTGTTTCGCGAGCAATACTACCTGGAGCGCGCGGAGCCCGCCCGCCGGGCCGAGGAGAGCGAGGATAAATACTTGGAGCGGCACCAGAAATGGGTGGAGCGCTGCGAGAAGGCGCACAACGTGGCCGAATGCATCGTCGCCAAGCAGCGCCATGGCCCCATCGGTGCAGTGCGTCTGTTCTTCGACGGCAACTACACCCGATTCGACAACCTGGAGACGAGCGAGGCACCCGAGAACGTGGCGTTCTGATCCTCGCGGTCGTGGCGCCGGGCGCCGGCCGCGCTCATCCCGCCGCCGCGTGCCGCGCCCACAGGGCATCATGGACGCGGCGCAGGCTGTCGGGAGACTCGAGAAGGGCGCGCCGCTCCTCCCGGCTGAGGTCCTCCGGTCCCAGATGCGTGGCGGTGACCTCGGCGCGGCGTAAGGTTCGCGCCGGCAAGCGGGACACACCACCCGTGCCCGTGACGAGCGAACAGTGCCGGGCGTTGATGTCCGGATCCAGCAGGACGGTAGCGAAGCGCTCTTCGGCGGTGGCGGCGAGGACCCTCGCGAGGCGTGCCTGGTGACGGGCCACGGCGCTCAACACCGGCGGCGGCCGCCGATCCTCCGGGATGCGCAGAAGGTCCCAGAGCCGCCCGCCCCAGCGCCGTCCGTCACCGTCGCCCCCCTGGGTGTCGAGCAACAGACTGAGCAGTGGTGCGCCGACCAGGCCGGCCAGCACCGGCACCAGCCACCATCCCAGGCCGGGGGCATACAGCAGGACAGCGATCGTCGCCGCCGTCCCGATGGCCAGCACGTCCCCATTGGCCCGGAGAGCCTCCGCCAGTGTCAGGCGGCCGGCCGCGCGCCGCTGCGGCGCCCAGCCGACGCCCGATCCCGTCAGGATGGCGACCACGAAGCGGGTGTGCCGGATCATCATCACCGGCGCGATCAGCGCCGACAGAAGGGTCTCGGCCAGCACCCCGGCCGCCAGGTGGCGCCCACCGCCCCGGGCCCGACGGCCCCGCCGGTCGGCGAGGGCCAGCAGCAGGCCCCACAGCTTGGGCAGGAACAGCAGCCCCATCATGCCGACCATCAACATGGCCGCCTCTTCCTCCCGCGAGATGGGCCAGGCCGGCCAGGGCGTGCCGGCCTGGAAGTACACCGGTTCGGCGACCGACAGGGTCCAGGCCTGAAGCCCCGCCAGGATCAGGAACAGGAGCCACAGGGGCGAGGTCAGGTAGCTCATGATTCCGGTTAGTAGGTGCGCGCGGCTGACCCAATGCAGGCGACGGGCGACCAGGACACGCCCATGTTGAAGGTTGCCCTGGCACCAGCGCCGATCACGCACCATGAAGTCCGACAGGGTCGGCGGCGGTTCCTCGTAGCTGCCGGTCAGGTCCCAGGCCATCTCGACCCGCCACCCGTTGCGGCGCAGCAGGGCGGCCTCCACGAAGTCGTGACTGAGGATCTCGCCGCCCAGGGGCTCCCGCCCCGGCAGCCGGGGCAGACCGCAGCAGCGCGCGAAGGCGCTCAAACGGATGATGGCGTTGTGGCCCCAGTAGTTGCCCTCGCCGCCGGACCAGAAGGCGATGCCAGCCGAACTGAGCGGCCCGTAAACGTCCCCGGCGAATTGCAGCAGGCGCGCGAACAGGGTCTCGCCGCGCGCCAGCTTCGGCGGCGCCTGGATCAGCGCGGTCCGCGGGCGGCGGTCCAGGCGCCGGGTGAGGTGCCAGATGGTCGCGGCGTCGAGGATGCTGTCGGCGTCCAGGGTGATCATCGCGCCGTAGGCGCCGCCCCAGCGTTCCACGAAGTCCTCGATGTTGCCGGTCTTGCGGCGGGCGTTGTCCAGCCGGCGCCGGTAATACAGCGTCGGCAGGGCGTCCGACCGATTGTGCTCGGCCAGCCAGGCGTCGCACTCGGCCAACCACAGGTCGGGGTCCGTGGTGTCGGAGAGGACGAAGACGTCATACCGGGCCGCGACCCCCAGGGCGGCCAGGTCGTCGCGCATGGACGCCACGCCGGCGAACACCCGCGCCGTGTTCTCGTTGTACACCGGCATGACCAGGGCCACCCGGGGCCGGTCGTCCGCCAACCCGTCGGTGCGGTCCTGTGCCGTCACCATGGCCCCGGCGTCGTCCCGCGCCCGGTGCCCGGCCAGCAGCAATGCCCCCGCCGTCAAGGTGCAGAAGGACTGCGCGAGCCAGGCCGCCAGCGGCACGAAAACGACGATCAGCGCGACGTGCAGCAGCGACAGTCCGTTGGCGGCCAGGACCTGCACGAAGGACTGCGTGGCGACCAGGGTGATCGCCAGCACGCACAGCAGGAAAAGGCGTCGGCGCGTGATCATGGGGGATCCGTGACGGGCAATGGAATCGGGCGATGGGACCGGGCGGGGCATCATGTGACGTCACCCCGGATCAGCCGGGCGGGCTTGGAACCGCGAGCAGGGTGATCACAAAGACGGTGATCCCCATGGCGACGGCATGGGCCGCCGGCAGGCGGTCGAGCACGCGCCGGCCACCCCGGCGGGAGCGGTCGCCCAGGTCGGCCAGGGTCAGCGGATCCAGCGGCTGGACCCGCATGGGCCGGCCGCCGGCCGTCGGCCATGGGGCGCGTTCCCCGGGCTGCGGCGGCTCAGGTAGGGCCTGGACCAGGCGCCGCGCCGCGCCGATCACGACCGGCCGCGCCTGGGTCAGGGCGGCCGGGTCCAGCCCGGCCATGGTCGCGCGCGCGGCTTGTCGCGCGATCGCCTCGGCGGACTCAGGGTCCAGCCGATGAGCTCTGGTCAGGTAGGACCGGGCCGTGTCCACCAACAGGGCCTCGAGCGTGCCTGGTAAGGTCATGGTCGAGAGCGTCGTCATCGATCCGGTTCCCCTCTCCATCCATCGCGTCAGTCCGCCGCCGTCGGCCGCCATTGAACGGTCCAGGTCTCCGACACCGGCAGGCCATCCCTGGCCAGGTGACAGCGCAGGTTGAGCGGCGTGTCCCCGTCGGCCACGGCGTCGAGAACGACCCGGACCCCGCCGGTATGCGGGTTCAGGCTGTGCACCGGTGGCGCGATCCGCCCGCCGTCGGCCGAGGCGACGACCTGGACCTCTTCGACGTCGCGCAGGCCGCGCAACGGGCCCTGGACGAAGTCGATCACCCACTTGCGGCCCTGGCGCCGCAGATCGTCGTCGAGCGGCTGGCCGGGAACGCCATGGGCGCCGGCCATGGTGCCCTGGCACCAGGCCAGCGACGGCGCGGGACAGTCGAGGGTCCAGGCGATGTCATAGTGCAGCGCCAGGGGGGTGTCGGGGTCGAAGGGACGGGCCGGCGTCCAGAAGGCGACGATGTTGTCGTTGGTCTCGTCTGGCGTCGGGATCTCCACCAGCACGACCTCGCCGGCGCCCCAGTCGCCGCGCGGCGTCACCCAGGCGCTCGGACGCCGATGGTACTCGGCTTCCATGTCCTGATAGGCGTCGAAGCGGCGCGTTCGCTGCATCAGGCCGAAGCCGACCGGGTGCTCGAGGCTGAACACGTTCATCTCCAGGCGATCCGGATTGGTCAGTGGCCGCCACAGCCGCTCGCCGGTGGCGGTCTGGATGCCGAGTCCCTCAGAGTCGTGCACCCTCGGCCGAAAGTCGTCGACTCCCGCCCGGTCGGTCGGCCCGAAGGCGAACATGCTGGTCAGCACCCCCACGCCCAGGCGCGGTACCGGCCGGCGCGCGAACAGGCGGGCCTGGACCCTGGTGCGCGTGGTCGGGCCGGGCGTGACCTCGAACCGATAGGCGCCGGCCAGGGACGGACCATCCAGCAGCCCATACAGGACGACCGACGCGGCCACCGGGCTCGGCCGTTCCACGTACAGCTCGGTGAAGGCGGGAAACTCCTCGCCGTCCGGGTGGGCGGTGTTCACGGCGACCCCACGCGCCGACAGGCCGTAGACGCAGCCCGCGCACAGCGCGCGGAAATAGCTGGCGCCCTGGAACACCACCAGATCATCCATGACGGCGATGTCGTTCAAGGGCGCATGCACGCGCAGGCCCGAATAGCCGATGTCGCCAAGATCGGCCGGATCGATGCCCGAGGCGCCGAAATCGAACAGGTCGGGGGTATACGGCACGGGGGTCACGCGTCCGTTGCGCACCGTGAACATCGACACCGGCGCGCGCAGGAACCCGCCGAGGTGCAGCAACTGGACCTCGAACGGCGCCTGGTCCTTCCAGATCGCTCGATCGCGCCGGAAGCGGATGGCGCGATAGCCGTCGTAGTCGAGGTCCGTCAGGGCGGCCGGAAGGTCCGTGCGGGGCGGCCGGTGGTCGGCCCCGGCCAGGCGCCGGGCCTTGTCGATCAGGATCTCGAAGCCCCGACCGTGTTCGTCGGCCCGGGCGACACGCAGGGGCGGCATGCCGGCCGCCGCCAGGCCCGCCACGCCGGCGAGTCCGGTCAGGACGGTGCGTCGATGAAGGGCGTGGGCGGAAGGCATGATGTCGGGCATGTCCGTTCGGGCTCTGGAAAGGGGGATCCCCAGCGGGATCGGCGACACACGGTTCGGAGGTCGATGACGTCGAAACGATGAGCGTGACCACCGAACCAACCAACTGTGGCGGATTCGCGTCAGAACTGCGGCCTTTCCGTACCCTGGTTAAATCTCCTGGGTCGGTCCCCCTTTTTTCCGTGCGTCAGGCCATGCCCACTGACGATGTCCCGGGGCAAAGACGGGATAATAACCCCAATAATGGAAAAGTTTTTGCCGATGGTCGGGTCATGGTGCCGGTCGGGGGCAGGGTCCGTGACCTCGGACGTGCGTGAAGGCCCAGAAAAAAAGGCCCCGGTCCGGACGCACCGGAGCGGAGCCTAGGATCTGATCGGCGTGGAAGGAGAGGGCGGCCCATGCCGCCCGAGATCAGCCCTGACGGGCCTTGAAACGCGGGTTCTGCTTGTTGATCACATAAACGCGGCCACGGCGCCGCACGACACGGCAATTCTTGTCGCGGGTCTTGGCCGACTTCAGGGAGTTACGCACACGCATCGGACTGTCCTCGACGGCTGGCCGCACCGGCGGAGCCGAACGGCGGAACTGCGGATGGGCGTTGGCGGGCGGGCCATGGACCCGTTGGATCACCGAGCCTTCACCCGAAAACGGGAGCGCGCACTCTACAGATGGCCGCGTCCGCCGTCAACGCGGGAGTGTCGCGCCTTGACCAGGGGAACGATGGTGTTTCGTTCCCCTCCGGGATGGGTCGGATCGGCCTGATCGCCCGGCGACGCGGCTCCCCGTGCCGGAAGAAGGTACCGAGGACGTCTGGAAGCGCACTTGCCTTCGTGAGCCCTTTCGTGCCAAGAACCGCCGCCTATAGGGGGCTGGCGGCGCGCCCGTTTCACCCACCCGCGCGCTGGCCGTGGTCCTTCGTCCCCCTTTTTTCGCCCGCCACCCCACCGCTGACGCCGAGAAGGAGCCCGGCCGTGTCCTTGACCGATTACCTCTTCACCTCCGAGTCCGTGTCCGAAGGTCATCCGGACAAGGTGTGTGACCGGATTTCCGACGCCGTCGTCGATACCTTCCTGGCCGCCGATCCGGTGGCGCGGGTGGCCTGCGAGACGCTGACCACCACCAACCTCGTGGTGCTGGCCGGCGAGGTGCGTGGTCCGGCCGAGGTGGCGCAGAACAAGGACCTGCTGGTCCAGGTGACGCGCGACGCCATCCGCGACATCGGCTATGAGCAGGATGGCTTCCACTGGAAGACCGCCGACGTGCAGGTGCACCTGCACGCCCAGTCCGTGGACATCGCCCAGGGCGTGGACGCCGCCGGCAACAAGGACGAGGGCGCCGGCGACCAGGGCATCATGTTCGGGTACGCCTGCGACGAGACCGAGGAACTGATGCCCGCGCCCATCGCGCTGTCGCATCGCATCCTCAAGTCCATGGCCGAGGCTCGCAAGAACGGCGGCGCCACCCTGCTGGGGCCGGATTCCAAGAGCCAGGTGACGCTGCGCTACGTGAACGGCAAGCCGGTCGGCGCGACCAGCGTGGTGGTGTCCACCCAGCACGCCGAAGCCGCGACCTCCGAAGAGGTGCGCGACCTGGTGCGGGGCCACGTCCTGAAGGTGCTGCCCGAGGGCTGGATGTGCCCGGAGGACGACTTCTATGTGAACCCCACCGGCCGCTTCGTCATCGGTGGTCCGGACGGCGACTGCGGCCTGACCGGGCGCAAGATCATCGTCGACACCTATGGCGGCGCGGCCCCCCATGGGGGCGGCGCGTTCTCCGGCAAGGACCCCACCAAGGTGGACCGCTCGGCCGCCTATGCCGCCCGCTATCTGGCCAAGAACGTCGTCGGCGCAGGCCTGGCCAGCAAGTGCGTGATCCAGGTGTCCTACGCCATCGGCGTCTCAAAGCCGCTGTCGGTCTATGTCAACACCGCCGGCACGGGCACCGTGGATGAGGGCAAGCTCGCCCATGCCCTGCAGGAGGTCATGGACCTGTCGCCTCGCGGCATCCGCGAGCACCTGGGCCTGAGCCGGCCGATCTACGCCCGCACCGCCGCCTATGGCCACTTCGGCCGCACGCCGGAGGACGACGGCGGCTTCTCCTGGGAGCGCCTGGACCTGGTGGATGCGCTGAAGTCCGCCCTTGGCGCCTGATCGCCAGACCCTGGCGCCTGACGCGGGCGTCCGCACCGAGGACGTCCGCTTCTATGGCCGGCGCAAGGGCAAGCCCCTGCGCGCCGGCCGGCAGGCGCTGATCGAGACACGCCTGCCGGACCTGGCGGCCCCCTGGCCGGCCGAGGGCGAGATCCTTGATCTCCGCGCCCTGTTCCCGTGCCCGATGCGCGCCCTCTGGCTGGAGATCGGCTTTGGCGGCGGCGAGCACCTGGCGACCCAGGCCGCCGCGCATCCCGACGTGGGCTTCATCGGCGGCGAGGCCTTCCAGTACGGCATCGCCAAGCTGGTGGCGGCGGTGGACGGGGCCGGCCTGGACAATGTCCGCGTGGTCGCCGACGACATCCGCCCCTGGCTGCACCATCTGCCCGACGCCTGCCTGGAGCGGATCTTTGTCTTGTTCCCCGATCCCTGGCCCAAGACCCGCCATGCCAAGCGGCGCATGATCGCCCCCCACCGGCTGGACCTGTTCGCCCGCCTGTTGGTGGATGACGGCCTGCTGCGGGTGGCCACCGACGATTCCGGTTATGTGCGCTGGACCCTGATGCACGCCACCGTCCACCCGGCCTTTGCATGGACCGCCCGGCGCGTCGACGACTGGCGCCAGCCACCCGCCGACCACGTCCAGACCCGCTACGAGGCCAAGGCCCTGGACGCCGGCCGGGCCCCCACATACCTTGATTTCAGGCGCCGCCTCCGCGGTTGAGGATGCGGGGGCTGGTCGCCTGCCTGTCTTTCCGAGCCGCAGGACGACGGCCCATGCCTCCTCAAATCCCCTTGCCGCCGCCTTTCGCCGCCGGCCCGGAGCTGCTGACCGTGGCCGAGATGGCCCGCGCGGACGCCGCCGCCATCGCCGACGGCGTGCCCTCCCTGGCCTTGATGGAGGCTGCCGGCCATGCCGTCGCCCGGGCCATCCGCGCCCGCTGGCGCCCCCGGCGCGTCACGGTGCTGTGCGGCCCGGGGAACAACGGCGGCGACGGTTTCGTGGTGGCGCGTCTCCTGGCGCAACAGGGCTGGCCGGCGCGGGTGGCGCTGCTGGGCGACCGGGATCGCCTTGCCGGTGACGCGGCCGTCAACGCGGCGCGCTGGGACGGCCCCACGGAGACCCTGGACCTGGGCGCGCTGGACCGCGCCGACCTGGTGGTGGACGCCCTGTTCGGCGCCGGCCTGACTCGGCCGATCGAGGGCGTGGCGGGTTCGGTGCTGGAGGCCGTCGCCGCCCGGGCGATTCCCTCGGTGGCCGTGGACATGCCCAGCGGCGTGGACGGAGACACGGGGCGGGTCCTGGGCACGGCCGCCCCGGCGGTACTCACCGTCACCTTCTTCCGGGCCAAGCCCGGTCACGTGTTGGATCCGGGGCGAAGCCTGTGCGGCGACCTGGTGGTGGCCGACATCGGCATCCCGGCGGCGGTGCTGGCGGACATCGGCCCCATGGCCTTCCACAATGGCCCGGCGTTGTGGACCCTACCGCGTCCGCGTCCCACCGATCACAAGTACACCCGTGGCCACGCGGTGGTGTTCGGCGGTGCCCGGATGACCGGCGCCGGCCGGCTGGCGGCGCGGGCGGCGCGGCGCCTGGGCGCGGGACTGCTGACCGTGGCGGCGCCGGGGGCGGCGCTGCCACTATATGCCCAGGACGCGCCCGGCGTTATCACGTGTGCCCTGGACCGGCCCGAGAACCTGGACACCCTGCTCGATGACTCTCGCCACAACGCCCTGCTGCTCGGTCCCGGGGCCGGGCGCGGGCCGGTGACTGCCCAGCGTGCCCTGACCTTGCTGGCCACCGGACGGCCGACGGTGCTGGATGCCGATGCGCTGACCAGCTTCGCCGATGACCCGGCGATGCTCTTTGACGCTGTCGCTGGTCCGCTCGTGCTGACTCCCCACGAAGGCGAGTTCCGTGCCCTGTTCCCCGATCTGGCCGGCGAAACGGACCGACCCGCCCGCGCGCGGCGGGCGGCGCGCCGGGCCGGCGCCGTGGTGCTGGTGAAGGGACCGCAGACGCTGATCGCGGCGCCTGACGGACGCCTGGTGATCAATGCCAATGCGCCGCCGACCCTGGCCACCGCCGGGTCGGGTGACGTTCTGGCCGGCGCCATCCTTGGTTTGCTGGCCCAGGGCATGCCGGCGGCCCAGGCGGCGGCCGCCGCCGCCTGGCTGCACGGGGCCGGTGCGCGGGTGGGGCCGCCGGGACTGATCGCCGAGGACCTGCCCGAGGCCATGGCCCGGATGGCGGCCAGCGGATCGACTCGCATCCCTTGAGACGGACCACGCTCGTCCCCACATACCATAAGCGTGCGGGCGCATGTATCCTGCACGTCACCACCACGCCCGGCACGGGGGTCCGGACGGCGCCGCCGCGCGGTCTCCTGGAGACCGGCGGACGAGGGGATTCGGCGCATGACGATGCAAACGCAGCCCGCCGCGACCGGCTTGCTTGGCCGTTTACGCAGTCTTGGCACGGTATGGCGCGACATCTCCGACAAGGTGTCCAGCGCCGACGACCTGTCCAGCCTCAACCCCGATCTGCCCGAGGAGGATGCGCGCAAAATCCGCGCGGGCATGGATGCCTGCCTGGAGGCGCGCGGCGGCGAGGTCTCGGCCCGGGCCCGGGCCGCGACGCTCGGGCGCGCCTATCTGAGCCTGAATGACACCGGCCGCGCCCGCTTCCTGGAGATCCTGGCGCGCGACTACGCCACCGATCACGACCGGGTGCGCGACGCGGCGGCGGCCGTGCTGGCGGTGCAGGACGATCATATCATCGCCTTGCAGTGGGCCGAGGGTCGCCTGCGCGACGTGCTGGTCTCGCCGCGCCAGCGCCTGCTGACTCAGTTCAACGCCCTACCCCGGGGCATCAAGTTCCTGGTGGACATGCGCGCCGATCTGCTGCCGTTGGCGCGCGAACGGCCGGAGCTGCGCGGGCTGGAGCGTGATCTGCGTGACCTGTTGGCTTCCTGGTTCGACATCGGTTTCCTGGAGTTGCAACGCATCACCTGGGAGTCGCCGGCCGCCTTCCTGGAAAAGATCATCACCTACGAGGCGGTGCATGAAATCCAGAGCTGGGACGACCTGAAGAACCGCCTGGACCATGACCGCCGGCTCTATGCCTTCATTCATCCCAACATGCCCGAGGAGCCTCTGATCTTCGTCGAGGTGGCCCTGGTCAATGGCATCGCCGGCAACATCCAGGCGCTGCTGGACATGGACGCCCCCATGCTGGATCCGGAGGAGGCGGACACCGCCATCTTCTATTCCATCTCCAACGCCCAGGCGGGGCTGGCCGGCATCAGCTTCGGCAACTTCCTGATCAAGCAGGTGGTGGAACGGCTCAGCCACGCCTTCCCCAAGCTGTCCACCTTTTCTACCCTGTCGCCGATTCCCGGCTTCTGCGGCTGGCTCGACCGGCGCCTGGCGGAGGGCGAGCCGGGCCTGCTGCTCCCCGCCGAGCGCAAGGCCATTACGCAAGCGACGGGGGAAGCGAAGGCTGGACGCGCCGCCGAGGCGGCGGGCGAGGCCGGTGTCGAGGTCAAGCCCCAGAAGAATGGCCAGAAGAATGGCCAAAAGAATGGCCAAAAGAATGGCAAGACCGGCAAGGCCGCGCGCCCGCTCTTGGGCGCCAAAGGCAGCTTCAAGACGCTGTTGGCCGCGCCCGACTGGCCCGAACACGACCCATTGGCCGCCGCCCTGAAGGGACCGATGACCCGGCTGTGCGCCCGCTATCTGGTCAACGAGCGCCGTCCGGCCCGTCAGGACGGTCGTCTGCCTGTGGCGCTGGATCCGGTGGCGCACTTCCACCTGTCCAACGGTGCCCGGGTGGAGCGGCTCAACTGGATGGGCGACCGTTCGCCCAAGGGGCTGCGCCAGGCGGGCGGCTTGATGGTCAACTACCTTTACAAGCTGTCGGACATCGAGCGCAATCACGAGGCCTATCAAGGCCAGGGCAAGGTCGCCACGTCCACCGCCATCCGCAACCTGGCGAAGGGATAGGGCCAAAGGGCCAAGGATAAGGGAGACGGGCCGGTGGCTGGACGGTGACCGGCCTGTCGCCGATGACCGCTCACCCCAGGGCACGTTTGGTTCCGACGAGACGGCTGGATCGACTCGCGTCGACAGTGCCGCCAAGTCTTGGCGACCCGCGTATGTGCCGGGGTCGCCGGCCGTTTTCCTTCAGGTTGCTTGCCGCCATAGAGTGAAGCGGGATCAGCTTGGGTCAAGCTGACCCGACTTCACTCTCATTCTATAGGTTTTGAGTATCTTCGAGATCAAGTTGGTCCGTATCGCGACCCAACTTGATCTCGGAATACTCTA
>Ga0126339_10000805_pt1 | contig 19118 bp, 7 predicted proteins | sample OrbTmetagenome_2_FD_92532 | JGI IMG/M metagenome (GOLD analysis project Ga0126339, IMG submission 92532) | Coral microbial communities from Petempiche,Puerto Morelos, Mexico - Orbicella T R C metagenome | ecosystem: Host-associated > Invertebrates > Cnidaria > Coral | place: Petempiche,Puerto...
CAGAGCATTGAGATCCAGAACAAAAGAACGTAAAAGAGCCGTCCTCACATGTGACAAGAACTCTCTTTTGGCGCAACACTGTATGAAAAACAACCACGAATTTGATTTTAATAATCTCAAGGTCATACAACGGCAAAAAAGCACTCTTTGCTGGCCTACCCCATGGTTGGCATCAGAAATAAAAAAAGTTACATTTCTCGTATCGGAACAATATCACCATGCCCAAAAGCAATTCAAATCTTGAACGTATCAAAAGAATTGCTAGGGTGTTTTCGTTTAGACTGATTTTTGTTTTTGCGCCAGACAACTGATTTCAGTCAACAGGTCAGTTGGTAGAGCACTTGGAAGAATCACAGTGGTCATGGGTTGGAATGCAATTCAGTCCTGATTTTTTTTTTTTTTTTGAAGCTTTGTTTCTGCAAGTATCATGCATAAATTGGAATAATCTTTCATGCAATGATATTTTATCGCTTTTACTCAAGAGAGCTCTCCAGATTGCTTACAAGAAAGATTGAAATCATTTGCATTGATGTAGCAGTTTTATGCCAAAAGGCTCACTTTATGAGTTACATGAATTACAACTGGAGGGCTAGATTTCGAGTAAAAAAGTTCGTGAAGTTCTTACAATGAAAGCTTGTACTTATACACTGACAGCAACTACATGTAAAACTGGTGAGTCGTTTTCCTTTGAACAGTGTATAACCTCACACCTATTGCACTGCAAGGTTTTCTTACACCAAGTATCATGAGACCTCAGTAACCAAGCTTTATTAACCAGCAGAGCCTGAATGCCAAGTAACTGATATCTGGTCTGACCAGTTTTTATGCTTCACACTGTCATACGATAATTGAGAAAATGAATGGTCTGTGATAGTTCATATCAGCTGATGACATTTAAGTGACTGATATAGCTCTTGATGAACACTTAATGGTGCATGTTTTTGTGACCATTGGTACACTGAATGAAATCAATAATTTGTGGGACAAGTTTTATTGATTGATCATTGATTGACTAGCCTAAATCAGTGTCAAAATTTACAAAACTTATGCTTAATTGATCGGATTGAATTGTTTACACTTCTTGGTCATTTTCATTGATAACATTAGTAATGTCTGGAACCATACAAATGGTTTTAATATAGCACATTTATTAATAACCAATAAATTACAATACAAGCTCTGTTGTGACCTACAACAGCAACAACAGCCATAAGCAGATTATTAATTTACTTCAACCACACATAGTATTGTTTTGTCGGTCCCACTTGTAATAACAATGACAATGATGATAATGATAATGATAATGATAATGATAATGATAGTGATAATGATAATGATAATAATGTTTTTTAAAAATTTTTTCATCCAACACGTTTAATATACAAAATAATATACAGAAGATAACTCGTTAAAAAGAATGTCAAAATAACAAAATCTTTATGATAGTGCCCCTTTAAATTTACCTATATAATAATATTATTATTACCCATATAATAATAATGATGATGATGATACCAAGGCTTCTTAGCAGTACAAACGATGTGTTTGAAATTGTGATAGCTTATATTAAATAACAAAACACGTTTTTAGACATGATCCATCGTTAAAGGTACAAGAATACCAATTGAAAATCACTGAGCAATAAATAGTTTAACAATGTGAGTTGAAAATAAGAATAATCAAGGATTAAGGCGCGAGACAGAAAAAAAAGCGAAAATATTAAAATAACACAGACTAATTAGCATGAAAGGAATAAATTAAGATGTTTGACTTGGGAATTTAAAGAATGTGTTGATGTGCATGGCTTCCTTGATTTTTTTAAAATTCCAATTAAAAATCAAGGAGGCCGTGTACATCCTTTGACAGCTCTTTTCTTCTTTATTAGTTTTTTGTCCCCCACGTGCTACTTTTGGAAATGATTTGATTCACGGACCAAAACAATGAATTATCCAAGCTCGCGTGAATTTGGGGTCACGTGGTTCGAGGTCTGTTGTCATAAAATTATTCGCATTTCTCGATCTAAATCGCGATCAGCGATGATTTGAATGAAGCAATCTTCTTTCGTTTCATGCACTGGCCGAAAATTAACTGAATACAGAACGAGTAAAATGCAAGTTACATCTCTTGGCCAGGAATAAGTTGAGAGTATCGCCCTTCTTGTCGCCCTTCTTGTCGCCCTTATTGTCAATGATTAACGAACAGTAACTTGCTGTTCTGCATTTTTCGCGTATGAGGAAAATCATGATCAAAGTTAAACAAAATCTTTATGATAGTGCCCCCTTTAAATTGACCTATACGAGAGTTTCTAGCCCCTATAAGGCCGGAGCTTTGAATGTTCCTTAGTGCCTGCCAAATAAATAAATTCTGTCAGCGCTAAGGAAGGATCTGCATGACTGTTTTTATCCTTATTTACACTTTTTTGGTTGTTTACTTGTCTATTTATTCATTCATTTATTTATTTATCAATTTATCTATTTCTTAGCTCATTTCACCTATTTATTTACTTTTTACGTTTTCGATAAGAGCTAAGTACTTATCAACGTAGATGGTTTGGGTACAAATTGTCAGTACATGTATCATATGAAAGTTGGCGAAGGATTCTCGGTTTTCTCTCTTCTACTTCCTTTTCTACTTAGTTTCCTTCTACATTCGTCATTACTTAGTTCCTTTGAAGACGAGCTGGAAAACGTACCAGCTTGAGAGGCAAAAATTGATCCCCGAGGTAAGGTGAGTCTTCTGGATAAGGTTCCTATTGTCGTCAGAGACTCCTCGCGAGTTCGCTCCAACCGTCCTCGCCAACGAGTAAAAAGTCTCTTGAAGGCCCTTCGATAGGTTTTGTTTAAACATGTATACAGTATAGGATTCAAGCAACTGTTTAGGTATTCTAACCATTTCACACATTTATATATAGTTAGAGGATAAAAGTATCGGTTGTTTATATAGCCAATCACCGACACAAAGAAAGGAGCCCAGCAGAAAACAAATACACCAATCACAACGGCTATTGTCTTAGCAGCTTTTACGTCAGTGCTATAGTTCCGGCTTCGACCAATTCGTCGAGCTTGTCGCCTAGCTACGATATAAATTCTAGCATACATTGCAGTCATAAACAATAGTGGAAGTCCAAAGCTTGCGATGAATACAAAATATTGATAGCCACCACGTTGCGGCCATCTGTCATCAAGGAGCCGTAAACTGGACACTACCACAGCATAAATCCAAGCGCTGCAAAGAATAAGAATAGCTCTGAATGACGTCATTACATACGGGTAGGAATATGGCGCTGTAATAGCCACATGTCTATCCGCGCTCACTGCTGCCAAGTTCATAATGGATGCTGTGCCAAAGAAGATATCCATGCACTGCCAGAACAGGTAAAGGTCTCCTTTTATTACGTTGTTATGTGATAAATCGGTAAGTTGTAATATCAACCAGAAAGGCATTCCCAGAATTGCCACTAATATATCAGATATTGCTAGACTAATAATGAAGTAGTTGCATATTGTTCGGAGGTCACGAAAAGTGTAGAAGCTTGCACACACGATCGCATTACCAAAGATAGTAAATACTATCACAAGTCCCACAGCAACTGCGCCCGCGATATTTATGGGATCTGTGCGAAACAGTGGTGGAGGAATAGTTGCACTTTCATTTGAAATGTTGAATTCCATTGTACGATCTGAGGAAAGAAAACAGAATGATCTCAAGTTCACCAGTGAAAAAGTCATTTCAGCTGTTTAACTTTTTTTAACAAATAAGAGAGTACGAAGCAAACGAACATTAAAGCATGATAAATAAAACTTAAGGCAGGGAGAGGAGACGAAGAAGGAAATATCTCTGCCTAAATTTCAACATTGGTAATGATTCACGTCTTAACAGATCCTGCGTTCCACATTGTTTAGTCGCTGTGTTGTTGTCGTTAATATAAGTATTAAAACATAAGCAATCCCGAAACATGACAAAAGCTGAAGGGAGTCGGTATCGTTGCCAAGAGTCTCAACATAGTGGTACAAACAACATGGCTAATGTATGACCTACACAACACAACCTGTTAGATTTATCTTGTTTTTCGCATGACGATGTGACAAGTTTTTCGACATATACAAAATTAATTCCTATGATTATGTTATCTAATCTAATCATCCTCAGGAGCAAAAGTAAAAGAGAGTAAATCAAATAAAATCGAATAATAAAACTTAGATACGAACTAGATACATGTAGTCACCGTCCCTTTTCCTTTCCTGTGACTGATTTGAACCATGATAGACAAATTCTCGAGTATAGAATAAGATTAAAATTCTTAATCCTTTGAGAAATCGTGTTCCTGTTTCCTGCTTGCTGAACAACAGATGTTACATATCATGAGTTGACCGGCAGCTAATTCACAGTTCATGCGAAATGCACTGTGAAACGTCCCGACTGTAAGCCTAAGAAACAGTCTCGACGTGTTTATTTCGGCTAAGACAATACATTCTCGCACTCTAAAAGGATTGTTTACCGGCGAAAATTACCTGCTAAAATGCAAGATAACTGACACAAATCCTAACCATTCAGCCTTCCCTTCGTGTTTACGGTTCCGTGTGCGGAATGGAATATACCTGGGTTTTACTTCTAGTGTACCGGGTACCGGAACAGAATCAAAGCACATAATTTTCGACTTACAACGAAGTTAATGTTACTGACTGGAGAAAGTGTGCACAAAATTACGGCCCATCAATGTGAAAACATGCGCCGAAATTTCCTTTCACAGAAGAATAGCTCAACAATTCCAATAACAATCATAAGTGGGATTACTGAAAACCGTCTTGAGGTATTTGTTTCTGTGGTGTATGGGTAACAAAGTATTTCAGAACAAAGGAAACTCGCCTGAATGCCATTGATCCTAACTTGCGTAGCGTAACGTACAAGCGGCGGTTAACAGTATTACCCAAAGTTGTGTGTTCCGTTTACATTAGGAGTGAGGTCATTTGAGTGGGCGAACATTCGTCCTGTCATGAACAGAATGAACACTATAACATAATGGACGGAGGATGACATGATCTCAAACACAAGGCTTCTTAGCAATAAATTAAGCTGTAATGTAAACTGATAAGAAATGCAAAGCACGCATTGTCAATCCAAGAATTTAGCTTTCAAACACCGAGCCCAGTTCATTTGTTTTAAACTTGATCCTATAATGAAAACTTCTGGCTGTCGTTTGCTGACAAGTCCTGCCACGAGGACTCACTAATTTAGTTTGGCATAATTGAAATCTTCCACAAGTCATCAGCCAATTAAAGAGAAGACAACCCTCAATCGCAATCAAAACCGCGTAGATTGACAGGTGTCGATAGAAAATGTGCCCAATACTCTGTCATTCTAAATTTGGACTGTCACATAACAAACAGATCTTTAGGAAGTAGAGCTGCTGGTTGATCAAATCTAAATACAACGTACGGTAGCACGATAGAATTATCATACGACAACAGCAACTAGCGCTTGGAAGAAGACTTCTGCATACTTGAACAAAAGGAAAAATACTGTATGTGTCAGAAAATACTTCAGTATGGCATCAGTATTTTGGATAATCTAAACGCAGTGAGTCCGAACCTTTTTTTTACTACGCCTTTCAATAACATGCGGAGTTTAAAATTCCAAGCTCAACCGACAAATGCGTTTTTCGCTACCGTCAATCAAATGTCCGGCGGCTTCTCCCAGCTTCCGACTACCGCTGAGCGCGCGGTAATCAAATCGCTGAGCACAATTCAGACAACGAAACAGTACTCGACAGTAGTCGGAAGCTGGGAGGAGCCGCTGAACATTTGATTGGCGGTAGCGAAAAACGCATTTGTCGGTTGAGCTTTGAATTTAGAGTCTGCATGTTATTGAAAGGCGCAGTAAGACGAACTGGATCGATTCCCGTTAGTATACAGAAAAAAAGTAAGCCAAATCAGTGGAGATGATGAATGTTGGCAGAGTTCTGTGTGCAGCTGCTAGTCTTGACTGCCACTGTTTCTTGTTTTACAGATGCTTAGCACTGAACTGACAAAGTCAGTGATGGCCGCCTTTCCCGAAACAGAAGGGGAGGGTAGGAAGAGAGCAGAAAATGTTCAGCGCCAGGGGAGGGAAGTATCATGATGTCTGTGGAATTATTAATTAATTAACGTTTTCACATAGCTTTTGCTGTAGATCATGTTTAAGACCACCACCTTTTTTGTTCTTTTTTCCTACTTATCTAACATGTTCTCAATAGAAATTGTACTAGATAAAATTTAGTTTCAATTCATCTTATTTTTAATAACATTGTATTCTACATAGATCATCTGATCTTGTAAATTTAGAGTCAGATTGCCACCTTATAGACGCGTAAAAACTTAAAACGACATTCTGTTCTCTTGAAATATACGACTTGATTGGGATTCTGTGTCCCAGTAGTAAGCTTGGAGTCTTTTCATTCTAAAATTAAAGTAAAGTGGAGGAGTCACGGAGGATAACATTGTGATCTCGAGTGACTCAACCTGATCATAAAAGAACTGACATCAACACAGTCCTTCATAACTGAGAAGTTTCCCCTAATTCTAACTTTTAAATGAAATTGATCCTTCGTTATTCTGACTTAATGGAAGTTATCTGTTTCATGATAGGCTTGACTCACCTATGTCTGACAAGTCCATATTGAAGGAGGTCGTAAGTTTTGTAATACGCTTACATGTATTTACAGTCAAAAAGAATATCTCCTTTGTAAACTTGTGATCGTAGAGTAAATCAATTCCGAGAAATACAACACAGTTCTGTTTAGATTTACAAAGCAATTTAATTTCGGTCCCTCATCGTTCCGAGGAAATATGCGAAACCCTGCTGTTATGTAGTTTGTAATTTTCAATTACGAGATCCAATTGCACTGACGGCATCACAGGTCTTCAAAAAACCTCACCATTCAATGAGGAAGGTAATAAAAACAATGACCAACGTCTTTATTTAATACGAAATCGTGTTCCGCTACATCAGATTTAACTGTTTTTGTGAATAGAATTGCCCTTTATTTAAATGGAAATCACTCATTTATTGTGGCCATGTTTTTCCGTCATGCTGCGAAATTCAGACTTTCCCTGTGGCGAACGACGGTGTAAAGAAGGAAACAGAAAAATGATTGGAATAAGATCATAACAACGATGAGGTAGTGATATGGAGAGATTTTCGGTTCCAAAATATTGAATACGTAATACGACATTGAGTCATGCTCTTGATCTTATTGAGACTGCACGATATTTTCTTATTCCTTTCCTTACTGAAAATCCAAATTAGAATTTACACTTATTCTGTAATCTGCTGGGTTGCCATAAATAATTAAATAGCAGTTTGCAGTGTTCGTAAGAATCAAAGTATAAATAATTTGAACAGAGGCGAAATGAAAAACTATTTGTGGACAAATGTCCATCGAGTGAGTGGTGCCCCGGCTCAGTGGGGTGCTAAATTGTTTGGTGCGTTCATTTCTAGGTTTTCTAATGCCTTTTATTATGATCTAAAAAATGTCATGTGTTGTTTAGAACATGGTAAGATGTGAGGTGATATTGAGTAAGTTTCGTTAAGCATATTGTTACAGCTTTTATACAGCAAAACTTCGCCATAAGTAGAAATATTCGATCAACAGTGTCAAATGAAATGGGGGTACGAATATTACTGAGATAATCAGGCATCAGTACTGGAATGGTGTCGTCGACAGCCCAGTTGTGGTTATAACTATTGTTACAATAAAATTTGGGAATATCGGAATAGAGGAACCGTTTGAACCGAAATGCTTTTTCAGTAGACGAAATCTGCATGCGCTATTGGGGGCGCTTTTCATTCCGATTTGAATTTTCGGAAATTTTCAGTGACGAATGGAAAAGCATTTTCATGAATTTGTAGAAAAGAGGACAACCCTGCGAGGTATACCGAATTTTCGGAAACTTCTTACCGGGAATTTCTGTTCCATTTGGCTTTCTTCTCGAAATTTCTGGAATTTTCCGTTGAGTGGTTCGCTTTTCGGAAATTCAATTTCTGGATTTTCTGGAAACTTTTCCTTACCATTTGTCCCCATTTCGAAATTTTAGGAATTTTTCGTTGAATGGGAAACGCCCTGGGCCAGTCTTAATCTACTGATCATTGGATCATGAAAATCTACGAGCACTTGATTTGCAACCACGGAATTGAAGATCCGATCAACTCTAAAAAGGAATTACATTTTCGCTAGTTAAGTCCAGTTTTTTGAGCCTAAGAACAGCCTAATTTATATACAGCGAAAATGTCCAACCCAGGAACATAGTTATGATTAAAAGCGCAAGAGAGAAAGCCAAAAACGAGGAAAATTTCAACACAAAAAGTTTGTTACAGTGAATGATGGCATTAACATTTCCATTAACGTAAATGTTCTTGTGGTTACATGGTTTTCAAATTACATCAGTCATTTGCATTTTTATTGCTATTGGTACATACTGTCTTGTTACTGGCATATTTTATTAGATTCTAGCAACGGTGACTAGACTGATATAAGAAAACTCCAAGGGAGAATGAGATGGGTACGGATATTCTATTGCTGACTATATATGGGTTATTGAATAAGCTTGTTTGGTCAAGATGGCTGAATATTGGAAAAGTTCTTTGCGTGTATATGGACCGAGACGGAGTGGGAAAAACTATAGTCCCGAGCGGGCAAGATAGCCCCAACTTGCCCCCTCGTGTTGCCACAATAACAGCACAGGATTCAGTTCGTCTTGCCCGCTCACAGAGCTAGCCATGTAATAAAGTCAGTTATTATAACTTTAATTTCACAATATTTACCATTTCTCTCGCGCAGGAGCTTTAGGCATTGTGATATTGATAACGATTAGTTTTCGCTTCATTTTTTATGGTTTTCTGACATTTTTGAAAAATCAAGAAATCCAAGTTTGCGAGTTTAAGATGGCGTCTTATGACGTCATAATTTCATGTTGCAACTCCCAGCTAACAGTCAGTGAAACCATTTTTGGACGTACTCGTCTATAAGGGGATTCTAGCCGATTATGAACCTGCAAAAGCCATATAAAAAGCTACTTATTAACCTCGAACGCTCGGGTCTTTACGGGAAACTCTCAGACCTCGGCCATGCCTTATTCACCTCGCTATCGCTCGGTCAATACGGCAATGTCTCGGTCTGAGATTTTCCCGTTAAGATCCACTCTCGGTTAATAAGTAATTATTAACGAGTGATAGCGCAGCTAGAATGAGTTATAGCAGTTAGTTGGGGAAGAAATAATTCGCTTCCTCGATCAGTCAGTCCGTCCGTCGTTAGGTCGTAAACAATTTTTTTGGTGGAATTCCGCTGACCAGGGTATTTTGCGAGAGGGCCGACCATTGTGAATAAACTGATGTCTCGCGTTTGGAGTCGAACAAGTGCTACCAGACTGTACGCTCGAAAAGTGTTTTTCTTCCACAAATAATTTCCACATCGTCTCATTTTTTTTCATATAATTACTTTTATTCCTTAAACATTAATCCCCATCGAAAAAATCTTTTCGAACCTAAACTATATCCGTGACGCCAGAGAAGCTTTTTTTAATTCAAAAAGGCAGAAAAATTGATCCTGATGGTCTGAACATCCGTGAAGAAACATATTAATTGTTTCCATTTGTTTCCTTTTATTATGTTCTTTTATTATGTTATCTTATTTTACCGTATGCTTATCTTTAATTTACACTGTCAATTAGTTTTACGTATTTCCGGTATTACGAAAATATGCTACATTAAAATACGTCCCAATGTAAAATTCTCATTGTACCTGAAGAAGGCTGGTTTGGCCAGCCGAAATATAGTACACCTTCAAAAAATCATCCTACGTTGTGTCGGTTTTTGCTTTTGTATTCATTTTATATGTGAAGCCGATTAGATCACAACTTATCCAACGTATACCAGCAGGATTATCGTTCCGGTTGCTTGCTTAAACATTTTATCAATAAGAACGTCAGCAAAAGCCCTTCATAACTTATGTTTAGGGCAACTGTGCCAGCCGCAACGGTCATAAATAGGGTATCGAATTTTTGGCCAGGCCATAAATAGGGTAGCAAAAACCGCAGATTTTGGTCACAAATAGCGTAAGAGTTTTGGGAAGTGGGCCGCACACCCCCACCGAACTTTTCTAGGAGTACCCCCCTGGGTGGTGCATGCACCGCGCGCGAGTACACAATCTTTACAGATCTCAAATCCTTTGTTGCATTATAAATTGGAAGGAAGCATGGTATAGCGACACCAAAATAAAAAATGGACATCGATCAACACTGAACCAATATTGATTCAAGACTGAATTCTCTCTCTTTACTTTGTTGACAGTTGAATGCACGAGTGTAGCTGTGCGTGGAATTAGTGTCAGGTTACTTTCTTTAGTAGTAAAATCTGCGATAAAGGCAGCTGCTTAATTCAGAAAATCTAAATCACGTCATAAATTTTGAATTACATAGGCATTCAAATCGCACGAAACTAAACAAAACTGGACGAGGAAACTGGTAACGAGGTTACGAGGAAAGGTCAGTGATACGAAAACAAATCCTTCCCCTTTTAGATTTCATTCACTTGCTAACATGTTCAAACTCTGAATTCCGAGTCATTTTGCTCCAAAGTATTTGGTTACACATGCTCTAAGGTTGAATAAACTGAGAAACATAAACACCCACATTGTTTGCTCGTTTAGCCAGGCGCTTAGTCTATGTTTCGCTACATCAACGTACTAATTAACTTTTAAACTGTAATGAAAATGATAGCTGAAATGAACTTTTCCAGTTCTAAAATAACAGCACACATAAAGAGATGTGTCATCCTGCATCTCAGTAGTGTCTGTTAGCCAGTCAATATTTTACATTCCGCAACGTTTAAGACTAGTTTTAGATCATGTAGAATTAATGGTATATTCTAACATAGTTCATCGCCTTTTTTAACGTACATTGAAAATCTAAAATGCGACGAATTCAAAACAAGAATGTCCAAAGCGTGTTGTCTCAGTAGTACTGGACGCAAACGGGCAAACTGAAACCAATTTGGTTTTCATTCAATTACGGTGAGACCCTCGGCGGAATGCGTACACTTGAAATATTCTGTCGACATTCAAAATGATTGGCGTGGAACATAACCTCATACCGACTACTGTGCTCACCTCAGCTCACCACTACAGTGCAGCACCGTGTCCTATTTGAAGAGTCCACTGAACACCTAACTGAGACGTATTTTTTCTTTAGATGGAAGAATCGTTATAACACAAGTGTGTTTACCGATTAACTCAGCAAGCAATAAATACCTTTCAGATAAGTGAAACATAATATTTTGTTAGTCAGTCTAGATGTATCTTTTCAGACTATTTCAAGTCATCAATATCTCTATACGGCATGACAAGAATTCTGATCATAGCCGACAGATTTCGATTGATAGCTATTTATCCGAACGTCAAACAGGCCCAAACAGGGTTGTTCAAATGCTGGGTAATGCAATCGACGTTCAAGCGTATAAGAACCTTAGTTACACCTTCTGCCTTTGCTTTAGTGGCTTGCAATAATCAGGGCTGTAGCTAGTAACAGGCCGAAAAGGAGGCACTTACTTGTCACTTCATTTAGCAATGTGCTCAACACCTCTACCACCTGAGTGCATAAGTAAATTCAGATAGTTTATATTAAACGATAAGTACGTAAAGTACAGCCCGCTTGTTTTGGAAACAAGCTTTATATACTACTGAAGTGTAAAAGCATGAATTCGCATTAAAAAAGAGTTTTTTAATGATCAACTGAATTGTCAAGTGATATTGTAAACGTGCTTAATTCGGTCATTAATGGCTAATACTGTATCAAAGCCTTCAGAGGCACTCGCAAACAAGAAATAATTGGCAAGAAAACTACGTTCAGTTGGCAGATTGTTTTCTTGGCGCGCAAAGTGTGAAACATTGTTTACTGCGGAAGCAAAATGTCTCGGTGTTTACTCCATAAACAATAGCTCCACAACAATGCTTCCACGTTTGAGGAGTAGGGACTGCGCAGGGGGAGGGACTGGGGTGCTTCTAAACCCTTTCCCTATACCTCCCCACTGTTTTCAGTAGGAAATTAAGTACGTTTATTTGGGATTATTTGGGAAATGAGGAACTCCAGTCCGACTATTGGGTGACAAATAACTTGAGATATGCAGGCGTTCTGTTCTTTTGGTTTGTCCTTTCTCTCTATCTCTCTCCCCTTCCGTAGGGGATATTTCAAAACCCGGCCTCCCCACCCTGGATGGGATTAAATTCGCCGTTGCCTATTTAAACACGGTGTTATCTATTGTTAAAACATTTTTGTGTCGGAACCGCCAGTGAAAATGAGTGCGATGATCTAACAGCAATCCTCCGCAGGAAAAAACGATGGCAACTGGTACATTTACCCATAGTTCATAGCGCACGAAAATCTTAACAACGTTCATAAAAACGTACAGAAGAGTTACAAAATCTTCAAACCTAGGCTACACAATGTCCTTAGTACAGGGACCAATATTGTAAAAATTTGGCTTTCTTAGCGCCTTATAGATTGTGTTAGGTTCGCAAGGTATTGTGGTAAAATGTACTGCGCCATCTTTTTCCTACGGTAGATTGTATTGCTTTCTAAGGCAGCAGAAGCCGTTAGCGCTTCCGGCGAATTAATCGGGTATCAAGAGTCTATCAAATGCGATCGTTGATGCAAAATAACCGTGCAGCCTGCGAATCACAAATCATCAATCTCTCAAAGTGTGCCAGCATTTTCTTGTGTTTCTATTAGTTATCTTTTTTATAGATCTGTCAAGTTTCACTATCAAACGAAATTGATTTCGCAAAACGTGTTGCTGTAGAGGCTGCCATGAGAAAAGTATTTAAGATAAAAGAATTCGCCGACATGCTTTTGTGAATGTTGTGGTCAAACCGTTTATTCTACATACCCTATTAATTCACCTATAGGGAAGGGATTCTCTCGAAAAACGAGTGCGACTTTTCGCGTTCTAAATATTTATAAACATGTCACGCATTCTCAGAGGAATATGACAACTCGAAAAGCCGCTAGCTTATGAAATAATAGAGCCCTAAGCGTTCACAGTATGCAAACAGAGAATTCGCGGGAAAACGACAGTGTCACAGTCACGTTTTAGGCGCATACGTTTTAGGCCGGAAGTCAACAATGGGCAAAACAAAAGAAAAGCGATGTGCATCAAAACTAAAAGTAACCGAAGAGCAATGCCGATGCGTAATTTCAAGGAGGTATTCGTGAAGGACATGAAATCTCTAAGGTAAGTTTTGTGTCCAGTAAAATTGAATGTACTTGATGTTGGATCTCCGGAAGGAGCCGTTTGCCGCGAAAAGGTCACTGAGTAGTCCTTTTGGGCTGGAGAATCTCTTTGGGTCTTATGACACCTTTGCGGATTACTGACTTTTATTAACAGAGCTCTTTTTCTCAAAAACTCGCGCGTATTTTAGTATTTTATTTTCATGTTTTGAAAAATGTTACCTTAAATAATGAACTTTATAAAATCTCGTCAAAATCTCTTTGACCACCCTTGTCATATGTATTACATGAAACATGTCGGTTTCAGACTCTTTCTGGCACCACATGATTCAAATGTGGCTTTTTACTCGCAAGTCTGTTGAATGTTTTGCTTTTTGTACACGCCTATGTATAGCTTTGCTCAAGCAAGAACATGATTTCAATCCTCCATGTGGATGTCATCAGTTTTGGGGGGTTTTTGATTATCTTTACGTCTGCTATTCTGCTAACGCTAACGCAACTCGTAAATGTGCGAGAATGCTGGTCAATCTGTGGCTTGGTGGTGTATACTCTTGCTTCGGATAATGTGTGGTTTCTATTGAATTATTTCACGGCTTGGTTTTCCTGGTTTTTGTAACATTAAATGGCGCCTGTCATTTCTGACCAATAATGAAGAATGCTCCGTTCGTGGACTAACGGAGTAACCTCTAAATTCAATGGCTGGTGTGGGGACTCTAGTTTACTAAGACCGCCCCCCCCCCCCGCTTGTTATTCGTAAAGTCGTTCAGGCGCCAAAACGAAAATTCAAGATAGCAGCGGAACACTAGAGCCTGCTCGCAGACCACTCAAATTTCGGTATAATGTACGTTGCATAAATGTTTAGACCCCACGGTTGTACCTTTTTACGTGTTTTTTAATGTCGATTTGTCATGAATGTATATAAAGTCACCGCTAAAAGCTCTCCCAGAATAACCTGCGCTATTCACCTCCCTGGGGCAAGATACACTATATGCAGACCTTAATGTCAATGCGTCATAGTAACTGTTAAGTAAAGGATATAGCTGTAGCAAAAAATAAATAACTACAACACGAAAATATGAAAAATGTCGCTTTTTGGAAAGAGATTATTTTAATTGGGAATGACGGATTTCTAAATAAAATAATAATTCCCCTCTGGCTTAGAGCAGCATGTGGCGTATGCCTGTTGACAATTGTGTTCCAAGATCTAATTCGAAAACAGGAAGGTAGTCGCATGACGTCTTACAATTGTTCTACATGTATACAAATTCACACAAAAATCAGTTTTTCCGTTGTCACCTGCAATTAAGATTTAAATAAACAACCACAACAACAGCGTTGAAAAAAACGTCGATTGAAAAACGTAATATATTTTGCTAAGGAATTTCACTGAATCCCTAGATGTATTCAGTGTGTCAATCGGTGTGAGAACTATCCTTAGCTCACCATGTGAACACAGCGTTCACTTACACATGGAAATAATGATAATTCACCATCACTTGGTCTTGTCACATTGTTGTAGCTTTGTTGTTTTGCAAAGAACGGCTAAGAAATTAACCAAGTTATTTAACGCCCGCGCGTGGCCATTGTTCTGCTCATTAAACTTTTCTTGATGACGTTCTCATTGCTGTTCTTGTCTAAGTTTGCGTTTAAACTCGCTTAGCATTTGTGAGTGTGTGCAGTTATAAACGACAAATAGTTTTCGTCTATAGACTGATCAGTACTGAGGTCTGAGGGTAGCAATAGGATGATTAAAAGAATTCTTGATTATTAAAAATTCACGGATTTTGTCCTACTATGGCCCGATTTTTGTCGGTTGTAAACTAAAACAGACATAAAGGTGTCTTCACCTACATAATCCTAATTAATTTCACAGTTTTTTAAATAATATGTACGATCTTCCGCTAGCTGTGTTACATAACTTTTTAAATCCTTCTGTTTAGCCGTTTTAGTTTCACCTGTTACGTGAAATTTCTTGGCAAGGAATAAAAAAAAGCAACACTGAGTGCATATTGATCACCGCTCAGTGTCCGCTTGGCATGAAGCATTGAAACCAAGTGATTATTGACATAAAACGCAAACTTGTTTATATTCTCTTGCAAGAAGGAAATGTTAACAGCACATTTTTTAAAAATCGGAACCATTTCTTTTTTAAACTGACAAGGGACAAGGCTAAAATTGAAAATAATATCCTTCGGTTAGGCACTTACCTATCTTCCGTTGTGGAAATGTAGATAAATGCTTTTTGAAGCACTAAAACGTGATCGCATGACTTGCAAGGAAAGATTTGTCTTATGAAACGGAGAAAAGACCAGTTGGAACAACATGCTATCTTGCTTCAAGCTTTTTTTTTTTTTCATTAATCTCAAAAATATGTACAGTGATTACTGTTACGATTATATATTATTAACATTATTTACTTTAACAAAAAGCCATCATTTGCACGTTGTCACCTACAGGCCGGAACTTCAATAAAGAACATTAATGGTTTTTTTGTCATACCAAATGGAAAAAGGAGTCCGGAAGGGAGAGAACCAGTAAACAAAAAAGCACTGAATGATGTATAAGATGACTTCGCGTATATTCAGCGCGGTGCTTTTTCAGTAATTCACGTTGATGTATCAAACCACTTTAATTTCCTTTTTAATTTCAAAGGATTTGCAGAAAAACAGGACTGAGCACTACTTAACGCATTAAAAGCAAAGGATCAGACCATCTTTGCACTTAAATTTCCGAAATGTTTATAAACAGTTGCAAGCTCATTATCGTACATTTTCAAACTACAAATTTCTCTTGCAGGGTTCGTTTGCTTTATAGCAATGATTAAACACGTTTTGCGCCATGTCAGTGACTCACATCATCATTCAACATCACCTGCACCGCTGCAAGTTAGGTGAATCGCCTTCCTTGATCTTTTTTCACCCGTCCATGGGCTGCGGAAATATTAATTATCAAATTGACTGGTTGTGTTTCATGCTTTTGCTGACCAAAATATGTTTGTATCGAGCACTCCTACGATTGTGTGAAACCGCTTCTATTTTTCTTTGTTTATCATATCTAAATATGTTGTTTTTGAAATAAAACCAACCCGGCCAGCCAACTGAACAATTATGCTCACGAATCTGCATAATCACGGATTATAATGTTTGAAACAAGCCTCCACAAACAAACACTGACAAAACGCAACGACGACACCTTTGTTCAACATCAAATCAGACAAAGAAAAGACCGATCAGCCATTCATGGACTGGATTATTTTACATAAACATAATACCTCAGTGGGTATTTCGTTTCAACTATCCTGCTCAGACTTGTGAGAAGTATCTTCCCAGATCTTCCCTATATCTTCCCTGCGGCTTTTTTTATGCTATAACGATAGAAAATGCGGTGCTGTTCACCAAGGTAACTAACTACCAATCAGCACATGCATCGATAGTGTTCCCTTAACCTAGAGCTGTAACTGGTGCAGCCTTATGTAAGGGGAAGACTGAGAGAGGCGACCTGGCGACATTTCACACACTTCGAATCACTTCGTCACCCGGTTTCTTTCCACTTTGAATTTACACACCACCTTACCTCGTGTAAAGGACCTTGTCTCCGAAAAGCGTCGTACAACCAAACAGTAGAGCGTGTATGCCGGCTTTTGCGCTTCACTGAGAGTTGTGGTCTATCTTGCAAGTAGGCGACAACAATGTGTTGCGTCTTCTATGTTTTGCATTTTTCCCGTTAATTACTCGAAACCAAGAAAATGTGTTCAATTTTCAGTTTGGACAGCTTTTTTGATCTTAGCATCGCTGTGAAGAAGGCTTAAGGCCTGTGCAAACAAAAACCCTACAAAAAATTTCTTTCACACCATTAGATTTTCTTCCTTTAAAGTTGGCATCACATTTCTATTTTTATTCATAATAAAATGAGATCTGATAGGTCTCGCAAAGGTTAAAGCTGAAATTTATCGCTAAAATGAAACAAAAACTAGTTACTTGTCCCTACTCCTCCAGTTCATGCTTTGTGGTGTTGCATTCACTTCAGCTAATTCTTGGTCAGAACCAAATGAAGTTTGAAGTTTCTGGCTAAAATCAGTGAAACATTGCGCGCAAATAAAGCGGGAACGGTATTAATTTGACTAAATGCCTAGCAGTCTGACATTTTCAGATTCTCGATAGAAATTGTTATTCAAATCTTTTGAGAGTGTTCTATGTTTGTTTAGAAATGCGCGCCAAACATTGGAAAACTTATTTTGGTTTTCTAGTTGAATAATTACCCGAGCTTGAGAATATAACAAAAAATTATGCCCAGATTCCTAGTCAGAAACTATTACAGAATTTCGAGGGAAAGACTCATTCAAACCACTTAAGTGTTTATTTAGAAATACTACATGTAAACGATTCCCAGACTTGATTCTGCACAGGCCCCCCAAACTCAAGCTACAAGCGGAATAGCGGTCACGGGAAGAAAAAAAAAATAAACACTTTGTATGCCAATGGAAATATTTACGATCGGGTTTAGGAATATAGAAATACCAGAAAGGTCTTAGTAATGATACCTTATCCTACTTCCACAGTGTATTACTTGTTGTCTGTGCGCTTTTCCTGGTGATTTGAAGCGATTTTAGCGAGTTGCCGCTTCATACAGCTGTAGGTTTTTCACTCCTAAAGTGAAAAGAGAAAAACTTTCTACTGTCACTGCGAAACGTTATACGTGGAGAATGAATAAATGAAGTATTCATCGCTTTTTAGAGTTGTCGCGTTGATCATCTGTAAAGTAACCGATGAATCTCTATCCTGTCGAAAGTCGTGAATTTTTTTCTCACCGCTTGGTCATCGATTGACATATTAATTGCTCAGTTTTCATTGATTACCGATTTCATCGATTGGCTAAGCTGAGGTTTATGTGTCTTGAAATTTAAATTCAAATAGCGTTTTCCTTACATCGATCGCGGGTTTAAAACGCAGATAGTATAAGTAGTTTAGCTTATATTGAAATTTAGTAAATGCATATCTTTGCAAAACGGCAGACATGATAAAAACCTGTCGCGACACCACAAGTTCATATAATCATAATACGACACCACTTTTGCTTATAATATATTTTAAAATACTTTACAGTGCAGCGATTTCAACCGAGGCCACCTAAGAGTTTTTAACCAATCAGAGCACGATTTCAACCCATACAAATTGGAGTTTGTTTGTGATCTCACCAATCAAGTTGTAGCAGCATGAATGTTAGCCGGCGTTGGAACACACAATTTTGATGACTCTGATTAGCTTCAAATTTAGCTGACCTGGACGGCACAACAAACGAACGGCAATTTAAGTTGAACTCATCGCAGACACTAGACGATTTTCCAACGGCTAACAATGGTACTGCTAGAACATGATTGGCGAGATCATAAACAAATTCAGAGTCTTTCATTTACAATCGTGCTGTGATTGGTTTAAAATTGTCGGGTGGCCCTGGTTGAGGTAGTTCCACTGTAAACTATCCTACGATGCGCAAATCACAACTTCCACTGAATCGCACCTCTTCACTCGCCCCGTTCTACAATCTTATAATAAATAATAATAATAATAATAATAATAAATAAATATTTATAGAGCGCCTATCCATGCCTGCTCTAGGCGCTGTACAATTCGCTAAAATGAGCTGTACTAATCTTAATAATTAAAAATGTGCATTTAAGAAAGTAATAACAAGTAAAAATCGCTAAGAATAAGAAGTTTTCTTAAAAAGATGAGTTTTGAATTTAGATTTAAAAGAACTTAGATTGTCACATGAGCGGATAGAAACAGGTAGACTGTTCCAGAGTTCAGGAGCGGAAACAGCAAAAGCTCGAGAACCATACGTCTTCAGGTGAAAATTCGTGGG
>Ga0126339_10000806_pt1 | contig 19114 bp, 12 predicted proteins | sample OrbTmetagenome_2_FD_92532 | JGI IMG/M metagenome (GOLD analysis project Ga0126339, IMG submission 92532) | Coral microbial communities from Petempiche,Puerto Morelos, Mexico - Orbicella T R C metagenome | ecosystem: Host-associated > Invertebrates > Cnidaria > Coral | place: Petempiche,Puerto...
CATGCAGATGTATGGAGACCCGTATGTTGCGCAGAAGGGTTAATCTGTTAATCTGTCAGCCCTATTTATAGAGCGTTTTCACGTGAAATCAACATCATTGAGCTTATACGTTGCGTGAAATTAGCATTTTGCTGTTTTCTAAGTGAAACTAACATCCTTGCCATCAAGCGTTAACATGAAATCAACATTTTAACCTATTTAGACCTGAAATCAACATCATTGAGCTTATGCGCTGCGAAATCGACATTTTGTTGGTTTCTAGGTGAAACCAACATCCTTGCCATTACGCGTTAATGTGAAATCAACATTTTAACCCATTTAGACCTGAAATCAACATCATTGAGCTTATACGCTGTGTGAAATCGACATTTTGCTGATGTCTAAGTGAAACCAACATCCTTGCCATCACACGTTAACGTGAAATCAACATTTTAACCTATTTAGACCTGAAATCAACATCATTGAGCTTGTGCGCTGCGTAAAATCGACATTTTGTTGGTTTCTAGGTGAAACCAACATCCTTACCATCACGCGTTAACATGAAATCAACATTTAAACCTTTTTTGGCCTAAACTCAACATTTTTGAGCTTATACGTTGCGTGAAATTGACATTTTGCTGCTTTCTAAGTGAAATCAAAGTCCTTGCGGTCGCAGCAGGCCGATCCTTTGTTATGATAAACCGAGGCGAGACTTTGACTTATAACAAAGGCTTGGCTTGGCTATTGTAACAAAGGATCGGCTCTGTTTATCATAACAAAGGCCTGGCTTCGTTTATTTGAAGGCCTCAGCGGGAAAAGGGCGCTAGGTATTTTAATCAAAAGTGAACTTTGTCGAAAACGCTCCAAATTTTGCATGCAGTTTTGTTTAGGGATGTTTAGCAATGTCCCATAGTTTTTCCGCTAAGCTTTGCTTCGTTTTCTAGATATTGCATATGCAAAAAAACCACTCGGTTTTCCTAGCGGCGTCTTCATAAATGAAGCAAAAACCAGCCAGAAAAATACAGGACCACGTTTTTCTATTACATTGAAGACCACATGCAAAAATTCAAGCCCTTTCGCAAAAATTTTTTTACACTCAAATCGTCACTCAGCATGGTTTTGCACTCACCCCTTCAATTCATTTGTTAACAAAGTAAAAAAAACACACACACACACTACGAGACGGAATTCCTCTAGTGTAGTGATTGAAATATACTGACTGACCATAACTTAGCATAATCCCACAAAGATCACAATATTTCCTGGAGCACTCATGCTGTACGCATCATCTCAACAAGGTCAAAACAACTGTCTGCAGCTGTTGGCAGCTCTGAAACATTGCTGCTTGTCTAAACTTAGCCTACTACCAAACGTCCCCAAGGGTTTCAATAATAGCCGGGTAGCGGGTAGCTATTCACAAATAACTAAGACCAGATAATTTCCTCGCAGCTAAGGATTCTCTTCAAGAAATTTGGCAAAATAAGTCTTATGTTATTGGTAAAGAAAAAGAGCAGTACAAGAAAAAAACTTTCTAGTGTTAACCCAGCCTTTCGGACCACGAAAGATGAAGGAAAGTGTAACCTAACGTGCGAGAACAATCGCTTCAATACAAAGTGAAAAAATGTGCCAGGCACTTCAGCTGAAATTGAGAGGAAACTGGGACTAAGCATGAATAATAATAGCTGCCAAAAGGCAATTGTCTTTAACAGCCCAGCCATGGGCCGAACGTGGTTCATGTTCTACCCGTGGGTTTTTTTTTTTTAATCTGTGTGGCCATGGGCCCAGCACGGTTCTAGGTTTACACCGGGTTTATTATTTTTTTTTTTTGTCAGTGACCAGACCCAAACTTCCTCTCAGCCAAATTTTGAATCACACAACCTGTGATGTTTATTCACCAAAAGCTGTTGAAACATTAATACATGGACAATGTTACGGATCTTGTTTTCTTTATTGTGTGTAACATATTTTCTTTTGGTTTTATCGAAGCGTTGGGTTCGAAGGGAAATAATAAATACGCTAAAAACACTAAAAATGGGTATTACATCAGCCAGGGAATGCACTGGCATTGCAGCTTTCATTTTCGCTACCTGACAAATAAGATCGTGTTTACTTTGCAAGTTTATTTCTGCAGAAGTGACGGTCATTAATTTATTTGCAATTTTGCAAGTATTTCTTGTGGGTTAAGGCAAATGAAGCGAATTCTTTGGCTGTTTCATCGCAGCGAGTTCAGTGGTTGGAGAGAAAATTAAATATTTGCAAGCCAAGCAAACAACGTGTCAGAATGTGCAAGGATTACGTCATTGGTAGGGAAAAAACAACCTTACTAAAGATACTGTGGATAACGGAGTTCTTGAATTATGTGACTTGTGAGACTTAACTTTGCTAGCCCTATATTCATGGAAAAAACCAATTAAATTCAATCATGACTTCTAAGAAAGCAAGCTGTTGTTAATAGTGTTATTATCGTATCATTCATGCCTATATATATCCCGAAGAAAGTTCTAAAAGACCATTACGTCCTCTTTCCTGGCCGACACTTTTGCGGGAAAAAAAATTAAAAACCCAGCGCTCATCAAAAATATGTTTTTTCACCAGAAATTCAGCTCGGAACATATATAAATTTATATTCGTTTGAATCATCGATGAAATTTTTGCTTTGGGGTCAACAAAAATCTTAGATTACAAAGTCACACCCAACCCACGCTTTGCAAAAAAATCTCTTCAAAACCCTGACTTCGAAGCAATATATCATTTTAGCATTAATAGCTATCTCACATCGGCACTAGTAAAATCTATTCCTTAACAATCCAGCTTCATCATATTAAAATTTCAACGAAATCGAACAAAGCCAGAACTAAATATAATTACTTTGTTTTTTTGTCACCTCCCTTCACTGCTTAAGTCAACAAAGGAAGTGACAGTCACTCATAGCAACTGAAACACACGAACATAACACGCACCGACGTTTCGGTCAAAAAAATCCAGGATTATTGCCTGAGAGCTAAAAATTGAATAGGAACATCTTTTTCAAACTTTTCTTTAGTAATTTAGACGAAAAAATGACCTCGGCGGGCTCCAAATGAGAACGAAACGAAAAACAGAACGAGACAGTGCGAAGATCCGTTAATTTATTCAATTTGTTCACCATGTGGCCTTCGTTACATTTAAGTTAAAAAAAAGCTTACTTCTGGATAATTTCAGCCTTACAAGCCAGCAACTGGTCCCAAATTACTTTCTGTATCCTTACAAATGTCCTGACTTCCATCACTGAAAGATTTGGCCGCAATTTTTGAGCAAATAAACATTTCGCTGACGGCAACCACCATTACGGTGGCTTGCATACTAATTCCCTAACTTTAAAAACTCTCCCAAGGGGGGGATATCACGAAAAGAGCTGGAAAAATGGCCGGATATAGGGTAATTTTCTCAGCTTCCGGTGTGCCAAATTTGCCGGAAATAGGTTCAAAACCGATTTTTGTTTTTTCATTTTTTTTTTCCTTCGGGTCACTCATGATCCCATATTATGACATGTGTCGGAAGTAATTACGTAATCGTAGATTTCACAACAGCTACAACTGATGGTGCAATAATACAGGTTGTGTTGATCAAGTGATGTGGTGTCTACAGTAATCAATGAATCATCAAGGACTGCTTTGGAATGTGCACTGCATTGCGACTGTAGTGCTACCAAAACAGTTAACTCTTAAAATCACGGTTGAAAGATCTAAAAGATCTTCTTGTTAGCATATTTCGCTCCAGCGTCAAAACAAATGAGGTCAAAGAAGAATGATTCTTTGCAAGGTTAGTTGAGTATATTGAAAGGGACACATTTCCGTGTTTAAACTTTAATATTATGCTTCTTTTCGTGGTGAAATATGATGTATCAATCACAAATCAATTTGCATACAAAGAATTAAAATACCACATGTTATCAACCTTGTCTTTCTAATTGATTGACTTCTAGGAACAACAAAGCAACATAAAAATAGGCCTCAAAATGCAGGAAAATGCATCTGCGAGAGTCTAGAATTTCAAAATTTGCCGGGGGAGCATGCCCCCTGGACCCCCCTAGTTGGGAAGGCCCAGAGGGCCTTCCAAGAAACTACCCGCCTCTTTTTCTAAACTACCCTCATGTGCCAAAACTTATTGAAACCCCTGGTCCCTCAAGTCTAACTACAGTTATTTATCGAGGCTGCCAATATACACATTTCAGTACAACTTTTTATAGTAGCTACCTTCCATTCATAGCATCCTGACCTGATGCCAAGTCCAGCCAGTCCATACCCTCTCCTTGCACTACTGTGAACAACTGTGACACCATTCTCCACACTGCAGGCTTGTAACTTGTCAGTATCAAACATGACATCATTAACAGGCACTTGGTCCACATTTGCTGTAAATCCTGAGTTGCTTTCATCGTGAAGTACATAAGGGAAAGGTGGAATGTTCCATGTGTAATCACCAATGTTCTGGAAGAGCTGCTTAGTAATCTGATTATAAGAGAGAGGATAGCATGACACGTATAAAGAAGGACAATACATTCATGTATTTCTATCTTTTTGGAAATTCATAAATTATCATAATGGTATAGTATTGTTCAACCAGAGGACCCAGTTGATGGCAAGCTTTTGTCTGCACAAGCAGACTGTACCCACAGTTTTTGTCCTGAGCTGGCTTTACAAAATGATTGTGCTATTAATACATGTATGCATATGTCAATGTACATCCATGAAGATTGAATTTGGAGTGATGACCTGTGATGTCTAGTAAGAAAATCTGTATCCAATGGGAAACCATTATACTCACTGTTCCAATTAAGATGTCATCTTCACATGCTGGAAGAACAAACGTCAATAAATGAAAAGTCAGCATTCTTGTCCGTAGACTGAAGTGAGAAAATTCCTTTTTCTCGCTAGGAAATGAAACAACAGCCATAAATAACCCCAGCCAATCTCTGGAGACAAGCTTCTGCTGTGCTGCTTTATTGACTGCAACTCTGCGCAGGAATTTCATGAAGTAACAAAGTGCTCCTTCGTGTTGTTTATGTTTGTGTGATCTTTCACCCTGTCTTTGCTCAAGGACAGACTCAGAAGCATTTTCAGATATTTCCAATAAGATTAACTTGCTGGCATTCTTCAACAGTAACTTTAGTTGCTCATACAGCAAATCAATAACACTTTGAATGATGTGATCACTCAGCTTATCAGCAAACATCCTAATGAGAAAAGAAAAGTATAAATCATTGACAACTGCTTTGAAAAAAGATACAAAAGGCATCATTCTAAAATGGAAAAAATAAATTGAAAAACCGGGATTTTAGCTAGATGGGTGTCCAGCTGTCCTGTGGATGCCCACTTCTGAAAGAAAGTTGTTTTATTTAACAAGTTGCTTTAAAAATTGTTCGTTTAAGCAAACTCTTGGCACATTTTGGATACCGACTTTTCACATCATCGCTAAAAGCGTGATTGATATCAACGTAAATGAACAATGCACATTGCACATTCCATGTCAGTATACATAAATTATTCATGTGGTTACATGTATGTGACAACTACATCAATCCTTGTCCTTAGGCAAACAAGAGTCCAAAGCCTTTTCAACATTACAGACAAACACACTCATACAGTAGATCACTTGTGGTCTGCAAAGGAGAGTGCTCTTGGAGTGACAGTTACATCACAAGACCATGACTTAAGGAATGCAAATTGATGAACATTCAAACAGATGAAATGACTTTGAACCTGCCGGTCACCTACGCAAGAATCATTTACATTCTCATAGCTGGCACATAATCTGCACAACCCAATCTTTTCACAAGAAAAGAATCCTAGAAGGCATAATGATTCAACAATGGCAACCAGCTTAAACAAACAAATTCACTGTTACATGGCAAAACTGTTCCCATCAGGAATTACCTAACGGATATACATGGTGTAACTTATGCAAGTAGCCGACAGCTTTTACTTGTCCTGAAGATGACATGATGTTTAAAGGTTTGGTTTTCCACTTTTTCACTATTTTAAACTTTTTTAGCCTTGTAAAAATTAGTTTTAAATCAACAAAGTTTGTAATTCTATTGTTTGAGAATGTGCCAGGAGATCTCACCATCTACACACAAGTGACTTGTGTGTAAATAAATGCCATGAACTTGCTGGCTCTCTTGGCTGTCACTTTGTCAAAGATGGTCTAGGAAAAGATATAAAGTAAAGGACAACAAACTGACCCAGCTGTTACTGCGATTATGTGCAGAAGTCTCCAACAGGCAACTTGTAAGACAACAGACAGTTGTGTAGTGTTGTCAACTTGTGTTTTGTGATAAGGACCGGGCTGAATGGCCAACAGGCTTTCCTGGCACATGTTGAACATGGTCATATGAAGTTGTGAGGTAACAACGAGAGCAACATCTGATGGTTGATACTTGTTACTTAAAGCAAAAACTGCCAGCAGTTGCTGACGCTCACGTGCACCTAAAACAAATCACATTTAACACATGTACATAAGGGCATGTAATACAGACACAAGAAATGTTATATTATTACTGAATGCACTTTCATAAGTTAAAAGAATAGGTCTCCTTTGGCTAATTGCTTTGAATGAACAGGTCTTTCTATTGGAAGGATTTTAGACCTACAACCAAGCAGGCAGATAGATGGATGGATGGGCAGAAACATTAAAGTGCCACTAACCCCCCCCCCCCAATTTTTTTTTCACTAATATAAATTTCCTTTTTCTCCTGATCACCACGGCGAAAAAATTATTGTTGTAGCTATTTTTGTTAATTTTCTATGAATTTTTAAAGTTTGTAAATTTGCCCTTTTCCATGTTCACGACCGAGGAATAGCGGAGAATGGGACGAGTTGGCTTTTGACGTCACTTCGGGAGTAACAATATTTTGTTTCTGAGAAGAATACATGTATATGTGAACATGCGACAGTGTGTGTCAAAATCATTGTAGAATGCAAGGAATATATGTTGTTGGAGGCTGTAGCAATACAGGATGCATGGAATAGAGTATTCCTCTTCATTCAATACCTCTATCTCAGTGAAACTCTACCAGAACCGAGAAAAAGAGCAAAGAAGCGGGCTGATTTGTGCGAAGCTAAAGCTGGGGAGCCACTGAGGATTTCTTTGATCTCGGTTCGCTGCTACTGTAAAAACCTAGAGATTTTCATGGCCTGTATATTCTTCTCTATCTCTAATAGAAAGCTTGAAATTGTCAAGGTACTTAATTAGACACGAATTTGGGATAAGCTGGAAGCCATCTGACTATTTTGAGCGCAAACAATCCTCCAAGTCCCAAACAAAACTATAGGTGACGAAATTACACGATAAATTAAATGCGTTGTGTTTTGAAATAGAGACTTGTCTAAACGTTCTACAAGACACGAAGAAGATTGTTGAGGCTTCGAACTGGTGAACTAGCTATGTATTTGTTGATTTTATAAAAAAAATAGGTGCTCAGTGAGCACATGAATCCACGACCCTAGGTAAGTGGATTAGGAATCTCTGCAGGACCTGGGTTCAATTCAACATCTCCAGATAACAAAAGATACTTTTCTGACAAGAGGTAATTCTTGTTATCAAACTGAACTCAGACAAAAATTCTGGATAACATTTATAATTTCTACCAGAAGACCAACACTTTTCTTGTTCAAATTTTGTTTTAAAAAAATCAAGTAAAAAAGACTCTTCTTCACGAGCAAGCTTGACAATCCATAGTTCACAACTGATATCCACAGTGAATAAAACAGACGAAACAGTAACACTCTTCATCAAGAAATATTGAATTCTGCCTCTTACTTTTTTGCGTTTAACTGATTTTAAAACTTCACGTGGTAATTTACTGTAGATGTTTCTGTCTCTTTTCCCACATGCAGCAACTGATAAGTATACTGATTAAAGGGGTGATGCAGCAGCTCTCGTAAGGTCTCACATGAATGGCTTGCTACCCTTTGAGAGAACAATAGAACAAACAACAGAAACAATGCCCCTAGCCCTAAAACAATAACAGCTGCTAACAATGAAGGGAATTACAAGCTTACGAGAGTTGCTACACTTCTGGATTAAAGATTAAAGATTTACTCTTACATCAGTGTATCTTGCCTTAAGCGTAACACTGGAAAGATTGTCCTTCACTCCAAGTATTTGCAGAAAAAATACTAGCTACATAACGACCAGGCATAGCTTCTGCGGATGTGTTTTCCATGGTCATTATTTTGTCAACTAAAGCTTTTTGTTTGTTCTCTACTAGGAGAGTCATATCTCCTTAAGAGGAACTCTCAGGTAATCTCGGTGGAATTGACTGCGTTGTGCTCTGACTGCATCATCCTTCAAAAGGGATGCGTACTCCCTTGAAAGGGCTGCACAATCCCTTGAAAAGGTTGAATTATCCCTTAAAAGGGCTGAATAATCTCTCAAAAGGGCTGAATAATCCCTCAAAAGGGTTGAATAATCCCTCGAAAGGGATTCGAGTTTCCTTGAGAATGGAGAATAATGAATGACCGTGAACAGTGAATTCGTGATTTCTGTGCCATTTGAGTTGCACAGTGATGTAACCGGCCTGATTGCAGATTCTGTTCTACATTGCAGAATATTGTTTTATAATTTGAGTCCATGGCATTAATGTCCTCTTCATCACAAGCAACATTAGGGACCTTTATACGATGCAAGGACGGGAAGGCCAAGAAGGGAACGGCAGTGGACGCGGGAAACTTTCACGCGCTGCATCACCAATTTTCGTATAGGAAGGCGACGTCAATAACTCTAGCTTCATAAAAGCTTTTCATAAAACCAGTGACATCCCTTTGAGATAGTATAGAAATATTATCCAGTTAAGCTTAAATGATAGTGAACAGACAACACAGAACTTACTCTTGTTTATATATGTAAAGCAAACCTTCCTGATCATGATCTGTTAGTATTTAATATTGAAAGAATCCAGAATTTCCATATGAAGAATTTATGTGGACGATCTTTGTATTGACCTGGTTCAGATAGTTTTTTGTCAGCAGAGCGTTTTAAAATCGATCCTGCCTTAGCTGAAACAAATATCTATAATAAAACAAACATTACGTTGAGTTCCGGGTTGTATGAAAACATGAAATAAACATCAATTTGCAAATGTGCATATTATTTGCTCGATAGCTGCTTTGAAGGCACGTAACAATCGTATTTGCAATCAAAACCTTTCAGAAACCATTCAAAATGATGCAAGATCATTCGAGAACAATGTTTTGGCACATTCGCTGATAGCTGTACCTGGTTATAGAGAACTTTGTCTACTCACCAATTCATGTCACTTTGAAGAGCATGGGAAAATGAGTCTACAAAGTCAGACGTAGGGTCAGTGGTTCGAGATCGTAGTCATTGAGAATGCTCCGTAAGGCTGTGCTTCTGCTAGTAAATTTGCATTTTTTTCTCCTTTTTTTAGACAAGCAACTCCCTCTAACGAACATTGGCAGGTTTGACTAACTGAAAGTCTACCAACAAATCAATCGTGACTAATCTTCACTTATTTTGTTCCTCTCAATCGTACAGACAGTCATTCGGGCATTAATAGGGTAGCGATCTTCACACATCTGAAGTTTGATTAAGTACGAATATTCTTTTGTTACACTGAAACGGACACGCTTGATTACATAGAATCTACGGCCGAAAGGCTGTAGATTCAAAAACACACACACGCCGGAGGCCGCCTGTAATCTGGCCATGTTTCTCAATGGCCATTCCGAATACAGAATTGTTTTGTTCTTTGAGCTTCGTCTTTGAGGAACAAAATACATCTAAATTACAAACTTAGAATGGATCAAGCATTTATAAATATAATATGAGGAAAGTGAAACAACGATTAAGATTCGACCCTATAGCTACCGACGGAGATTGTTGTGGTGAAAGAAGAATGTGCTTGTGAGTCAACCAAAACGCAAACTAATAAGTCAAGGACTCCCAGATTATTAGCGTGCGTAAAATGGACATTTCATTCAAAATAACAGTGAAGTAGAAATGTATTCATTTAACTGAAAGTATATGGAACCTATCTTCACGATCTTGTTGAAGGATTTTCCATGATTTCACTAGTACGGAATATGCAAATTTGCGTAGCTTGTGTTCGTACACAGTAATTGAACATGCATATACTACAGTCAGTCAACAATAACAAAGCAAAAAGTTACCTCACCTTCAAATATTGTTTGCCGACATCTCTGCATATCTCTTATGTTAAAACTATTTTCAATCATTGATCTGGAGAGGTAGGCAGGAGTGGAGTACTTGTATTTCGGGGGTAATTAATATTTGAATGTAAAATGTGTTTTGACACTCTGAAATTTGCACGCTCCGTAAAGTCAAATTACCAACTCTTCGTGTTCATTGACATCTTTGTAACTCTTTAAGAGCTGTAAGCTAACTCTTCAGTCAGTGTTTGTACCTTTATGACCCAAATGGACCAGCAAATCAACGATCCTGGCCTAAATATAATTATACAACGTGGCGATCTCGACTGGCAACCCGCACTTCAAAATGGAAAAAAAATATGTACTTCACAGCTGTCCAAATCGCAGCTAGACTCCGAATTGTAATGCTAGATGATACAGTTCTTTCACTTGCAGTTCTTGTCCAGTTTTGATAAAATACATGTATGAATCACAAATAACCCGAAAATGTTTTGACTGCCCTCAAAGCTCAGTCAAAAGTCTCTGGAGTGTTTTAGCCCGGTTCCTGAAGTGACGTCACTAGTAGCCCAACCCAGATCCCACTTTGCGCAGTCGTGAACATAGAAATTACATGTTTAAACGCCTGTAGAAACGCAGGGATTTTATCAATCAAGATAACTTTTTTCACTGAAGTAATCAGGGAAACTAGTAGATTTTATTAAAGGAAAAAAATATTTTGGGGTTAGTGGCACTTTAAACAACTGGGGGATGCTAATAACATAAACATTAAGAGGAATTTTACTTAACTTTTGAATAGATATTAACAGGATTGTATGCTCTATTCTGCATTAATTTCACATCATCAATCACCCCCATCACCCTCATTAAATTGAGACAAGTGAAAACTTACCCACCCTACCCCTTATCCCATTTATTTTTGCATTTGACCCCAATGTAAACTCTGATGCACATGGGAATGCTTGCTAAACATGCTTACTAACATACGTCCAACAAAATACAACACATAAGAACCTTTTCCACATGTTGGATGATTTGCCCTCTCCAGGATTGCAGCAAGACTTTGGTACAGGTAATGGACTGCTTCCTGAATTTCATCTTGGAGCTTTCTGCTGGTGGCTTTTATGTCATCCTATTTGGACATTCATACAATGAAATTAATAGACCATCTCTTAGCTTGTACATCAGTAAAAGAGCAATAAAAGCTAAATTGTACATGCAATAAATACCAGGAACAAAAACAGTTTCAACACCATTGAAGTATGTAAACCTGGTAATGAAGAAGAAGACATCCTTCAATTTCCCCTTGTGAAGAGGATCGCACAACCTCTGGACCAAGGGTACCAAGTAATAGCTGCAACTGAGCTGACAATAAGAGGGACTGCAGATTGAGAGGAGAACCATAACCACTGTCTGACACTGCAGCACAGGAAGGATCCTTGCCACTGTGAAGAAGTGCAAGGATTTGCTTTAGAGCAGTCAGTCTCACCTACAGGAAAAAGCATACCTTCACTTGACACTTAATTAACGATGTTTTCAAAAACCTGACATTTCAAAGCTAAGACTTAAAAAGTTTAATAATTATCACAAATGTACTACACAGGGTGGTCAGAAAGTTTTGATTCACCTGTGGGCTTGATCTTCATACCCGTGACAAACATGTTACCAATTTATTGATGAATTGTATCAACAGGCAAGTTCACCCATAACATCAAGGGCCAATCAAACATACTCAAATACTTATAGGATAATTTTATTTTCATAGGATTTAATTTTTCAAGAAAAATTCAGTTAAGTTCGAAATGAAATCACAAATAACTCTTCAAGTTGTTCAGTCCTGCAGTCAGAGTGCTCCATCCACATTGCCCTTGAGAACAGAGAGTTACTTTCAGGGGGACCATTACTTTCGGGGTTCAATAGGAAGGTCATATAGCTGTCATATATTTATATATGATTACATATTCGTAAAAGTAGAACCAGCATAACTGAACTGCCCAGAAAGGATATACACAACTTCACGCTACAGTACTCACCAAATAACATTATCTTGTACAAACAAATTGACAGGTCTCTTGTGAACAAGCAAATATCTGCTAGAATTTACCTCCAATTGAATTTATTTTCTACACAAGACGGAAACGAAGTTTCACCTTAATTTATTTTACCATATTTCCATTTTCTTTCAAAAGGAACAAAAGACCTGCTTCTCTTCAAGATGCCAATGCAGGAGGCAATTTTTTTGGAAATATGTTCAATTACTGCATTAACATCTAAAAACAAAATTACTGCATTAACATCTAGAGGAAAATATGAATGATGATCTAACTAAAATAACTGAATGGTTAATGGCATATAAACTCACTCTTAATAAGTCAAAGACTGAGTTTATGTTGATTGGTTCAAAGCAAAGGTTAAATACTTTTAATAGACTCCAGTCTTTTACTATCAACAGTAATTCTATTAAACAAGTAGAATTTACGAAATCTCTTGGAGTATACATAGATGAAAACATTTAAACATGACTGTTTAAACATTATTTATCAAAGTGTTTCAAACACGTTTCAAACATGACTGTTTGAAACATGTTTGATTTATTGTTTAAACCCTCTGTTGTTTTCTACAAACGATTGTCGCATTTCAAATGAATTTATTAACTGAAACCTTCTATAAGCTTGTCGTATTACTACTGCAAATGGTTTCTTTACGAGTAATCATATCAGTTTGTTTTTCTTCTTGGCATTTTTAACAGTCCTCTCATTGGTGCTATTAAAAATTCTATCCAACAAGTTTTGATTAGCGAATAAATGTAGGAAAAAGTAGTGTGAAGTGAAGTCATTGCATAAAATATTTTTATGTATGAAAAGTAATTGTAGAATGGGAATGTGGCGAAATTATAAAGTTTCGGCAACGTAAATCAATGGCACATCAATTCTTATGGATCAACCAGAATAGATTATAAACTAACTTTGTTGAAGGAATCAGTCTAAAAGCCTAAATTTTTCAAATTGTATGCTTTATGTGAAACCATTAATTTGATTTTACTCATGAATTTGTCCGCCATATTAATGTACTAAAAGGTTTTGTGTCCACTGATAGATTTTCAATGCAAATAGACACCTCAGGGATTGACACCCATGCAACGACATGGCACAGAACTTGTCTTTTATGTTTTGGATATGCACAAAACAGTAAACCTTGAAGACCTGCAATTTTTTTTTATTCTTATTTTTTCACGTTTCTCGTTTTCTTTCTCCTCTATCAAGTCTATTGCGGTGAGGAAAAGCTGACTGAGGGTTACCTAAAGCCTGGTTTTCATTAGTGACGTGAGCATGAGCATAAGCACAAGCACAACCACAACCACATTGCTGTCGGTTTTTCTTGAAGCAGAAAAAAACTGCCATTCCTCCTATTAAAAATCAAAGAATCAGAGCAAGCAAGAAGAGCATCGCACATCAGTGCACAAACAGAGTTGAAATTGCAAAGACAGAAGGTTAGGCCCTGTCCAAACAGGAAATGTGTAGTGACCAAAGCCGCTCGCTGCTCACATGTCATGCTACCAGTCACACTCACGTGCTCAGTTGTTTTGCGTTCTTCCCCATGGATTTTTGACCAAAAGAGAGACTGCTGATTATTATATTTCAAACCAAATTGTTAGGTGGTTTTCATCAACATGTTTAAACGCTTGTGGCATGCCAATATGTACACGATGCAAAGGGTAAGTGAGAAAAATATTTTTTTTAGTTTGTCAAACAGACATTTATTTTTTTGCTATGGGTAATTTTTTTTGAGTGTGGAATAACTTATAAACAAATTGGCCTTACTTATTAAAGCTTATATCTGGATACCAAGTTCATTTGAACGAAACCTTTTACTTGAATGAAGAAAACTTTTCTGCTCATATTTGTAATATCAAGTTTGTCATCAGTCCCATTTTGTTGACAGTTGATATTCAACACCTCTGGTCATGAATCACTGAATTTGGCCTGCGAGTATGCAAATACTCAACATCTGGTCAGCCCTTCTGAAGGTCTTTAGTTAAAATACAGAGAGAAAATTTTTCTTCCAGAGGCATATTTTTAAAACAAGATATTGCTGACCATGTAGTGCCGGGTTACCAATGATAAAAACATATATGGCCCACGATGTATACAACGTGTAAACAAAAGCACATGCTGCGACTTCCGGAGAGGACAACACTGCTTTCATGTCCAAAATAACATTAATTTTTTTCTGAGTTGCATTTTCTGAGGACTATACAATGTAATTATCCTTAAACATGTTACAGTCTCCGGCATAAAAAAGGTGTGCAAAGCGGTAATTGTCTCGAACTCATGTCCAATTTTTATTTCTCTTCAAAAAAGTTGAAAAATTCATTGAACACCCACTTTAAGTAAAGAAGGCTATCAAACAGTCACAAGACAGACAGCAAGTGCCAGACAGTATTTAGAAACATGTTTGAAAACAGTTTCAAACATTTTTTTAAAAACTGTTTCAAACACACGTGAAAAGTGTTTGAAACAGTTTTTGTGAAAACCATTACAAACATGTTTGAAGTAATAAATTATATCAAATACGAAAGACCGTGTTTGACCACATTTCCAAACACCGAGAAGAGAGTTGAAAATACGACATGTAGTGGAGTATTCTTGACAAACTCTGAGGTGTTTGGAAATGTGGTTAAACACTGTCTTGAGTGTTTGATATATCTTCTCAATCAAAACTACAACTAAGGAGAAAACGGAAAAATGAAATTGTAGAAATCTGAGCTAACTAAGATCAGATAATTGAAGATGCTAGTGGAAAACCCTCCTAAGTGACTATTTAGGTCAAAAAATTTTTTTCAACAAAAGTGCCCAATTTTTTGCATATGGCTTTCAATTTACTTACCTAACAATGCCTTGCTGTTTTTTTGCCAGTTTGCTTTTCGTTTTCAAGAAAATCGAAGCCAAAATATCCAAGAGTCGTTGAATGGTGTGCAATGAAGCGCAAAAAAAGAAATCATTATGTAAATTTGCCATTCTCTGTTAAAGCGCATGCATGTGATGAAATACGGTATAGGACGTCAGTTCAAATCCTCAATTTTTCCCGGTTTTTTTTTTCCCCTCTTCGTTTTATTATATTTTTGTTAACAAGAAAAACCTATTTGTCGATTTAAACCGCTGAACAATGCCAGTCAGATCCGCTGGTTCAACGCTGGATTCGACATTTTTTCCTTTACTTGACAACCGTCACGGACAGATTTTATTTTAATTGATTGAAACGATCTTCTGCAAATTGTTGCTCTGGTTCGTCATCAAGCTCTGTTTGAAACGATCATCGAGTTTGCAATCGCTTCGCTGAATGGCGTGAAAACACACACGCATGCCACGCGGACAAATTCTTTTATGTACACAAAATTTCATTGCAAATGGATCATTAGCACTCATAGCTCAGTCGGTAAGGCACAAGGTTGTTGAGATATTGCTAGTCAGATTCGCTGGTTCAACACTGACAAAGACACTCTTCCTACACTTGACAACCCGTCTTGGACGGCTTTTCTTTTTTTTCCTTTTATTGCTGATTATTTTTAGTTGGAAATCGAAGTCTGATTCGCCCAGCCAAGAAAACCAACAACTGAAACAAGCAAAGCACAGTACACAGTTGAGCCAGCACGGTTACCGGACTCATATAAAGAGGCCCTAAATCACTTAATACTGCTTAATAACATTCCGAGTGTATCGGAAGATTCGCCCATTTATCGATGCCGCGGTTGATAAACTTTTCAAGGTCTCTTTTTAAAGCGAAGTTTGAGCATTTGAACGTGCAGTGTTTTCAAAAAGTGAATATCAGCGACCCAGTTGTTCGAGCCGATACGAGTATTGCTTTTATGGAAGGCCGTCATGTTGTCTCCTTTGCACATGCGATAAAAGCGCTGCGCATTGCGAACGTTAATATTTTGTTGTCCGACCGCTTTGACACAACATCAGCCCCTTTTTTTTCCTGTTAATTTCTCTCCTTTTTGAAACCAAAACATTAAAATAGGTCGTACTATCGATGCTGCTAGTGCTAAAATAAACCATTAAGTTCACATCGAAATACACCTTCCATTAGTAAAGTAGCGTCTGTATTGAAAGATTCGCCCAATTAAATCAGCGACCGCTAGATACAAGCATATATTATGTTTACAAAATTAATGCTCTTTGATCATGTTTGGATAAACTAACATTTTGTCAAGAGACCGGTTCAACACAACCGGTCAGCTCCCTTTTTTCTCTGTTAATTTACGAGTCGATTGGGGTGTCTCAGAAAATATTGCCATTGTAGTCACGGTCATGATTTCCTTTGTTTAAACTTGATGGATTATTGATGAGTTTGAAAAAACCATTTGAAACATATTTGAAAACCGTTTAAATGACGTTTAAATGTGTTTTTTGAAAATTACCATAAGCCCCCTTTTCATATGGAGGGTCACGTCTGGTGGCAGATCCCTAGAAAATTTTGAAAAATTGAAGAGTCTTAGGTGTGTTTTCCGTGATTTCCAGCTGATAAATGTATCGACTGGACTTGAATGATAATGCATTGTTTTCATTGCCAAAAACCTAAAACAGATTGAAACTGAAGTTGCCTCTGCCCCTACTACACTCATCAGTTGTGTTTCACACAAAAACTTAGCAAAGATTGTTGCATGGCAAAGGTTTTTTAAATAAACAATTGTGGTCACTGTAAAGACAATTGTGAAACAACATGTACTGGTTCACAAGTCGCGCCTCAGATGGAATGGTTCTTGCTGGTTACACAAAGTTCCTTTCAGTGAAATCGGTTCATTAACACATGTCTTGCTATACAAGGAAGTAAATGGGAAGAGTGCCTGGTATTCACCTATATGTATGAAGTATCCAAAGGAGACTAAAGCAAAAAAAGGTAATGGTGAGATGGTCTGTTCGAAAAGCATTTCCAGAATCACTTTAGGAATCAAGTGAATTTGTTCGAACTATTATAAAATTACCGACTGCAAATCAACAAGACTCTACTTTATTTATTTAATATTAATATTTTTCTTCCTGAAAAGTGGCCATTCCCTGAACGGCCAGACAGCCACCTGGCTAAAAGCCTGCACAAGGGTCTATTAATATAAAAAGTATGAGTAAAATTGATTTTTGGCTGTGTTGGCGATTTTGATGATCATATCTGATTTTTACTGACATTTTCCTCTAAGATATCAAATGTTAAAGCATTTAACAAAAAAATAAGGAGTAACATAATTTAACGTTTGGATGTATACAACATCACGATGAAGAAAAAACTGTTGAATGTCAAAGTTGTTAAAAGAGTTTAGTTATGTGCATGATATTTTATGCTAATGGCATGGCTTTGTGCAAATCAAGTCTGATTGCACAATCAATGATGGTTTGAGATCTTGTATAAACAACATTTTGTAAATAAGGTAGTCTAGTTTAGTAAAACACTCTTTGAGGACCGAAAAATTGTCACGCACACAGGAATGCCACTTAATGGTATTCATAACTCAACAACTTTGACATTCAAGGATTTTTAGTCTTTATAATGATGCTGGATACATCAAAATGTTGAATAATGTTACTCCCTATACATGTATTTCCTATTAAATACTTAACTCCTTTTTTAGTGCACATGATAAAATGGACATACACAATGTTAACAATATTTTTTACGATTTTCTTTGTAAATGAGCGGACAAACACATCAATTTATAATTTATGTAATGCATCAATGAGCAAGAGCAGACAATTTGACAATGTTATGACAAAATTCAGATCAATAACAGGACAGATGCACGAAAAACTTATGTCAATTTGTTAAGTGTACACTATGTACATATGTCACAACAAAGACAACAACATGAATACTAACCTGGCCTCTTAACTGTTGGTTTCCCATAGCAGCCACCACAGTAGGTGGAGATGTACATGCCTGAGTACTATGTTCATTGTCCTTATTAGACATTTCATCCTGACATGGACTAGTGCAAAAACTTTTCATACCCTCAGTGAGAAAATCTACAACACTTGTTGCCATGAACTTGACAAGGGAGGCCTTCTCATTTGTCTTTCTGGATCTCTGTTGCATGGCAAATTTCTCTCTGCTTCTACGCATGTACCTCAGAAATTCCTTCATTGAATCAATTCTTGGTAGTTCTCCTAGCAAAACACAAAACACAAAAAACAGTTGTCTACCAGTACACAGAATTAATGATGTTCATGTGAAATGTTTCTTGACATCCTTACTGCACACGTAACTCATGTCCAATGTCAAACTAACCCCATGAATGGACAATACAAGCTAAAGGAAAACTACTGAGACAATCTCGGATAGTGCAGAGGGCAATTTACGGCTCTGATGCAGTAGTCACACAGGTCCTCACCCCTGCTGTTCTCTCCCTTGGTAGTCAACTAGGCCTTTTCCCCTTTGCAGAATATGAGCAGACAAAAACTTGATAAGACATAATCTTAGTAGTGTGTGTGTTTCATGCTTGTGTTTTGCCCAAAAAGAACTTACAATTACCGTTTGTCAAGACGGTTTTAAATTTATTGTGGTATTTTATCCTGAGTTTTGTTCATTTTAACCCATTGACGTCTGTGCCGCCTGTAACTGCCCATGCGAAAAACTCCTCCATTTCCCTGTGCCGCCCGTAATTGCCCGAAAAAAAAGCACATGGGGACAATTGCCTTTCCTACCCCCCCCCCCCGAACACTTTTTGGTTCTCCTATTGGTCTATTGTTCTTGAGGACAAATAAACCAATCAGAATGGACTTTCTGAGCATATTTTTAGAGGACTTTAGGGGTCCTAGAAAGACGGATTTTCTTCTTAAAATCGCGCGCTCGAAAAGTGCAGGTAATCATGGCGCGTTGCGGGCCAAATCTAAAAACTTCCAAGGTCTTGTTTTCATTCCTAACACGGATAAATTACTGACTTGGGTTTTAAAATAGAAAGGAAAAATACAAATCAA
>Ga0126339_10000807_pt1 | contig 19108 bp, 10 predicted proteins | sample OrbTmetagenome_2_FD_92532 | JGI IMG/M metagenome (GOLD analysis project Ga0126339, IMG submission 92532) | Coral microbial communities from Petempiche,Puerto Morelos, Mexico - Orbicella T R C metagenome | ecosystem: Host-associated > Invertebrates > Cnidaria > Coral | place: Petempiche,Puerto...
TATTTCTTACGATGTTGAACATTAAGGAAAACGAAAACTATAAATAAACACATCTACAAGCAATAAAATGTCTCAGCTCTATATGAGGTTTGAAAAACAATAGCCTCATACATATCGCACTAAATTGCATAAACCTTTAAAACAAAATATGACCGGAATTAGAATTCTTAAATCGCAATTTCGCGGAATCAGCCCAAACAATTTGAACTATAGCCACGGCGTCTTTTGCCGACCATGACGACATTGTGGCGGAGATTCACAACCATAATTAACTGAAGAGACGTTCATTTTAGGCTTTTCTTTTTCATGAAAGATAAAGCGCTGTCACTGCATTTTCCCCCATAATGACAATGAACTAGAGAGCTAAATCATCGGGGATTTTCAGCTGATAATATCATTTGCAAAGCGAAATTAAACGAAAGAAAACCACTGTTTGCTTTGCGTCGACTGTGTTATGAAAAGGAATGATATTTGATGACTCAGTTTATCCGTCGAATTGTCGCGGTGTCAAGTGCAAAAGAATAGCACAAAGACTTCAGGTTTTTTTTGAATAACTTTCTTTGTCGATCTCCTCGTGTAAGTTGAATGCAAATGTTCAATTGTTGTCTTACCGGAGTTTACCAAAGAAAGGAAAATATTAAATACAGAATCCTAACTAAAAGAAAGTTTAGCCCGTTCAACATGGGTTTTAAACAATAAATGCTTTCGACTAACAGTTAACGCAATTAAGGCTGAGCGGAGAAGAGAAATATTATTGAAGCAACTTCAATTAAACGTTTCCGCGATGTGGCATTCTCGGCTGTCGTGAAGTAGATAGGTACCTATGAATACTTAACTTTTCGCTGAACTGATTTGAGTTTATGACAGCGCGCTTTTTCATTAATATCCCTCGTTTAATTAACCCTTCCGAGACGGTACAAATACTTTGCTCTGCCGGATTGTCACTTGATTGTGCTTGATCAAGAAAGAGCTGGATATTAAAGGAGGAACACTGAAAATGGCGTACACAGGTGAATTAGGCGTCCATTTTAAACGAGAAGAAAACGAATTGATGGGTTTATGTCAACGTGCGATGCAGTTAACGAAGTTGAGAAGCTAGGGATTTTTAAGACTGTAAGCCAGTTGAGGTCATGTGTTTTTCAATAGACAACGGAAAGTTGAATCAGAAAACAGAAGATCAAAAAGTTTGATTGAAAGAAGGGTAAATTAAACGTGCATCGCCAGGTACGTTGGGAGCAAATGTCCCAGATAAGACATTTATCCACAGCAAATCTAACAATGAACGTTTTAAAAGATTAAAACTAAAATCAGCAAAAAATTGGCTAAGAAACGATAAAGTCAGGCGGAAATCAATTGAAAAAGTAAACAATAATTTCCCGTTTCACAAAAAAACTCGACCAACAAGCTGTAGTTCCTGAAAAAAACGGAAACCTAATCTGGAGTCTAGAGCACTTTGGGATTTAAATTTTAAAACCTTTTTGTGGCAAACCAGTGGAGGTATAAGCGGTAGTGTTCCTGTTTGTTTGAGATAACTTTTTAAGATCTGTAGAAATTGAAGATAATTGTAACAGAACAACAAATCAATAATTTCTTTAAAATATTTACGTTCTAGGGTAAAAATAAAAATATCTATTTCTTACCTACGCGCTTCCCGTATACCAACACTAAACAACGTTATTTCTGAGATGCACACTTATTGTCACTTTCAAAAGTGGTTGACGGAAATGTAAATGTCCAATTCTCAACTCTTTCTTTTGATTGGAGTTGCCACAATTTTAGGCCCACACAGTCTTGGGTTATTGAATAATTGAAGCAGCTGTTTCCAAAGTCAGAGAGGTGTTTTGGAATAAAAAAGGAAAAAACAACAACATTATTTCTTCCTCTACTTTCTCAAATTGACTTTAACCACGTAAAAAAAGAAATTTGAATAAACGGCACGAAAGAAATGTAAACTGGGCGTGGAAATAATTTAATAACGCGGATTTCTTTTCGCTTGTAAATGTTTTTATTCCATTCATTTACCATTGAAGGCGCCATGTTTCAAAAGAGAGCTTCGCTCTTTGCTCAGCAATATTACGCGTCTTTAAAATCATTCGTTTAAGTGTTTTTACTGTAAGTCGAGTTAGCAACGAGAAAAAATTTCGTTTTACGACTTACGCTGAAAAAATGCAAATATATTCAGATCTATTGAAAACCTTTTCTTCTTGTCACTTCAATTGGCGTTCGTGGATAACAGGGTTTTGCATTGACGTAGGAAGTCCTTGTTTTACAGTAGGATCTGATCCCGATTGTAATGAAAATTGATATGTTGAATTCTTTTCAGGCAAATAAAGGTAACTCGCTGTGTGGTGTAACAGATTTTTAAGGGTATGCTTCGACGACAAAGACAAAATGAAGTATGGAGTTTTCTTGGGCTAATTTATACGGAAAATGTTCTAACTTGAAACTTGCCGGCGGCCTTTCCGCCGTTGAATTCAACGCTAATGGTCTTCATTGCTCGAAAGGCTAGGACCAACCAGCTATAGGAAAGAAAAAAAATCCAAAACTTTAGTCAAAAGTATATTTACGTCAAATGTTGAATGACAAATGTGGTTGAGTTAAATGACCAAATTACCCAGTTCTCGAGAGGAAGGCTTGACGAACAAGTTTTCCAAGCCATCTTGAAATTACGATTAAGTACATTTGTGTTGCTTGTTGAGAACTTTGCTTTGTCGATTATGAATTCAACCGAAAGGTAACCTAGTTCTGTTGCCTCTGATAGTACTTGAATTGTGCATAGCGTCAACCTCTCGAGCGAAATACTGGCATATATACAAAGTCACGTGAAAAACAAAGGTAATGGATTGTAGAAATTTAAACCTACTTCAAGAACAAAATCTATCGCAGTCTCCACCTTGCATCAACATTAATTTTAACTTTGCGACAAAGTTCTTTTTCGTTTGTTACCATCTTCAGTTCCAAGCATGATCATTATAAATTCTCCGTATTGATTGTCATGCATTCTGGTCACTCAAGTAATGAGACTTTGATCACGCATCGAGGTAACATGTCCAAGCGAGTGATTTTCTATTTACGTCGTCACCATTCCCCTTCACAGCGTAATGACAGTTGTTTCCTGCAATCTGCTGTTACATTAGCCAGTTCAGAGCGGGGGCTGGGGACGAAAAGTGTCCGCACTGACTTAAACCGTTTATAATTGTGTTCCAGATTTAAGTAAATGCTAAAATTTACGTAAAACCTGGTAATATCATCCCAAAGTTATTGGCTACAATTTGGTATGGCATGTCATTGCACCGAAAACTTGATAATTTCATGATAACCGTTTTACAAATTTTCTTGTTTTTATTAACATAATGTAACGTTAAAGCAGTTGCTTTTACGTTACTTTAGCATGTTTTTGTCTTTTACTGCGATTAATGTTCAATCATTTCGGTGGTGTTTTTGGTAAAATCAGGAAAATCAAGGGAGCGCTTGTTTGGATATCATGATGTAATTATTATGGGATAAGACCTTATTAGGGAGTAAGCAACGACGACGACGACGTCGAGGACGACGCCTGTAAAAAATGAAGTTACGTTTTACAGCCGAAATTCTCCATTGTCTAGATCTGTTCGGTACGCCAATGGCTCTTAAAGCGCACTTATAAATATGCAAAGACAGCGTTCAATTCCAAATAATAATTACACGAAAAATTAGCCGTCGTCTCTACGTTCCGTGGACGACGCAGAACTTGGTCATTTCACGTTCTTGTTTTGCAGAGGACGGCAAAGAAATGTACAAAGATTTATAACGCACGTGCACAGCTATTGCTTCGGCTCATTAAACCTTTTGTTTGGTGACGTTCTCGTTGCCGTCGTCGTCGCGGTTTGCTCAAGTTCCCTATTGTCTCATCTTTTACCTCGAAGAAGAAACTTATGGACGTATGGAATCTCTGAATTTCATTACCGCTACTTAAAGTTTCGCAGGGTGGCGCGGTTTTCTTCCCCCGGGCAGTCGAAGATCAAAACTAAAGCAAGTCCAATTAGATTGGTCAACAACAAATTTTCAAGTGGCATCCAGTAAACCATTTAATTTCAGAGTTGACTTTTGCCTCTGTGTCAAAACCTCGTTTAAGGGAAAATATTCTTTTGAATTTCGAGCTTAAGAACGAGGCAACAAGGACTAATTTGCAAGTAAACAAAAGAATACTAAAATTGCGGCCATTTTGGAATAAGGTGTATATATGTAATGCAGGAGACCATATTTAGGAGGTGATCTAGAATTCCCTGGTGAGCAGGATCAAAACATAAAAATATTTAGAATTGTCGACTATATTTCTTAGCATATCAGATATATGACAGAAAATGAGAAAATGAGACAGAAAAAAAGACTTATCAACTAGTGAATATTGGCTTGATTCTCCACCAAATTTTCACAGCCAGCTGTATGTATCCTAAAGACAGCTGTTTAATTTTTTCAGTCGTATGGTTGTTATAGGTAGCTAATACCTTATTTATAAGCGTCAAGTTATTGTCTTCCTGTTTCCTTTTTTCTTAGTATAATAAATAGATATTGTTATTGCTGTTTTGTTTGTTAATTTACAGAATACCTGGTCAGTGAGTAAGAAGACTATAATACAGAGGATATTACATGCGCGCGAGTGGATACGAATTTTACCGCTTCGAATGTTCAACTCGATATCTCATAATTTAGCCTAGCGAATGATCATGAGTGAGATATTGAGTTGAACACGAGAAGATAAAATTCGTATCCAGAAGCGGGCATGTAATATTCTGTTTATGATGTAAATATACTAACGACGACATTCTTGACGATTTTCCGAAGATTTCCGACCACTTTTTGAAGATTTCCGAAGATTTTCCAAAATTGTTCCGAATGCCAGACAAACGCTTCCGAACATTTTCCAAACATTTTCTAACATATCCCGAAGATTACCGTTGATTGCTGAAGATTGTCAAAGACGACTGAAGAAGATCCGAAGATGTTTCGATCATACATAGTTAAGTGTAGTTAAAGGGACAAAAGAAAAAGAAAAATGTTATCAAAAAGGAATGATATCTTTACAGTGTGAAAGATAAAAATGGTATCTTCACTGCGCGCGATGGAGATATGATTTTGTGGTAAAAGGAAAAATCCTGGTATTTCACTGGCGTTTTAATATATAATAAAACAAAAAACCCAATGTATTAACAAGATTCTTGTGAGTTTATGTTTTATTTGCTTTTTCAGTGGTATTTTTTTATGTTTCTTATATTTTAATTTAAAGTCAAAAGTAACTAAATCAAGAAATTAATTTAGATCAAAAGAAAAGAGAAGGCTATTCGTGAAAAGAAAACTTTGTAGAGAAAACTGAGAAAAAAGCCAAATTCTGTGAAAAATTAGAAAGCAGATCAAAATTCGGCGCCGCTTAGGGTGAAGAAAAAATATTATAAGTATTATGGAGGCGGCGTGGCCGAGTGGTTCAGGGCGCTGGATTTGATATCTGGAGGTCCCTGATTCAAATCCTCCAGCCACCACCTTACCGCTATCTGGATTTGTTCTCGGTAGTCCCGAGTTCAACTGGACCGTTTCCCCCCAGCTGGAATTCTTAATTATTTATGTTCTATTTGCAATATTTGTGTGTTTATTTACAGTGTCCCCAATTAGCACGATAGTGCCAAATACATTTCACACTAAAATAAAGTTATTTATTTTATTGCATTTATTGCAAATAAGGCCCATTATTCCGGCAAACGGCATTTTTTCTCTCTTGAAACAAAAGGAAACCTATTCCTGAGAAAATGAAGGACTACTGCAATGATGAGGCTCACGGTCATGCTTTACGCTGTTTCTGTCGGTCATTGTACAGTGATCATAATGACTGTGTTATAGCTGATGGCCTCACTTCTTTGTTACCCATGGTGACAAACAACATAAAGATCTATAAACATTAACAAAGCAATAGACCTTTTCCGCATTCCAACAGACAATGGCGCCCGGAAATGAAATTCTTTTAAAATGAAGTTAAAGACTGTATTTTTCCCACCATTTCCCATTATTAGCCGTGTCCAAGTCACCCAAGTCACCCATGTTGTTTTGAGAGACTTGTCGAAAGAGCAAAGGTCGACCATCTTCAAGGCTCCATTTCCCTGTTCATTAATCATAACTTTTCTTTTTATTTTGTCCTCTTACCATTCCATAGGAAAAGGTAAAACATGTCGTTTATCTCTTTTACAGCATGATGATTAGAATGCAATGGTGCAAGTAAGTAAACCAGCTGTGATGCGGTGATACACGTACAGTAATTGTCCCTATCAGCGTGAGCCTACGGTATTTCCAACTACTTAATAGCTTTCTAATTTTATTAGTTTCATCGTTGTAGTTGAAGTTTATTGCCATATCCGGATCTGTTGACAGCCGCAAACCAAGTGCTTCAACTTTGTGTTGTGGCCATTATATATCCTTTCTAGGCAAAAAAAATTCTCTTCCCAAGACTTAGAGCCGATCCCGAGAGCTTCCGTTTTGCTATCATTGAGCCTGAGGCCAGAGATCTTACTGAAATTCTCTGAACCTTGATCTGTCTAAAATAAGAGCGGTATTGATCGACATATTGACTTAACTTGACTTCATTGTTAACAAAAGGAAAACCCTTAACGCCCCTATTGCTTCGGAGTTTCTTGGCTAGTACCTCCGCTGTCAGAATGAATAAATGTGGCGAGAGAGGGCAGCCTTGCCTAACACCTCTTTGGGGCTGGAAAGATTACTTGGCCACCCGTTGTCGAGAACGCAGCTTTCAATTCTGCGCTAAAAAAGTTCATACCCAATTGATAACTGATGGACCAAAACCAAGTAAGGTATCCAAAAAACCAAAAACAAACAAAAAAAAAAAAAAACAAAGGGTTAAGTATCCAAAATGGATGGCCATTCAAGTGAACCAAACGCTCTTTCGAAATCTATGAAAAGACGTAGAACTGGTGCATTATGCCGTGCAGCGTATTGGATGATGCGGTCAATAAGTCGTATATTTACCCCGATAACCTTCCTTTCATAAATCCTGTCTGATCATTGTTTATAACCTTTGGAAGCACGGTTCCCAATGACTTTGGCTGCAATTTTGTAGCCCGTGTTAAGGAAGGTGATAGGGCGCCAGTTTTTAACTTAAAGAGCCTCTGCGTAGGTTACGTTAGGGGCGGAGAGTAAATATCCAAGTCAGCCGCAAGGCCACCTGTGCCAGGCGTCGCAAGCTTAAGACTGTTGGTCCCCAGGGCTCGAAAAAGTCTCGTTTGCTGGCTAAAAAAGATTAAAGTCGGAGGAGTTATGTATTTTCGAGGTATACAAATATTCGAGGTGTCTAAATACAGTCGAACCTCCGGTTGCGACCACCTCTCCCCAGCGACCAGTTTTTCAAACATTTTCAAGTAAAATCACTACATTTGAAAACCTCTTGTTAGCGACCACCTCTCGCAAGCGACAGCGACCACTTCCAGAGCTAAAATTTTGAAATTTTCTTTTGTTTTTAACCTCCCGTGAACAGATAATAGAGCGGAAATTGGATAATAAGGTGTTGTAACATTATCACATTTCATTTTACAAGAGATATTTTTCAATGGGTAGTATCGTATTTTCTCTCGAAATTGACATTTTCATATGAATAAAATATTTAAAACGTAGGGTAAGTGTCTGCCATTACCATATGCTAATGAGTCAAAATTTTGACCCAATGTGGCCTAAGCTCCCGTTAACGACCACATAGGCTTGACATTTTGGGTGGTCGCTTACGTGTTGTTCGACTGTATTATTTTACATTCGATTAAACTGTCTTCGTCTGATGTGACGTTAGTATTGTCGTTGAGTTTTAGTTGGCTTATTAAGACTAGAGGCTACCGCACACTAGCCGATTTTTTGTCGTAGAACTGCAGATTTTTTGTCGGGGTTAAATCGGGTTAAAATTTGTCGGGCCATCAGCTTGTCGCACACTAGCCGATTTTTTTGTCGCGACTAACCGCGTTGAGGCTTGGGGCTGAGTCATCCAAAATCAAGATGGCGCCTGTTCACTGATGTAACTCTCCTGACATTTCTTAATTAGTTGAGGCGCGCGCGACCCCGACAAATTGTCTTGGTCCACTGCACACTAGCCGACAAGGCCCGACAAGACGTTTTGAGATCTAGCACTGTCAGATATCGCCCGACAAGCCCCGATCTTGTCACAGACTTTCATGAATTTACCGCACACTAGCCGACAAGTGAAGATCTTTTGTCGGCCGACAAAAAATCGGCCAGTGTGTGGCAGCCTTAAGAAAGTGTTCAATATTCTTTTCAACTTCATTATCCCCCTTATCAGACTTTGGGTTCCGTATTTAGTAATCTTTTCAAATTCTTCTTTTAGGAACTTAATCCTCCGTAGGAAAAAAGATGGCGACTGGTACATTTACCCATAGTTAGCGCAAAAAAAAAAAAAAAACCATAACAACCTTCTATAAAATTTTAAAACCTAGGCTACACAATGTCCTTAGTGCAGGAACAAATATTGTAAAAATTTGGCCGTCATTGCGCCACATAGGCTGTGTTAGGTTCGCAAGGTATTGTGGTAAAATGTACAGTCGCCATCTTTTTCCCTACGGTGGATTCGCTCAGATGTATTTTGATTTTAATAAGGGGTCATCAACAATTGTGCTTTCCCGCTGTTTCTCTAAGAATATGATGCAATTTCTTTTTACAACGGGAGAGGAATGAAACCACCAATTGCTGGCAACTCATTCGTTACACTTATTTCACTTATATCTAAAGTATAGATAACGAGTTCGAGAAATAGACAAGCTCATCATTTATTGAATGTCAGGCGACATTTGTCCGAGATAATCGTCCGCGGACTTTTAACTGGAGATTTTAGTTATATTTCGAACGTTAATAATACTTGATACAATTATCTAAAGTATTAATAGAGAATTCGAGAAATCGGTATTGAGGTAATAACAAACTCAACATTTATTCGCATAAAACAGTAAAATTCTAAGGTTGCATGCTTTTATCAATTGCAGCAACATAATGCGGGTACATTACACAAACAAACTAAGAGGGAAGATTTACACCAGTAATTTATTTCTTTAAAAACAGAAACGAAACAAACGCATAATTGTGGTTCATGTGGAACAGTTCTACTTTTCTTCATTGTAATCTCGGAAGAACTTTGATAGCACTTCTCTCTTTCTGCGGCAACCCTCTGCACACTGTAATGAGGGCATCAGGCAGTTTGTGTTGCACTCCTCTGGAGTGTTACACTTATTCATGGTAACTTGGCATTCCATCTGTTGGGTTCGACACCCTGTAAGGCATTGCCGATTAAACCCTTGAACATCTATGGATACCATCATAAGAACAAGGAGGGCCAACAATAATCGTTTCATCTGCAATAAAAAAAAAAATTACAATTCAAATCATAACAACAGCACATACAGTGACCATAGTAACAGAAAGACTAAGTGCTAAAGTGATTTTTCAAAAACGAAGGCGCATTTCTATAATTCTCTACGAGGTGTGGTACTTCTCAAGTATTCGAGAAAAAGAAAATCCAGTTCCTTGAACGAACTCCTTTGTTCTCTTAATACTGGTAACTTCATACTGATGACATTTAGTGCGATAAATTTCATGCTCTTGCTTGACCATATTTGCAATGTACATATAGTATTATAGGGAAGAGGAGATCGTTTCTAAAATTCCGTAATAACCCAATATCGCCTTAACCATGCAGATTGTTTAAAGTATTGAGCGCTGACTAATGAGCAAACCACAGGATCATTAATTATTTAAAAAGCATCAATAATAAATTTTAATGCAGGGGAAAAGTTTGACTTCCCGCTGATAATCTTCCTCGATGAGATATCTGCCTAGAATGCACGCATCAGATCTGAATAATTCACCAATCTTACAAGTTTCTCAGTTGATCAAAATAAATTCATTACCTACCCAAACAAAAATCCCAAGCAAAGTCATTTTCCTTTATTTTTCGAGAGTTTATAATTTTCTCCCGGATTTTAATTATATTATTATTCTTACTGGAGGCATCAGTTCCTCCAAGCAAATTAAAAGTATTAGAATTATCCCTTAAATACAGGAAAATAGGTGTTACTTAAATTGCACTGACCAATCCCGAATATAAGACAGGACTGAATAAATTTTCTGTTACTTTATCAATTAACAGCTCGCGATGAGAGATGTCGACAACCTATGAATTTAAACAATACGAAATTTTAATTCAAGACCAAAATTCACTCTTGGGAGAAACATTTCCGCGAGTTTTTTTTTTTTCTTGTTTTTATGGACATATGGAGTATTCAAGACAAAAAATCGGTAAAATACATGCTGATGATCTATACAGACTGGAAGAGGCTTGTTTATAGAAAGTTGAATATGATATTTCACTTAACGTAAAATAATAATAATATAATAATAATAATAAAATACATAAAACACACAAATATGGCCAGTCTTGTGATTTGGATAGTGTAGCTCGATAACTCTGAGGAGGTCATTACAACAATGTTTTTTTTTTCTTTGATGCAATCTTAGCGGTGAGAAAAGTGAGTGCTATTCATATGTACAGAAGAAGAAAAAACAACCTAAGTTTAAGAAAAGACTTGTAAATGCAGGCAGCACAGTAAAATAAGACCTACCTTGGCTTGTCTGTTTTTGTCGTCTTATCAGAACAGAAGATTCAGACTTTTTCTGAAAGCAAGAGGATAAATGTGATAAGTTATATATTTCGGAAAGACTATGACTCGGATTACCTACAAACACAATTTCTCGGGATCAAACCAGAGCCCAAAAGAAAGTGATGCAGATTTTGATTACGAGGATAATAAAAATATGATTTTAAGCGGAGTGAAAAAGGCAAGTTAGTCTGAGAATGTGCACTCTTATACGAAACTGCCAACATACATAAGCTAGATGGAGTCGTCGGCAGATCTTGGGAAATCCTCGAGAGCAGATGTAACACGACTCCTTATAAGTACGCCGACTCCCACACTGACTAATTTGCATGTATTGTCTTTTCATCATCAATGTGTCTCCCCAATTTGGCTTTCTTCACGATAGTTGCAAGATTTTAGTACTGATATACGATGGCCAGGGAGAATATTACTGTTAATGACTTCTTACAAGCATAGGTGGATTTCTTTGTTAATGTTATCTAACGATAGTGGTCATAAATGCGTGCGGTAAATGACTGTTGCGTTCACTCTATTCAGATAACACATTTTTGTGCCCAATTTGAATTTCACAGCTTTGGAACAATTGCAGCACATAGATTGAAAAATTGCTTTCACAGCTTTTATTCTATTAAATGTAATTTCTAGAGCTGCCTTTTTCCTGTTAATTGAATGAGTATTTATTAACAGAAACAAGACCAGAAGGAATACGTGTGGCGACGCTCGGTGACTTTAATAGCCGTGGCGATATGATCGCTTTGTAAATTCAGGCCTCACGTAGAAAAAGCCCGTGCGGTATTTTTTCAGTTGTAATTGATGCGATTGCATTTAAGCTTTGAAACATAATGATGTGACATTTATATCGTTGCTGAAAAGTAGAGGGCTCTATATTTTTTATAGCTATTTTCTTTGTAAAATTTAAAACTGTAAAATCGATAACGAGTCAAATTATAGCGTGACTTTGAATCGGCCGCAGGTAATCGAATAAAAATGAATAAAAACCGCACGGGGAGAAACGACTTGTGAAGTTTGCCAGGCAGTGCTTGCAGAAGGAAATTATGAATGATGGAGTACTAATGACTTGATGAAACGTGTAACGCCGAACATGTTTACGAAAGCTTTCGATAATTTAATTGTGCCCGACTTTTTGTCTAACCATAAATTTAAAATTAAACAAGAGAAGAATGGTCCAATTTTATGGCCAACATGAACCACAATTGTAGTAGCACTTTGCATTAAAAAGAAAAGTGATTGAGTTTGTTCTGATGGCAAAATATTGATCAGATAGTTTATGTACAAAAAGAAAAAAAACATATGTATCTGACACGCCTTGTCACTTCATAAGATATTTTCAGACTTCCGAGCAATATTACCTATGGGATTGCGTGCGCAGATAACGATATAAAGTTGAAGGTTACACGCAAGTACCAAGCCATCGTTTGCACGAATATCACATCATGTGAAACATTTCAAGCTCAAGTTTAAAAACAAGATTTCAATGCCGCTCCCATTGTCTATATATATGTATATATAATAGATTTCCGAAGCAGCTGAACTTTCTAATTTCAGTGAGGTTAAGCTTTCACAAAGTTCACAGATGTTGCATGGCCAGTGAGAGGGGAGGAGCAATTTGGTTCACGATCATTCAGTGATCGTTACCACATACTTATCTTAGAAACAAAAAAGCAAATGTCGGCTCTTTTCAGCTTTGTAATTTTCATTTTTAACAGTGGGAAGGAATCAACAAATATTCAGACTGAATTGGTCACACTTCCAAGCAGGAAAGCCGAAAGGGAAAAAGCGCGGAACATGTTTCATTAAGTGTCCAGGCCAATTTTCAGGGAATTGTATTTTTACAAGTTTATAAACGAAAGAAATTGGCACTTGCAAAATTGTACATTAATGAGAGCATAAAATATTTAAGGTCCGCTGAAATACATATTTTTCTTAAAATAATAATAATAGTGGTAATAATAACATACTGTTTTGATCACATCAAATAAGGTGCATAAACTTTGAATTCTTCTCTCATGTTTGCAGATGAATTCATTAATTCTGGTACGAAAGCATTTATTGAAATATGCAAATATCTAATGAATAATGATCTTCCCTTGATTACAAATAATGTCGCGTGGCCTAAGGCAAGGTGGTTACTTGACATGTTAACAAGTCGAATACATATATCTATTTGATTTTTCTCTCATTGATGTTTCTTTGGACCAGGTAGAACTTCGCGACTCCAGGACTTTCCAAACGAAAACACACAAAAAGAGACAATAACTTAAAAACGATCTATACTCAAAACAATTTAGTGGAGTTAAATGTACGTGTACCATCAGCGGAGATATTTACAGAACAATTAATACTAGGTAAGTAATTTGATTTAATTAAAAATTACAAATGTTACCAATTAGCTAAGGAAACAAAACGTGGTGTACTGTGAAAATATAATAAAATAAAGGAAATAACTATTTTTCTGCCTTTTGACTTGAAATTTTCTTCGGATCATTCGTGCTCAGAAGCGAAAACACAGCACTACGATAGAATAATACAATACGTAATAAAAAATAGTATAATATAAGTTTAAGTGATGGAACAGAGCAAAAACAAATTATAATTGTAATATTGGCCATATCCTGGAGACATGCTTTACTCGTATTATCTATACTTTTTTCTTAACTTTTTGTTAAATTCAATTGAGCGACCAAAGATCGGGTGTTTGTCGTGGGACATGATCCATTAGCTGTGGTGTAGTGTTCAATTTTGACATTGTTGTTTGTATCATACCCACATGCATTCGAATGTTTACTCGCTTTCTTAGTAGAGTCAGTGCAAACAAGAATTAAACGTAATTTGTTTGGTTAGTCGATGTCCGTTTGTATGTCACACAGCAAATATACCAGTAAATGAAATAGATTAGGAAACGCCCAAATTCTCCCAGTTCAAATATTTCAATAAACCAATGTCATCTGGTTCCATTTAACTTGCTGGAATGAACAAAAAATTATTTTCTGGTCTTAAAAAAATATGTATTTGATGTTGAACGGGATTTTACATATGCCTATATTAAGTCTATATTTGCCTTATTTCCCTCAGTTTGCAACACGTTGAAAGGACGTATGCATTTGATGGAGGGCTATAACCAGTCCATACGCAGTAACATTGCCAAAATAAGTGTACACTTACGTATTTTTTCTTTCAATTACGCAGTATATCTTATTTGCATTCTGGCCATAATTAAAAAAGACTCTACAAAGATTATATTTTCTTTTTCTTTTTTTTTTTCAATACTAGATGCATTTTTTAAGTTAATCTAAGGCTGCGGTTCTCAAATGCAAAATGTAAAAAAAAAACAAAAAAAACCACCAAATGTAAAAGGAAAACAAGTTTAAAAAATAAAAATAAAAAAAACAAAACATTGTACTATATTTATTTGTACAAAATATGCAATAATACTGCGATGGATTTTTCGTCGTTCGTAGAATTTTAAATTGGAAAATTTGCTTTTATCTGTAGCTGGTGCGTCATCCCTTTTAATCCATGACTCTGGATTTAAAATACGACTCATGACAGAAACGACGACTCTATTTTATTTCGGAATATGACAGGATATCATTTGACAGCTGGATCGAATTGCCATCATTGAATCGTCGAGAACATTCTTTCTTATTTTCTTCATTAACGCAAAAGAAAGACAGACCTATCTTTTCTTTACGTTATAACGGCGCCGTTTTTTCTGAACTAACGAGACATAATGCGATGTTATGCGAAAAGTTATGACACATGCTTTGTGCAAACTGTTAGGAGAAGAATAAACGAAAAAGCGATTCTACTAGAAGTTTTCAGTTTAGTTGCTGCAACCGATTGCTTTCAGAAAATCAAAACTACAGAAGTACAAATATACACTCAATTATTTGGCAAATAGTTCAGTTTTAATTCCAAGCGTTATGTCAGTAAATCTGCCTTAATCTATGTATTTTATTGGAATGAGGATCCCCAGTGTGAAGACACCGCTCTAGGTTGCATTGATAATCGTATACAAAATCCGCCAAATAAGATTAATAACGCTAAATTTACTTGTTGAGGCAACCTTCTCCTCCCACAAATCGTGTCACCATGAGCAGACAATAATAATCAAAATTGTTCAAATGAAAAATACGCTTATTTTCTTCTAATTATTCTTTATTATTATTTTTTCGGACGTGCCATGTCGAAAACAAAATGTTCTGATTAACCTACAAGTTAAATTTCTGCCAGGCTTTTAGGAACAGAAACAAAAAAAGTCCCGTTTTTACAAGTTAAATAAGTTTTTCCACCGTTTTAGCAAAGCAAGTGCGCTTTTTGTAATGTTTCCGAAGATGATTACGAAACTTATGCACAGTTACATAGTCGAACACTCCCCGCGAACTCAAACATTTAACCTTCTCTCGGTTAAATCAAATAGAATAGTGATGTTATCTTAATCACCACTTCTTTCTTTGCCTTTTTACACGAATAAAGCGCAAATTACTCACCGGAGGTCTTCTGGAGTAAATGTTGCAAGCGAAGCCACTCGATGTATTGATACAAACGCGTTTCAATTCTGCTTTATGTTCTGAATATATATACTGTTTAGTTCTAATTTGCATTGAATACCTCATGGGATTTTCGCGGCAGGTGAGAATATTGAGCGCTGATAATTACAAAAAGTTCCGGATGACACCAACCCATTTCATCGCTTTCCTTTTACATGTTAAACATTTTATTTATTTCTTGCGTGGCAAACAGGAGTGCATATTTACATGTTGGCAAAATTAATTAAACGACCAGAGATCAAAAGTGACATGATTTTCCGAGCAAGCTTCAGCATTCGGAAGTGCTAGCAAAACGTGTAGGATTTCTCGTGTAACAACGGTCAACATTAAAAGAAATAATTTCCTACCGTAAGCCTCATTTCTCAAGGGTGGGACAAATTCAATTTTGAAGTTTTCTTTGGTTAAAATACCTTATAAGTAGGGACTTTCGTGCCCGCACATATATACGTAAGTGCTCCCACGTGTTTACATTGCTTAAATGTATTTATTCTTACACATAGCGTTCGGTAAACCATGAAAAACTTCCGCGAGCCACACACGATGTGATTGAGTAAACGTTGTTAGCGATACCAACCGCACTGTAGTCACCTGTCACACAAAAATTACCCAGAACCTTCTTTCATAGACCAAAAAACAATCATCAATAACAGAGACTGGTTACGGATGGTTTCTCACTCTTAAACTCCTCGTAATCACGCTCACACAATGATGCTCGTTAGAAAGCTTTCAGCCAGTGTGACAACTCATTGATGGGTTAGCAGTTTGCGGCGAGCTTATAATTAGGAGCTGCGACGAAAAGCTATTACAAAAAGTATTGAGTTAAATGAAGCGACGCAAATGCATTGTTCTACTCTTTAATCACATCGCTTGCAATGTCTACTTGTTTAGATATGCGAAGTATAAATTTTCTTTGATGACTTTCGGCTTTCGTTGAGTCTTTTTCTCGATGATGGTTTTAGGTTAGTGGTGAGGCAGATGTTCCAGCACAAACGTTTTGGTGACCCTCAGATAGAAAGGAAGTGCCAAATGGCGGATATTGTTACCCATAAGTCTCGATAGAAGCCTTCTTTTTTATGAATGTGGCAGTTAATATCTATAACATAAAATGATCTTAACGCGAGTGTCCTTTTTTCATGTCCTTTATTCTCCTCTACAAGATTAACTGACTCCAGAAAGAGAAAGATGGATAGAGAATGCTAATCAGTCAATTTGCTAAGCACAAGTTTTCTACTATTGTAATGAAAAACCGCCCACATACAGCCAACGTTACAAAGCTTCGGGAATGTTAGTCGAATTCAGTTCTTTTTAAACGAAATTGAATGATAACACTTGGGTAATCTCACTGTGAATTTTCGGCAAAGATAAAATAATGCCCCATGAAATGTCTCGAAACATATATTTTTAAAACGTGCTTGTGAATATTTGTCTGTTTGGTTGCTTTTAAAAACTCTCTAAAAACAAAGGCGATGTATTCCTCTTTAATGGTTTTGTTTTTCGAATATCAGCATTCGCGTATGCGTTGGTAAAAATAATCTGTTCTAACCAGTGAAATATTGAATTCACCTTTCAAATTTCCCATGAGGTTGCTACGTAGAAGATAAGACAATTATTTTAATTTTTAATTATATTAAAATGTTCTTATCATCTTTTTCTCTACATTTCAAATAGATTTTGAACTGCGCTTTTCCTCTTTAATTTTAAGAAATTTATCCAAAAAGCAAATTTAATTTGTGTTACGTAAATCATTCCAAATGCCTCAGAGAAATACAGGAAAGAAAAGCCGAAAGTGATGCAAAATTAATGCCACAGATAGTAAATCTCGATACGTCTTTCATACCAATATTCTGAAATCCCCATCTGCGGAGTAAAACGCTTTTTAAAGTGCAAATCTTTATCTGTCTCACCAATACAATTTGTTTATGACCACAAATTCTTGACTTTTGTAATTTCCTGTGTGAAATTTATTACTGCAGGTTTTCTTTTGTTCGTTACGGAGGGATTTCCACAAGCCGATATTTTAAATTTGAATATTGTGTTCGACGGTAAGCTTACTTCCCAAAGATTAAAAATTACCATTTTTGCAACTAGTAGTTCCATACATTTAGAAATATATTTACTTTTTGTTTTATTCGTAGATTTCTCAAACAAAATTCCCTCTAATTCGATATGACGAGAACTAATGAAAAAAGAACAATAGAACTTGTGAAAGAAATACATTACACCTTTGTAAATACGCATATAACAATCTGTATTTGTCAAATGAAAAGAGTACTCTTAATTAAGTTTGACATGATTGATTTCTAAGTTGTTATTTTCATCTTGGGCAAAGGCATTTTCTTGGAGTAGGTTGTTCACCTTTTTAGTGTTCCTCAAACCATGTCTGGTGTTGATTACACATTCGAATAGCAATTTTATTCCTTTTAATTAGTATTGCTTCAATCGTTACATGCTCTATAGGTTTCAAAGTGATTACATGTGATTCCCGGGAATAGATTCTCTTCGCATTTAGTTAACAGTTTACTAATTGTAAGTGCTCAAAAGGTATCTATTATTCAGCAATGTCATTTTTCTTCTTTTCAACTCATAATTACAAAAGACTAGAACGATAGCACTTGACGATGTACCTGATATTTGTCTAACTACGTAATCCATATCGTTCTACCACCAATGATAAAAGCATATACTGCTTCGCATTCAAGATTAACAACGCTCTTCAAGATTTTGATCCCAGACACGCCTCTTAGTCCGAGAAAGGTCTCTCGCACGAGAGTAATCTTTGGTTTTACTTCTTCATCCGCACGACGACGAAAGCACCTTAAGCGAATTTTTATTTATTTTTTGTACCTGACCTTAAGTGAATGCTAGTCCTCCTTTTTTAATTACAAATGTATTGGCCATGTAAACCCACGAATATCTGAATATTAATGATGAATTTTCTTTCATTTTTTTAGCAGGTCGTTCTCGCCAACGTTTACTTAATATCAAAAGACGGTAGTTTTTTAGTGGTCTCTAAAAGTGCAAAATTAAATAACTGAGACGAAAAAAGTGCTAATACGCGATTTAATGACGTCCAGAATCTTGGGACTCTTTTATCGAGAAAAAATGAAGCAAGTAAAAATGATATTCGCGATTTTGGATTTAGACCAAACAAAAAGAAAATGTAATCTATATCTTTTGTCATTAAGGTAGAGGCAACAAATTCCACGACTTTCCAGATCAATGCTGTAATATCGCTTTAGTTCTTGCATGCAGCCAGCGACAATATTTTAAATGAGACTTTGATAATTACTTTGTGAAACAGGATGTAGTTTCTCTCCTGAATATCTGAAGATAAGGTCTCCGAAAATAGCAGTGAATACCGCAAAGCAGAGCCGTTGTTTTGCCAAGCGGTTATATTGGAGTACCGCCTTTGTTTTTTCCTGTGCAATTTAAGTTTTGTACAAAAACCGCGTATTATTCACATTTGATGTAGAGATAGATTTCTTTCGTAATTTGCCAAGATCAGATGTGGAACTTTATTTGAGCCACACAGCTGTCGATAGCTGAACATTTTATCGCACTCAAGTGCGAAAACACCACTCATGCATGGGAGTAATCTGGAATGACAGAGAATCAGTGCGCATAATGTTCGCTACACATCCAAAAGATGGGCGTCCAAAGGAAATCACGGAAATAAATCCAAAAATACTTCAACATCCTATTAAGAAGAAATAAACGGGTTTTCCGGATCTTATCACGATTTGTGGAACCAGGAGAAAGCTGTGGTTGTATATAGCTTGTTTTTATAGGTTTCATGCTCAAGATATCTAAAGAAATGCGAGTTCATATTTGTCGCCAGCAGCTCAATAAAAA
>Ga0126339_10000808_pt1 | contig 19098 bp, 10 predicted proteins | sample OrbTmetagenome_2_FD_92532 | JGI IMG/M metagenome (GOLD analysis project Ga0126339, IMG submission 92532) | Coral microbial communities from Petempiche,Puerto Morelos, Mexico - Orbicella T R C metagenome | ecosystem: Host-associated > Invertebrates > Cnidaria > Coral | place: Petempiche,Puerto...
GTTTTTTTTTTTTTTGGTTTTTGTTTTTTCCCCTTCCCAGAATTCCCCCTTTAAAACCCCCCCCCCCCCCCCCCCCCCCCCCCACCCCTTAAAATAATAGTAAACAATAATTGTAACCAATGTTTTCAAACCGCAGATAGAAAAACAAAGAAAAAGAAAGGACCTCTTTGGAAGCTGCAGAGGTTTCCGCCGGATAAACAGAATTGTAGATGATTTCCTGATTCAGTCAAGAGAATTCCGTTTCGCAAAGCACTGATTTAATTCAGTTGATTGTGGTTTTGGGAAATATACCCCACTGAGTAAACAACTTTTGTGCACAAATAATTTTAAACCATGTTGAACTTAAAGACAGATCTTGAACATGTGGAGTATTAATAGTTTATGTACCGTCTTTATCTTCTAATCTGCGGGCGCGTCAACTCTATGAGGATCACTACATTTTGCCTTTAGTAAAAAAAATCATACCGGTGTTTTCCACGAGCGAACAAGGCGGTCATATTTAAAACTGAGGCCTCCCTACGTACTGAAGAGTTTCTTGTATAAAAAAATGATTTCCATCTCGCTAAAGGAGATAGTCCCAAGGGTGAACATGTTTACTTGAATTCGCGGTAAAATTTGTTACTAAAAACTGTTAATTTTGTTGATTTCATGGACTACGCATGCGTAGTAAAGCAGATGCGTCGGTGCAATGTGAGGTCCGGTTTCTTAACACAACAAAAGAGAGACGGCACCAGATGGAATTATTGGCGTCAGTTCAAGAGATCGCAGTTTTCCAGATCTGGTCACTTTGAAATTTATTAGCTAGTGACCTCAGAACTTCTGCAGGCAATTACTTATCTCCAAATACCTCATGTGGGATTAACTATCGACCAACACAAAATACAGACGACAGATGATAAATTTGATGTTGTTTTTGATGTTGTTGATCTGGTCACCAAGAGAAAATGAGGTTAGATCATGGTCTCTTGTGGTCACTTTGTAATTATTAGCTAGTGGCCTTCGAACTTCTGCAGGCAATTACTTATCTACAAATACCTCATGTGGGATTAACTATCTACCAACACAAAATACAGACGACAGATGATAAATTTGATTTTGTTTTAGTGGATAGTAAGAGAGGGTGAGATACCTGCCATGGTAATTGCTACCAATGATTTTCATCACGGATTAGAAACTTGCTTGAACGTGCTCACAGGAACCTTGATTTAAGTGTTACAACATGGCTGCACGGAAATACGACACACTATAATGCTTATAATTAATTTTGCATGGCAGAAGTAACCAATTCAAGTCACGTTAACGCTAAAAAAATTGTTACTGTCGCCACTGTTGTACATGTCCAATACTGTTCTCTCTGTCTTTCTCTTGTGTTCAACAAATATCAACGAAAAATGTAGAAGATTCAAAGCGAGAACTCCACCGTCACGTCATTTACCTCCGTGAACATTGAGGGCACAACTTTGAAGAGTTATTGAATTTTGAGACAATAACCTGTAAAAAATTTGAATATTAGTTTGCAAAGGAAGTGCGAAACCCAATGAGGAAACAGACGATCAAAATTAACGGTCCAGTTTAAATACATATTTCTTGTTTGTTAGTGCTGCTAAACTACTAACATAGAGCTAATCTCTTGGTTGTTTCACAAAGATATTGATTTCCACAAGGTTACTAATCCGACTTAGTGACGAGTTTGTCTGAGAAACTTCGAAAAGTACTCGACCAATTGATAGCATGCGCCTGGGATATGTTGCCAAACCGCGACCGCTAATTTTCTAATAAAAAACAGAACTTGGTTAAGAAGGGCAAGAGTCTTTCTGCATAACCGCAAGCCAATTTATCGATGACAAAAGAATTCGCCCTTGGTAAACAAGCCTGCGAAGCATATGGTCTGCAACTGTGCTCGTATGCTGTCAGGTTTTATCACAATTCCGCCATATAGGAATCATAGATTGAAGCTGTTTTGACTATGTTACTCTTGAAGTCAAAACAAAGTTAACCACACAGGAAAAAAGAGAGGGAAAAAAGGAATTAGCTGACGAGTTACCTGAAAAGAGCGAAGACTTGCCGGTTTTATCGCAAAGATGGAGAACAGAGATTTACTCCAATCTGTTTCGGCATCAGTGGGAAATCTTACGAAATATTCCCTCAGCACACCGGTAACATTTTCAAGAAACGGAATTCAAGGAATACAACCAGCGCTCAGTGTCTTCTTCCTGTTATCAGAAACTTTGATATGAACACATTTGCCTATACTCCATATTTCAACACAGCTAAAGAATCATTACTGATAAGATAAAACCAGTGCACGAAATGCCTTGTGTTGATAACAACCACCGGAGAGCGGGACTACCTATGGGGTAGATAATTTTCTTATTAGAGGGCAGACATGGGATTTTGCCTGGGGCATGAATATTACTCCAACGTGTTCTCTCTGGGTCCTCTCTGTTTTCGTCTATTTTCATATTATGCACGCGCAGTATTTAATCTGTGTATGTATTTAAATCGAAGTTGCCTTTTTCCATTTCTCTTTTGCTGCTCAATTACTCGAACTAACCTTGCCATTTTGACAGAAAAGTTTTAGATTCTTCAACTCTAACAAAGGACGAGTATTTTGATAACAGAAAATTGTTTCTCCAAGACAACATCAATGTTGCTCAAGTTCAAATAAGTCACAAACTGGCATCGTTAATTGTCTTTTCATTTGTCACCGGGGGACTAATTAACCTTTTATAGCCTGTCTATTCCATAATTAGTCCAGGATAACGTTTTTTAATTTTATTAATTGAATTATTAAATAGCTTGCATGCCTTGACTGTTAAGTATAGCATAAACCTATTTGATTTTTTCGCTATTCATTCACTTCAAATTTGATGTGGGTTATATTTGTGAGGGTAAGGTTTTACAATATTACAAACTAGCTCAGAATAACGGTAGAAAAGTTTTCAAACTATTTGAAAGTATTTTCGAACAACATTTAGTTTTTGCTTTGTTTATACTTTCATTTTTCTACACAATATTCTGTCTATTGCTTATATATTTACTCATCTGTTTATTCATTTGTTTATTTGTTTATCTGTCTGGTTGCTTGTTTGTTCGCCTTTTTTCTTCAAGAACATTTGGTTGCCGGGACGTTTACAAAGTGCAAATTTTCTCCAATAACTATTTTCCGTTTCGGAACTCTAAATCACCGTGTTATTTGCTAGAGGAAAACATGAAGCTGAATTTATTTTTACAAAAACAATGTTAAGTTTCTCATATTTTTTAGTTGAGAGCGACATGAAAAATACTCGTTTATAGAGTTAATGTTGAACTTCCCAAAAAGTAAATAGAAAAAAAAAAGAACCAACAAATGCTAACAAGCCAAAACCAAAGACTTTCCAACTTTTTTTTACGTCTTTCATGACATTGCACGACAACAAAATAAACTGTCTTAATTAAAGCAAGGTATTTATACTCTGGCTTTCAAAATTTCTTTTCTCCGGGGTATAAATATAGATTGGATTCTTGTAAACAATAAAACAAAGCGATTGCTTTAGAAATATATCAAGATCTAATTTATCACAAACAAAAGACTGAGGCAAAACATCGGCTTTTCTGTGAAGCCTTTTAGTAACAAAGATTTGTTTTGAATCAAAACAAATTAGGAACAACGCGACTCACAGGACGACAGATCGTGAAATCGGCGCGTTTTATCAATGACACAACATGAATTTCAATCAGCGTGGATTTATCAACAGAATATCGTGCTTTGAAATCTTTGGCGGTATTCAATTAAGGGTCGTTTGTTTGCCCGGGCTTGGCGCTCTCATTCAAGTTTAATGCCTCAATTAAACCGATACCAAGAACATTGAACAGGGTGCAGAGAGAGGCTGGAAAATAGCAATAAGTTTGATCGCAAATACGTGCGGGAAAAACGTTAATCGCACGGGCTTTCTGGACAATTAGGCTCACAATGTTGCCACGCATATTTCATTTGCGCACTTTGTGTGGAATCAGTTCAACAAAATTAGTTGTTTATTCAGGCGGAAAGATTTTTTTGAAAGCCGTCTTTGAAGTCACGCCTTGTCAGACAAGAATAGAGAAAGGATCTCGCCCGCCACAATATAATAACAAGTGGCACAACAGAACAGCATAATTTATCTCCATACACACCTCATAAAAAAAAAAAACCGAGGAGTTCATTAACCCTCTTAATTCGAGCCTCGCTTATTCGGTAAAACGTACTGATTTGACACAGTCAGAGACAAAGAGCTGTTAAACGTACGAATCCAAAGATTTCATTTACAACCTTCTCGCTTGTTGTGTTGTCAGAGAAACACGACGTGCAACATTTGATTGCGTCCTGGCAAGCAATTGGCTCGAAACGGGCCTTATCACCAATGAACAGAATCCAAAACAGAGGTTAATTAGAATTCCTCAGGGAAAACGTTTTTCGGTGATAATTGGAAAACATGGCATAAATGCATTTTAATAACTTGCTGAAACCTCCAACAGAAGCGCTTCCTGAATATTAAAAATCAGAACAATTTCCGATGGACGTGTATTATTACATCGCTAAGAACGCCCCGACAAAGACCGCAAATTGCGTCGTCGCGCTTTCATCTAGCTCATTTTTGCGGCAGCCTTTCATTCCGATTTACATAATTCTGATTGGCTCTCCGACGAGAAGGAGCCATGGTAACAGACCACCTGTCTCGAAAACAAAGAGGTGATTGACAGTTCGACAGGCGCAGTAGGCATGGTGAGGTTTGACATTTACAATTTCAAAGCAAATAACGAATGAGAGTCATCAATGGATATTACTTGCAGTTGCGGCTTTTCTCTGTGAAGTGACGGATAAGTTTCTTGTTAGTTCAGTCTTTTAACAAAGAGATGAAGCAACCGACGAGATCGACGTGGCTTTTGAGCCGTTCTGTGGGTCCACTGTTCACCTTACTCCTCGTCTGTATGCCAGGATTACAGGGGAAAAAATCAAAATGTGAAAAAATCACCATTCCACTTTGCACGAACCTTGGCTACAACACGACGGGTTTTCCCAATTTTTTTGGGCAGGAGACACAGAAAGAAGCGGCTGAAAAAATTCACGAATTCACTCCGCTCGTGGCGGTGAACTGCGCGCCACAGTTGCGTTTTTTTCTGTGCTCTGTGTTCGCGCCGATGTGCTCTGAAGGACTTGATCATCCGATCTACTCTTGTAGATCGATGTGCGAAGCTGCGCGCAATGGCTGTACACCAGTGATGAAGAAGTTCGGGTTTGACTGGCCCGATACACTGGATTGCAGTCAAATGCCGTTCCAAGGTGATCCACGAGCCAAGAGCGACCCTAGCAAATTGTGCATGGCTGCTCCGGACTTGAAACACCAATCCGTGAACATGACGGAATTCTGGAATAATTTCGACTCCTTGGATCCAAAATACAAAGAAGTGTTGAAACAATTACAAAAACCCGGAGCGTGGGATCACTCAACAGTTCCTCCGACTACAAGGAAAGATACAGGCCAACTATCACCCAATCAAACCGATATCGGGGCCGTCAGCATTCCTTCTTTATGCAAAAACGACTCGACAAACCCTCTTGCTGCGAAGTTTGTCACGGTCGAGAAATACGACATGTGTGTTCCTAAGTGCGGAGAAGACGTGTACTTTACTACAAGCAACAGACGGTTTGTGGAGACATGGGTCACGGTCTGGTCGATATTTTGTTTCATTTCGACTGCATTTACCGTCCTAACGTTCGCAATCGACACAACAAGGTTTAAATACCCCGAAAGGCCAATTATTTTCTTGTCCCTGTGTTACAATCTCTACTCGATCGCCTTCATAGTGCGCGCAATAGCGGGCACAGAGAACATTATTTGCGACAAGGCCAACCATCATGTGGTCGCGGCAGGCATGAATATTGCAGACCATGCTGGCTGCTCAGTTGTCTTTCTCATGCTCTATTACTTCGGAATGGCTTCAGCGCTCTGGTGGGTGGCGTTAACATTTGCCTGGTTTCTGGCCGCGGGATTGAAGTGGGGACAGGAAGCCATAGAAGCGAAGGCTACGTTTTTTCATGTAGTTGCCTGGACTGTGCCCGCTGTACAAACCATCATCGTGCTTATCCTGAGAAAAGTAGACGCTGATGAACTAACTGGGATCTGCTATGTGGGCAACAGTGACCAGAAAAACCTCGGGGGGTATGTTCTCGCTCCGTTATGTTTTTATCTCATTGTTGGAACGCTATTTCTCTTGGCGGGCTTCATTGCGCTGTTTCGTATTCGCACAGTTTTGAAAAACAAAGAGACTGACACAAACAAACTCGAGAAGTTGATGGTCAGAATCGGGGTGTTTTCCATTTTGTACACCGTGCCCGTCACTTCCGTGGTCGCTTGCTACTTCTACGAGCACGCAAACATGGAGCGATGGAGAATGAACGTGTTGCGATGTCAAGGGGACGAGGCATGCATGGAGGAACAAGGTCCTAGTGTAGAACTTTTCACCGTAAAGTACTTTATGCTGTTAGCGGTCGGCATTACATCGAACATGTGGATTTGGTCTACGAAAACGTGCCAGTCTTGGCGTACGTTTTACCGGAAAAAATGCGAAGGGAGTGCCGAGAAATCCGCCGAGAAGAAACCCCTAACATCACAGCAGTCGACGAACAGTTTCAAATCGAATCAAAAGAGCGCAGCAAACCCTATGACCTACGCTTTTAACGCGCCAGTCCCTTGCTCGCAAAGCTCTTCAACAGCTGTTACCTCGCTGCCTGTTCCTTTGTCGAGTTTGCCTCAGAGCAAAGCGAGCAGTGTTGCGGCGGGCGCTTCTGTGTGAGAAAAAAAAGACGGGGAAATATCTCGTCTGACCGCGCGGTGAAAACAAAAACACTGCCGCGAAGGCCGCGGATAGAAATTTTCCTTAAAGAAAACAGATCAGCGTTACGCATTTGACACCTTCACACGGTTCAGATGGCCGATTTACGAGATTAGGAACTATGATATTAACACGCCTTGAAGGAAGGAAAAATGAGCCTGGTTGCTTCAACGACAAATGCTACGTAAGAAAGCGCGACGGGAAAACCAAAAGAGCTTCAAAACACACAGACTCCGTGCCCGCGTAATAGATTACATTTAGCGGCGTTCCATCGAAACGACGCTGGAACAAAACTTGAGATCGTGTTATGTCCTGCGGATTTAATTACTTCCACTTGAGTAAAGAATCGTGTTGATGAAAAGGTTTGTTGAACATCAAAACACAGAGAAAAGATACAAGCACAATTCACGCACATTCTTGTGTCTGGAAAGAAGATTCTTCATAGCAAGTTGTTTCACTTCGCTTTTAGCCCCGAGACAAGGACAATAACACTCGCCTTAACTGAGTCTTGCCAAATGATTCGGTTATGAGCGATAACAGCGTTAAGAGTTTCCTTAACTAAATGAGGCGAGAAATTTTACGACTTTTAACTGTACAATACACTTTTAAACGGTCTAAGATAACAGTAAGCGGTGTTTTGGCAGAGTTCATGCTGCGAATGGTTGTTGTTAGTTGTTAACTTTTGCTATGTGGATTTTTCGCCCAGGAGGGGCCGATTGTAATTACTGAAAAGAACGTATTTGCAATTCATATTTTCTCTAGGTTGTCAACAGTCCTGATTGCTTAATTCGAGCCAGGTTCACATGTAGAAAAGCAATCAGCCGTGGTATATTAGTAATGTGCTGCAGCGCTGGCCGTTTCCAATCTTATCGCCGTTTAACAGCTAAAAGTTCACGGATAACGCCAGTTTCAGAGCTTGTATTACCGAAATGTAAATTACCATGCTTTTTCTTTCAATTATTAAACAGTATTTATATCTGACATATAAAATTCATCGTGCTATTCAGCTAATGCGCGTAGATTAGTCATTCACAGCTTGAGACTATCAGCATACGTCTTTGTTTTTTGGTTTCATTTCTGCATAAAAAAGTCCTTCACTTTGAAAGTATGGCGTCCTCATGTTAAGATCGTCTATGTCCCTCTAGGAATATTGACGGCTATGCTTGATTTTCATGTTATCTGAGATCTCGGCGATTTTTTTTTTTCAATGAGATATTTCATTTAGCTGTCATTGAGAAATAAATATTGCCACCAACGCTTTTTTTTGTTTTGGGCATTTACGAAAGATTCCACATGTCGCGATATTGAAACCGCGCAGACAAAACTACTGTGAACTGAAAGAGGGAGTGGAGCAGATTTTCAAAAACACAACTGTGATGAAACGAAGACCAGCTACGGCATGCATATAGCCGGCTTCTTTGATTTCAATCCAATTAATCATTTCTTAAACCAACTCAAACAATCGTTTGATAAGTGCATGCTCAAGGGGCTACCACGAAACAGGTCGCTTGCCAAGCCCCGAAGCTTTCACATCTCGCGTCTTGTTTAAGTGTCTCCGGTCTCAAAACTGCATTGCCCATAAATATTTCTCTAGTGGCGTATGGTTTCCGCTCTCAAGGGCAATATCATCTTGTCCAAGGGTGATATTATTCTTGGCGAAAAAATAAGACGGCAGATATCGACAAAAGGCAAAAATACCTATCAGTGGCAATCAGAACGGAACTCGAGATTGTTGTTATAAGGTCTGAATGCCTCCTTGACGAAAAGAGCTAAAACAGGTATAAAACATTTGGTTCGATCGATAGAGTTTGACCTTTGGGGGACTCTAATCATCTGGTTTCCACTTTGACGGTTGTTCGTATGTGCATAAGCGATAAAAATTTCAGCAAAGATTTTAAAACAAGGGCGAAAATGATGATTTCAAGCTCTTCCTTTAGTTAGGAGCGATTAGAATTGACTGCCTGTACTATCACTTTTCATATCTCGAGTTACGACATTTATTGCATGATCGGTAAATAATTGCACGTATACGAACTTAGTTTCAGGAAACCACATACACGTCCGTGCAATTGGGAGATAAATGTAAACACGATAGAAATGATCCTTTATTCCTAGTATTCGCATTCTTTTGTCAAAAAACAGCGAGGGTGACTACTCGAAAATCCGCCGCCACTAAAAAGCTTCTATACTAATCGAAATAAATCGGATGAGAGCGGATTTCAATAGATTTCTTGAACTTAAAAAACCTTTTATTATTCTTAACATCTTCAAGCGGCTTCCACTACACCAGTTTAAAACACTTGATTACTTATTCGCATATTTTTTCGCCATTAAGGCATATCTTTAACATCTTAAACCCTACGGTGGCATTAATTGTAATTTAAAATCCATTTTATTTTTATCTCAAGATTACCTCGAATTGCTTACACCGAACAAAAGAAGTACTACGATTCAAAACAGACAAATCTTTTGAAAGATCCCCGAGGCGCACTCTATTTTGGCAACACAGGCGTCAGGCTTTGCTTTTTCCTTTGTGTGGGAAGACCATATCCATTAGGAAATGAAGTCGAGTTGAACTATCACGAAAACAAATCTTCAGTTCATAAAAGAAAATGCTAATTAACAAAAGGAACCAAAAAGATTCGTTAAGGACAATTAAATGCGAGACAAGGTGAAAAAACAAATGTAGATACCTCTTCAAACTGCAGCGAAACGTCCCGGAAAAGTGATATTACAATTCTGCTTTGAGCAACAGAACCCAGTTGTAGTCACGTCACATGAATGTTGATTTTGAAAGAAAGAGTCACTATTACATTAGTTTCGACATCGAAAAACTGAAATGTAGTCTTCGCTTTTACAGTCTTTAGAGCACAATATGAATTCTCCTTACTGGTTGGCATATATTCATTTTTAGTTAAGTACGGAGAATTCGGTGTCAGTCAGAAGGTCTCCTCTCTACTTGACAAAGTAGGGAGAAGTGAAATTTTCATCCTTATTAGCAATTAAAGGATAATTAGCCGAGTAAACTTCACCACCGGTAAATAAACAAGCGTTATTCACTGATCGGGATTTAATGACAAATTTTGGCGACTAGAGACCACCAACTGAAGGGTTCTCGCAGTTGAGGTTGTTTGCCAGTATTGTTCAGTAGAAGGAATCGCTATTTTTGGAGACTTGACGGTCCAATTCTGTTTCACGTTTCCTGTCGCAGTTTCAGTTTTAATTTTGTGGTGAGTAACTGGAAGATAGAAGAGGACAGAGCGGTATTGGTGCTGACCCTGACAATCGGAACGTGCGAGCGGCGCGGCGAGCGCCCTCAAATATCAGCGGTTTATCGTCTTCCGGCTAAAATATCAAGATAGAGCACTTTGCCAAGATTATGGCGCCATCTGTTGTCGCTGAATCCAGAACGTCTATTTCGTGAAATTTTATTAGCTCACGAAAGCTCCCAGGATTAATCAACGAATACGATGTCAATATGCCGTAAAGAGGATTCCGACAGGCGACAGGGTGGTGTACCTTCATATTCATGAAACCAGCATAAATAGAAATGTATAATTTATAGAGAGATTTTTAACTTAGCGATTCAAGAGAAGTTTGTGAAAGCTTCGAGAATGCAAGTACTATGGCACACAAGTTTTGTTCAAAGTTTGCTACCAAATTAAAAGCTGGCAAAGCTCGGATAACACACTTGAAAAACAAAGAGTTACATTTTTGAAAATCGGGAACGACTGATGTTTCAAGTGCCTTCGATGTACTGATAACCCAGACATCAAGGAAAGAACGACAAAAGGGAAGGGAATACGGGCGACTCTACTCCTCTCCTGATCAGAGCCTCTTCGGGCTCTGATCAGGAGAGGAGTCCTACAAATACTTAAAGTAAGTGACTTAATATATTTATATAGTGCTTTATTTATGTACGACTATTACTCTAATAGACTGCCATTAATTTTTGATAATTTCTTTAAGAGTATCAACAAAGTGCATCAATATCAAACCAGACTGGCGAGTAAGATTTCATACTATCTGCCAAAAGCTAGGACTAATTACGGCAAATTTAACATGCGTTTTTTCGGTGCTAAAGTTTGGAATTCCACTGATGACTCACTTAAATCTAAGAGTCGTGCTTGCTTCAAAAATCTCTTAAAAGAATTGATTATCTTCAACTACTGACTGGTACATTGATGTACTTTAATTTTTCATTTTTTTTTTTTTTGTGTGCACACTCATTTTTTCCTTTTTTCGTTCTCTGTATGTGTGTGTGTGTCTGCGTGTGTGTGTGAATGAAATCGTGTCCTGTTTTATATTCTGTAACTTTATTGCAATATTTTTTTTCCCGCTTGGCCCAGCCACTTAGCTCGATTAGCCTTAGCTATTTCTAAGTGGCTGTGCTCTGTTTTTCATTGTTATTTTTTCACATTGCATGTATTTATTTTTACTGTAAAAGTTTTCTGGGCACGAAATAAAGATTGTTGTTGTTGTTGTTGTTGTTCGGCTCGTCCCAAGTTCCTCTCTACGGTCGCTCTGTTGCAAACTTTCCCACGCGCGCTTAGCCTGCAGCGGCGCAGAGCGCGAAAAGCGAAACGCGCGCGCTGTTTTTGTGTTCTCACGCAGGCTCGCCCAAAGAATGACTTGTTCTTTTTCCGTAACAAAAAAGTAATGAGAGGTATATCACAAAGAATTCAAAATAAGGACATTTTCAGGCGGCGTCGGTAAAAAGATCAAGTTTGAGGCACTGAATATGAAAATCTCACGATGGACTATCCCGGCCGGCCGGGGAGACAAAAGTTGGGAGTACTTTTTTGCAAATAGGCGCCTTTTGGCTTTTGACGGGATAATCAATGGCATCGGAAAACTTCGTTTGAAATTTCCTTTTAAACGTCCGAAACTCTTCTGAGAAAATTATTAGTCCGATCAAAGGCCCCTAAAATTTCTTTAGTTGAGGTTTTTCTTTTAGTTATTTTGTAAAGAAAATCACATATTTGCATCTATTTAGTTACGTGCTTGAAAAACTATTTCTGTAATCCTGCGAGATTGAAAGTTTACATTGTTTGTCATTTGTAAAATGTACTAACCAAGTTTTTGGATGACGTTAGCGACAAATAACAAAATAAAATTTATGTAGAAGTTAACAATAATGGGTGTTGCTCAAGTAATCCCCAGAAAAATGGGATTAAAACCCACTCAGTGTATCCGGAGCAAATCTTTCCTGGATAATCATTTCCGTGAAGTTACACCCATCATTTAATCCCGTCCAACCTCGTAGCTTATACTTGTTTAGTAAGTTAAAAGATAAAAGATGAAAATTTAAAAAAAAATTACGACAGAAAAATAAAATAATGTATTAATGAACTTTCCTTTAAAATTCTCAGTCAAGTCAATCAACCTCGATCAACAACTAATGTTCACGTTGGAAACAATTTCAAACCAAGTCTTCTGTACTAGATAAGAGAATAATGTCTACATCTCAACATCGAAACTGGCTTATTTAAGGACGTTCGCGCAAAAACTTTCCAACACTGATTTTTTTCTGAGACTTTTACCACTGTAAGATTATGATTTAGTTATGTCAGAAATGTGAAAAACAATGGGGGGTCACCTACTTCGTTTTGGAGAGAACATGCCCGGAAGAACAGCCTAAATCTGAAAAAATCGGGCTTCGTTGGCGAATAAGGCCACAGTGTCTGTAAGCCCAAAAATATTGCAATTAGATCTTTGAAGTGAAATGTTCTCTTCCAAATATTGTTAAGTGGACCTATTAAGTGAATTTAGTCAACTGGTGAAGTTTCTTAAAGAACAAGTTCGCATTTAGCGACCATAGTTTCACGCGCCTTGCAGCCGCAAGATGGCAGGATTCGATGTCCCGTGGACAGAAAACTTGAAAAATTTTTTTTAACTTCCCACATCGGTTTTTTGTTCATTTTAGGACAATGTGAAGATAATTGTAAATAAAACCTGTTTCTGGGAAGAAAAGTAGGGGTTACCGAACGTCCAAGATGGCGGCTGTACATTTTACCACAATGCCTTGCGAACCTAACACAGCCTATAAGGCACTAAGAAAGCCAAATGTTTATAAGATTTGTCCCTGTACAAAGAACATTGAGTAGCCTGGGTTTGAAGATTTTATACCTTTTCTGTACGTTTTCATAAACGTTTTTAAAGTTGTCGTGCGCTAAGAACTGTGGGTAAATGTACCAGTCGCCATCTTTTTTCCTACGGAGGATTAGTGCGAACGTCCTTAAACTGAGCCTTCGGAACGTAAAGGTTAGGTGTGAGTTGAGCAGTGTTACGGAACTCGTGGGCCAAAATTTTACGGAGGTCAGAAATGTTCTCTTTATCCGTGTGGTGTCATTTCATTGCATGGATTAAGCTGCACTCGGAAGATGTTTAGGAGGTTGACGTCCACTTTTGAGTGTTCGACTGAAAATTAACCATCAACATCGTTTCTTATGTTAAATGGGGAATTTAAGTATTCCCGCCAGAGACGCCGTCTTTTGATAATTAATACTCGGTTTTCAAGCATCGCCGTTAACTATTCAAACAGGTTGAGTATGTCTCTGGGAAAAGCTGTAGTGAAATATGTGAGTTAGTTTCAAGTCCAGAGAGCGACAACGAAAATTTACCACCTCCATCTAACGAAGAACGGGAAAATATCACGCTCTTTTAATGCGAAGATGTCTATTAAATGTACCAAGGTGTAAATAACTCAGGTTCAAACTCATTGTAATCCTGTTACAATCTTTACAACCGTATTTAAATCTACTTCAATCCCTATTATGCATGCGACCATCCCACCCGTTTCCGTCCAAGATCGCATCGCACTGGCACGATAAAAATCACACGTATACAGCAACAGGCAACGGTAGCACGCCCGAAATTTGTTGCGAAACAAGTAACTCCTTGAATTTCCTGTAAGGTTTTCATTTTACACCGATTTTTCAGCTGTTGTGCTGCCCACATGAGAGTAAAAGAAGGTGTTAAGGTGGTAGGAGAGTCTTCGAGCAAGCTAGGAAGCTGGGAGATGACTAAAAGTATCAGAAACATTCAAGTAGCTTGCGCGAACAAAAGCCGCAATCCCTGATGTGGGTCTATTTTTATAATTTTACCTTGTATTTTGGCGAAGAATGGCTTAAAATTCCACCAAGATGTATAAAGCACGTGGAAAGCCATCATTCTGCTGTTTAGTTCTTTTCGCATGACATAATCAATCAATCAATCTATCAATCAATCAGTCAGCCAATAAGCCGGCCAAAAACCATCAATCAATCGACCGTCGATCGATCAATCAATCAAGCAATCAGTGAACAAAATTACAAATGAACAAAGGACACATAATTCTTCAATAAAAAAGCTATTTCCGTACGATAGTCGTGAGATTTTTATTTCATTCACTAAAGATCACTACAAAAAATATATAACTATCAATTACGAAAATAGGTGTTCAAAGCAAAAACGCTATTTTCCATTGTCTTCTGAATTTTTGTTCCGTGATTTCGACAAGCGTTTTGACAATAATGCTGAAGAACTGCTGGACAGTGTTTGTTGTCGTTTTTTAGAAACTCAGTGAAATTAACGAAGATACGAAGGTACTTGGAACGAAATCGCCTTCGAATTATTAAGCAATAGACCACAAGGTTTTTATGGTTTATAGGCTGATAAACCACGCGGGATGTTGGAAGAACACGAGAAGAATTCGTAAATCACGAGCCGCAGGCGAATGATTTACGAATTCTTCGAGTGTTCTTCCAACATCCCAAGTGGTTTATCATGTCTCTAAACCATAGAAACTTGTGGTCTATTGCTTTTATATAAATAATTCAGAAGACACGCGAAATTTCCACGGGTTTACTGGCACAATAAACCATAGCTGACTGACAAATCAGAGCGCGCGCATTCATTTAATTAATATACAAAGCTGTTTTTCCCACGTACAAAATTACCTTCATATAGAAACAAAACTGGGAATGATTTCACTAAGGAAAAAAAATGTATCACTTAAGATCTACTAATAAACCAAAGGTACAAAAATGGCTAAGATTGGGGAAGATTGAGACTTAAAATAGAACTGTAACCGACGATTTGATAAATCTGTAATAAATTTCATCACGGGCGGATAAAAAAGAAGAGATGAAAACTCTTTCGCCAAATGTTACACTGGGAATGCTAGCCAAGGTAAAAACTACATTTTCAAGTTTGTTTTCAGCTGTTTAGACAAAGGATTTCCCACAAAACCATTAAAACGTATGCGACAATACTGGTATTATAGTTAGTTATAGTTTATCGTTGCTTGAGGTTCACGGTGTTTCGGCAAGGAGGAAGCAGAAAGCACGAATACACGTGTTTGTAATGTTTCCTCCTTTCACGCTGAAACACCTTGAGCTTCAATCAAGTCAAGGTTTAACTACCATTACCCATAATACCTTTCTCCTTTTTTACGCAACCGCGAACAATTATTACCCATAATACCTTTCGACATTGCCGCGTACGCTTTTACTCTTCTGTTGGACAAACTTTCTCGAAAACAGCTGTACAATTATTGTAACGCATTTCCATGGTCGCCTTCATTACTCATGTCCACTTACTAAGAGATTGCGCTAATTCAGTTAGTATTCTTCTAAAAGATTAGTCTATTAATACTGGGTTTAATAACAATTCAATTGTTATAGTATAATTGCCATTTTGTCAAGTTATAAATAAATAAAATGGCTAATTAATTGATTTTTTTCATGGTTCTTGGCACGCGTGTGTTGCCAATACTACTACAACTAAAGTTCATACTGCTGTATAAAATATTTTTAACATTCTATTCTGAATAGCTCAAATTTTGAGTAAATGTGATTCTCTACTTGCTAAAATAGAATATAACTTCATTGCCTTCCCACGTTCTACAAAAAATTTGAAACTTGATAAACGTCGAAACTCTACGAACGCGAGTTCCAACAAAAACCTGGCAAAGCAGCCGGGTTTTTTTTATAATTGACTTATCATTTCAGACCGTACAGGGGGCAAAAAAAATACGAAACAAATCTCCGGTTACCCTTACATGTTATTTTTACCAGCGTTCTTTTTAAATACTAAAATAGATTTGTAGCCATGTATTCTATATATTATAGGAGGAGTAGTTTTCAGCTGAGTGCGAGTTACATTGGTCAGCCACAACAGACGATAACCACACGATGACCAATGAGAGGTCGATGCAGATACACGTGACCGGCGCAAAGCGCTGGAAAACGCGGGCGACCAAGTTGTGATTGATTTAAATTTTCCATCTGATTGGTTGAACAGGTGGCACGAATTCTTTTAACCAATCACAAAGCGCAGTAAAGCAAAACCAAAACAATTAAGGTTTACCTTCGACACTCAGATGAAAACCTTTCAGTTCCACTTTATTCTAAATTCTACTGCTTTCAATACCGCTACCTTCTCCTTAGCGACTTGTACAAGTCTTTCTTTGGAAATAACCTGGCGCTGTCTGTACCAAATAACTCATCTGCCTTCTCTCTGTTTAACTCACAAAACCTGCGTGCAGACAATAAACACAAACTCGGTTTACAATTGAGACAACATATACATTACAAAAATAGATTTTATTTCTACCACACAGACATGTGTACATTTTAGTCTTTCAACTAGACTAATCTTAAACCCAGATCTCTCACGGCTAAGAGGAACAGCGAAAGATCTCGGTGCGGGATTAGCGGTAAACAAGGTGCCATTGATAAAGCGCACTATGAACTGAAAAATCTAACTCAAAACTAAATAAGATTTAACTTAATCCAACGTCAACGTACATTCAATTAGATCGAAGTTTCTATAAAAGTAATATCACTGTTGGGTCATTTTATATTTGTTGGGTAGTTCCAAACAACCCACAGAAACCTCCCTTGCAGCTCCTAAAAGTCATTTTAAAATAACTTGACAAGTGTATACATCAAATTTATACACTTGTATCAGTAGAAAGCATAGAAATCTTTCTTTAAACTCTAGAAATGTGATTTTTAAAATCATTCGCGTAAATGTTCATTAAAATTTCTGGTTATAGTCTTCTTTACCTATCTGTTGCTAAACATCTCTCTGAAACTATCAAACCCCGGTACTATTTCGTACATTCTTTATACATCGACCTAGTCTCATTTTCGTTCAAGATTCTATTTTGGGGAGTCTCATTAGACCACACTGTAATAATACGCTGCTCAGTCACTTGCAAAACAGTCACGTTGCGTTTTCTGTAAACTTGCGTGATGCATAACAGAGGAATGAGTTTGCCCCAACCTTTTGGCCGTGACGACATTCAAGTAACGCCAGTAGGACGGCCGGACACTGTGAACTTCCCAGACGCACTAAAAAACAACAAATTATGACTGTTAGAATACCTCAGTCAGGCGGTCAGTAGTGCTAATATGCACCAGTTGGCGATAAAATTCCCCGGGTGGGAGAGGGAAGGGAACCTCGATATAAAATACTTATTACACGTCTTAGCGGTTGGAAATCGTGTTCGGGAACAATTTGGACTTTCCTTTGAAATTTTTGCATTTCTAGATATTATGAAACATAACTTTGAGTCTCGCTCCTAGAAACGGATTCTAGAATATTTTAGGGAAGTATGTATCACATAACCAAGTGCCATGCGGTGACAATGTCGAAGGAGTGCATTCTCTAAAAATCTAAAGGTGGACATAAAACTGGCATTTTAGACAGCACCCTCATCACTGGCTTCTAAATGTGAGTTATGGATATTCACCCTAGAGATGTGATGAAGAGATATATAATGTCCTTACCGCATGAAAGAGGAAGGCAGTTGAGAATGAGTAGGTTAAAATCTCAGCGTAAGGTATAGATGGTAGAATTCCTGCTGCAATTCCGCGCTTATACAAAACCTGTAATAGAGTGCAAGGACATTTACTACCCTGGTTAAAAAATATATGGGTTATTGACCAAGTGTGAGGTCAAGATGGCTGGATATTGGTCAAGTTATTTTTTTGCGTGTTTATGGACCGAGACGGAGTCGAGGTCCATAAACGCGCAAAAAAAGAACGAAGCCAATATCCAGCCATCTTGACCGAACAAGCTTGGTCAATAAAGGATTTATTACATCGCTTTCGCGGAAATTTTCCTTGCGGGACACAGCGGGTAGTCCCGACCGGGCAAGATAGTTCCATCTTGCCCGCTAGAGTAGCCAATCACAGCACAGGATTTGATTCATCTTGCCCGCTGACGGAGCTGGCCATATAATAAATATGGTTTATTGACTGAGAGGTCTAGGTGACAAGATATTGGCCAACTGCGTCTCGGTCCATAAACAGGCATGAAAATAACGAGGCCAATATCCAGCCATCTTGACTGAACAAGTTTGGTAAACAAAGGATTTATCAAATGGTGTACAGAACACCATTTTTCTGAGCTCGGGTATCCAATCACACTCCAGGATATCGTTCATCTTACCCGTTTGCGGAGCTAGCTATGAAAAAGTTCAAGTTAAAGGTTTCTCGGGCCTAACGAAAATTCAAATTAAATAAGGCCCCCTCCCCTATAACTCTTGGATTCTATTGAGCACAAGACAGAAAGAAGGAAGTCCGTTATTTTTCCTAAGCCACGTAAGACCTTGCCTTTAGTTGCCTAGTTCTAGGCCTCGATATTTCGCTTCGGTCAATCGTTTTCGGGTCACGTGGTCCGAGGGGCTCCTGACCGTTCGTCTCGGTACGACACCGAAAACAATTGACCGTGAAAGCCTGAAAGAAAGCCGCACAGGAAAAGGCAACGCAAGACCTATACAAATCTCTTTCAAGACTACGTGACACTCGTTTGAATGTGAAATTAAGAGGAAAGTCTTACCTCAGCACTTCATATAAACACGTTAGGCAACTATTAATTTTTCGAAAGAACTGATCGGTAAAAATCTTAAGATGATAACTTATATTGAAACAACAATGGCATCATACTTAAGCACCTGCACAAGCGTACCTATTAAGACTTAAGTCTTAACTTGAAATTAAAAATTTAAGTTTTAACAGAGTGGCCCGAGCATGGCAGAGACTTGGAGTGAAGGGTGCAAGTATCATGTAAATAATAGGATAATCTACACACTACGGCTTAGCCTGCGCAGCTATCTGGCTTTTCGCTTTGGCGTGCGAGCGAGTTTACGAACGACGCGCGTTGCGGATCGGAACGAAAGACGTGGCGGGGGGGGGGGGGAGGGGGGGGGGGAGGGGCCGCGCGGGTATCCCCCCCCCGCGTTCCCGGCCCCAA
>Ga0126339_10000809_pt1 | contig 19096 bp, 10 predicted proteins | sample OrbTmetagenome_2_FD_92532 | JGI IMG/M metagenome (GOLD analysis project Ga0126339, IMG submission 92532) | Coral microbial communities from Petempiche,Puerto Morelos, Mexico - Orbicella T R C metagenome | ecosystem: Host-associated > Invertebrates > Cnidaria > Coral | place: Petempiche,Puerto...
GCTTATCGAGAAAAAGAAGAAGTGTTTTTCCCTCGCCTGTCGCGTTCTCAGCTCTAGCTCCTCGGATGACAAGACCCTTCAACGTTTATTTGGGAAGTATATGTCTTTTCCTTGGTTCGTCTATTTAGTAATGAGATTTTTAATTCTTTTGGAAAAAGAATTCCGCCTCTTTGAAGGAAAAAATTCAGCATTGGTTGTTCCTCGAGTCTTGGACTGCAGGGTTACATTCCTTGGCGCCAAGAACTCCTTCATCAATTTAAATAATGTTGTGACGCTTCTTCCTTCACTTGGGCTTGCCCCCTTGGTTTCAGCGCTCATGGCGTCGTTATACGCGATTACTGGCCTGCGGATCAACGCGATCTTCACATAAATATCAAAGAAGCCAGACCCTTATCGGTGCTTTGTTTCTCAATTTTTATTGTTTCCCCTTTCTTTTTAATCCTGCCCCCCCCCCCCCCCGCCCCCCTCACCTATCGCGTTTTTTGTCCCTGCAGGAGACCAAATTATCCCCGTCTTCCTGGTCTCAAGTTCAAGCTACATTTAGTGGACAGTTTGGCCACTTCGCAAATTTCATAGCTTTACCATCGATAGTTCCCCTGATACCTCACTCTTGACTCTGCCAGAGTGAATGTATTAGCAAATCTTCCAGCCAGTCAGTCTCCTTATTCCGAAACCTTATGATCTCCCTCCCATTATCCCCATTCTCCAAGTTTTGTCTCTTGTAAACGGTAGTCCTTTTCTTGCACTCTTGTTGTTCTTCACGTTCGAACTCGTAAGTTTTGTTAGCCTCTACTTCAATCATTTCCCTCTTTCCTATTGGTACCTCATGGTACACCAGATATAGTTCGTTCCTTTTTCTCCCTTGGTTTTACAAAACGTAAATTATAATTCTGTATTCAGCGAAGTAAACTTCCATTTTGTCAAGTAAAAAAGTTCAGTTTTCGGCTGGTTTGTGTTTGCTTTTCATACTCTCTTATATTTCACCGTCATTTCCCTCCCTTTAGGGCCTTCCCCTGTCTCTATCTTGGTGGTTGCTGCCGTGTCATACCCAACTTGCCATTTTGCCAATGATCACACCTTTCGGTTTGGTCAGATTTGTGGTTATTTCAGATGCCGTGCGAGCACTCCCGTCTCGAGGCGAGACACCTTTTAATTCTCTGATTTTGACAATCGTATTAACTTCTAACGGAGAAACAACAACATGATATTGAGTGTAATTTCTGGGAGAAACGTATACTAGGAAAAAATCCGAGTCCCAGATGGGATTTGAACCCACCACCCTCCGTGACCTAGTGGGTTCAAATCCCATCTGGGACTCGGATTTTTTCCGAATATACGTTTCTCCCAGAATTTACACTTAATACCGTATTAAATTCCTCTAGTTAAATCACCTAATCACATTTGGGAAAAAAAACTCTTATAGATGGTTCCTAGAATATTTTTGGAAAAGCACTGTCATCCGGATACACCCATTTAAGGGTGTTGAGAAATATTACGTATCAATTTTGCGTGAATTGGGCATACGTCTATCAAGTGGTTCTTTGTTTCGTGCCATGCACCAGTCAGCAGGGCCATACTGTTGATAAGCCACTTTTACGCACTACGAGTTCCGCCTCAAAAGTACCTGTGAGATGCCCAGATCAAAAATGGGGAAATCCTTTACAGTTTTCGTTCCGGCTGTGCCATTAATTACCTAAGCCTTCTGTCCCATGTTGGTTGGACCAACTCAAACTGTCTTGTGCTACCTTATGTTACTTAACTAAAGAATTTTTATCTCCGCCTTTCCTGCTCCATCCTCTTCTAAACGCCTAATTCCATCTTAAGTTTTATTTTATCTTCATTCCCCCTTTACCTTATGTCCCTTTTGAAGTTTTTTTCTTTTTTTTTTTTTTAAGATTTGGGTTTTAGCTTTGGGGATTTTCCTTTGAGATCGGGTTCGTTTGGTGGATTGTCTATTCTCTAATGCCTTGTTTTCTAGTAATATCCCTGTGTGGCCGCCAGACCTCCATATCTCGATAGGAGCGCGGGTAAGATCGGTGTAAATAGGTTACTATTTACAGCGGTCTTACCCAAGCGAGTATAAGAGGTATCGCCGACATCCATTCATTATCATTTCGATAGAAGACTCAAGCATTTTCTGTAAGGCGTCTCCGGACGAAGCCAAGCGATCGCGATGGCCGCAATCGCTAATGTTCTCATATAATCGCCACGATCGTAATACCACTAGTTTTGAAGTGACAGTGCTGACTGAAACGATTGGGCCGATTATATGATTCTAATTCCTACGCACGAAGCTGGGTTTTCCAGCGAGATGTGTGGAAAATAAAAACCTCAATTGTGGCTTTTCAAGAGACGACTTATCTCTTAAATTTAGATAACTGAGTCACTGGCTTTTACCTGGTATCCTTAAGTTTTAATTGGTAAATAGTTTCGAAAATCGAATTTTCCGTGCATTGTTAGGCATAAGATTTTCCATGCACTCTTCATTTACATTAACTGTAATTTTACTTTTACCGTTTATCCACCAGTTACCAAGTTGCCATCAGACTCCGTGAAAGGGTCTACATAGCCTCCTGCATTACTTACGTTCCTTAAAGGAGAAGGTCGTTCCAAAAAACTTACTTTTTTAGTGTTCGTCTACAGCAAGTAAAATTCAGCTTTTCCACTCACCGAAGTTTCAACCTCTGAAGTGCCCGATATCATGAAGAAATTCGTCTTGACTTCGTGACTTTGTGACTTCGAGGGCCGCCATTGTGAAACTATCTTGGTAGCCAGGCCGTGTTTATGTGACGTCATTCCGTCCGACTCGAAATTGGCGGAAAGGAGAAAAACCTGCAACTGACTTGGCATCCTTCACAAGGTCAGCAAAATGTATTTTTTTTCCAAGCGGTTATCCACTTCATTAACTTCAATGCTATCATTTCGGAGTTTGGAGTATGTTTGGCTTAAAATTATATGACTCAAGAGCAGCCATAACCCAGAGTGGTAGGTAGTAAAAAGGCTTGTCAGAAGCCATTCGGACAAAATGTCTCGGACGAAATGACGTTACGAAAACGCTGCCTGGCTGCTGAGTACTGTTCAAAATGACGGCAACGATGTTCGAATTTTGGGCTTCTTTGGAGATGAATTTCATAAAGAAAACCTGCACTTTAAAAGACGAAACTTCGGTGAATGGCTAAACTTAGTGCAAGGTTCTTATTAGCGTTGACAAAAGATATACGTTTTTTGGAGTGACCTTCTCTTTTACATTTTTGCTCTTTCAGCGTTAGATTGAAAGATATGCCAAACTTCACGTACTGTAAACTCCGTTTTGACTATGCGCTCATGACGGTCCCGGAGACTTCATAAAAAATCTCGTTCCTCTGTACTTCTGTTTGATGCAAACCCGCTTACTCTGAGGGTGAATTTAATTTGATTTCCATGTCCTCCAGCTTTACCTTGATCATAATTTGCGAAATCTAAACCATTTCCAAAGATGTGCTTCAAATGTATTTCGAAAGTATGATATGCGGGACAGCTTGGCTTCATGACGAATCGCACGTGTCAGCTGTAATTATTCATAAGCATACATTTTCCTGCTGATCGTGCAGATAAGGAGAAAAACTGCGTGTTAGAAAGGATCCCACGTGTTCATATATATAGCTGTAATAAACACTTAGAAATCAAGACTTGATTACAAGAATATTATGATTTTTTTATAATGACTTTCTAGGTGTCCGTATATATTGCTTATGGCCTGCATTGCTTGCGTTCCCAGACTAGCGAAGAGTTTGATTCTCGCCTGCTGGTCGCGCGAAAATTGAGGCAAGAGCAAAATCTCGACGGAAAAAGAGTTTTCGTTCGTATAGTAACGCTTGCTACGCCGGATACATTGCTTAAAATTTGTTGTCAACAAAAAAGTTTAAAAATAGAGTGTTTGCACAACGTAAGCCTGGCGGGGAATGGACCGATTGATAGCGCGATTGAAGAAAGACGTTCTGTTTACGTAGAGTAGTGCTCTTAAAAATAATTTTAATTTAAATTTAAAGCGGCATGTTTTATGTCCTGTAAACTACGCGCTTTTTATAGCGACAAAGCAAAGACAAGGCTTCGTTTGAGCAGTAGTACCACGCCATTAGCCAGGTCGTTTTTTCGCCATGTTTGTCGTAGCTGTGAGGTCATTATGTGTTTTATCTCCCAATCATCGAGAAGACGGTATATTATTGCGACTGCAAATATATGAATGAACCTGATTTTGCATCATTGACAAAAAACGTGGGTTCGGCAAAAACTCCTCCGCCTCGGAAACGAAGTCGATGGTCCGGATAACTCCCTCACTTGAGCAAAAATTATCTCTCTTGCATGGTCGCTCGTACCAGTTCTAAAACTCGTCACCCAGGAAAAAAAAATTAATGGGCGATTGTAAATCATTTGGTTAGCCGTTTGACCGTCGATCACTAAGCTTAGACCAGATTGTCGAACGAATACAATTTCAGTCCTGGGAAACTGAATTTCAATGCGTATGTGTTTGAGCAAGTTTCAAACAAGGCGAGAAAAACGAGTTTCTCTCTACGAGATTCGCACTTACAACCGGGAAATATTCAGACAGGCTTGAATTCAGTCAATAATCGCTTGAATGTCAGATTAATAAATTATCATACACATAAAAAAAAAATCGTTTTTAATATTGCACAATTCATACGTGCCTGTTTGATAAAGGAACCCTCTGCTTCGTTTAAAGCTTTTATGTTTGCTTCCTTAGAAAACATATAACCTGTCGGAAATGAGGATTATAATTCTTTTTTCACCAGGGGAGATGACATGTTTGAGCGGTCCTTTTTGTGCGTTTTAATTGGATGCCAATCTGAGATCCACTGATCGGCGGATCTGGTTTGGAAACCTTTCATCTTTATTTAGTAACACGTATTTCGTGAACAGTCGGACAATACTGCCTGTTGCAAGAATAAAAGGATTGATGCCAATATTTATCAAACACAGCTGTTTCTTAGCGGAGTCTTAATGTCTTCTTCATAGAGAAAGCTTAAAGTTTCCATTTATTTTAGATTTTTGCTTACAATTAAAACTATAAAAAGGGATTACTTATCCTTTTCGATCTATAATTCACAGAGCGGAGTTATATCGAAACAAAACGAAAGGGGATTAGTTTGCCAATAGCGATGTTTTTTCTTGGAAAATTTTCCTGGCAGACTTATTTGTCGAAAACTGATTCTTGCAAGGCAGCTGAACCAACACGACGAGTTTCCTTTTTAATACCAATGTATTAATTTAGCATTTTCGATTTCAAGGAACATTTGCACAATAATATCTTGATAGAGTGTGGTGGCTACTCATTAAGGAGTTGTTATCTCTACGTAACAGATCGTAATCATTGTGATTTTCTGAAAAGCGGCAAACATAACGCACGTACTAGAAATTGATTGTTTAAAACTATGGTTGATCTTGGGTTATGCGGTCTTGCTTTAAGCGTGTTTTTATTCATCACTCCTTCAGCCATTTACTTGACTTATGGTTTCAAGTGTTTCGGGAGAAAAGAACAATCGCAATTTTGTTGGAACGTGACTGAAGAAACGGCTGTCGTGCTGACAGCGTTTGGCTTTATTTTTCTCCTTTTTGGAGCAATAACCTGCGTTTTCTCCTTGGTAGTCTGGCGATCAACTAAAAAATCTGGCGAGTCTGGAGAAAATGAGATCAAAGACAATTCGTCTGACTTTGTGTAAGTGGAAGCAGAACCGAAAAGGAACAAGAATCTAGCTGTCGAGGTAATATGAAGAAGCAAACAACAATAAGTGCATTTGAATTAAAACTCCGGTGCGGCCGCTCTGTGCGCGAAGCATAGAAAGCCTAAATATCAAAACGATCTGTAATGGCAGCCTTTCGGTCTCCAGCTAATGGACAAACAATAACTTCAAGAGCAAAGCAGCACAGCTGTTGATCTACAGAAGTTACACTGAGTTGTGACTGAGACATGGATGCCCTTCAACTTGGATTTGTAGATTTTAAAATGAGCGCCCGCGCGCGCTCTCCAGGATCGAGCTAAAACGGTAACTTCACCAAGATATTACAGAGGCACTGAGCAGTGAATGACCAGATGTCTGTAACGGGCTCGCTGAAAAAAAAATGTAGAATCAGATAGTTTAGATTTTGCCGCAGTAAACTTAAATATTTTTTTTTTTTCGAAGATTCAGGCAAGCGATACCTCCGTTATTAGTGCATTGATTACTAATCCCAATTTTTCGCAAAGTCGAGAAAAAAAGGGGGATTAATAACATTTTTTCTCAGTACGCTCGTTTGAATGTCCTTAATTTACCATTATATTAAAAGGCTCCCTCGCAGACATTGAGCATACGGATGCTTACATTTTACACTCAATAAATTTTATTTTAATTCCATTTGCCATTGAATGTTGGCGGCGTCGAGTATTGAAAACCTGGGCACGAAAGTCAAGATGGCGGCTCGGCGATCGAACATGTATGCCGACCGAATTCAGTTTATTCAACAAAGAGGACAGAAAAAAGAGACAAACTGTCGTCTATTGGATTCCATGAAGTAATACAGTTAAGTCTGAATAAAGTGTTTTTGGCTGTGGCAGAAGAATTGAAAGAGAGAAATGTTTGCAGGCTGTCAAAATTTGGTGAAAGGCAAAAGATTTTTCCGCAACAGATTAGTACAAGGTAAACGATTGGTTCAGCTCTTTGACGTCAAAACTGGACGTCTTTTATGGCAAGAATCATTTCATTAAGTTCTGCTCACCAAGTGAGCTTGTTACGTAGGAGTTGTTATGGCAACCAAAAACGTCAAAATCAACTCATTTTCTTGGCCTCACATTTCTTTGAAGAGCTGTGACACCTAAACATAGGCACAAGTCAAGGTTTTTTCTTAATATAACGATTTCATCTTTAGAGAATTAGCTCACAACCAAGTTGTAATAGCCAATTTATGTTAATATTCTCTTTCAAAGGGCACTCATTATTAACAGTCTATTATATACTGATATTGCAATTACGTGGCGTTGTCATCGTACCACACACGACGCGATCCTGATTTCCTTCGGTTAAATCTTTACAGAACGACAATAGCTAAACTAGAAAACTAAATTAAACGGAAGAGAAGGATTAGGTGTAATCTTGCGGGCACCCACAACAATTTCCAGTAAATGAAGAATAAATTATATAACGCTAAGTCACTCCTCTAAAATTGCTAGACCCCACAAGGGACCATTTAGCAACGTGGTGAAAAATGGTTGTCAAACAAAGTCTTGAGTGACTTAAATGCATTAATTGGAATTGAAAGCAACTTCTTGATTACTTCTTACCTGACGAAAGCGATGTACAATGACTAATAAGCTAATAACGTAAATTTCTGCAGAATAAACTAAGAAAGTGCTTCAGAGTTCCTGCCTGAGACTTGAGCTAACGGGAAATTTTGATCTGAACGTATTGTACTCAGATTAAATTTCGATCATGCGTAAGTTGTTTCAGAATGTTTGACGTTATTGAGTCATAAAGCAAAACCGAGTTAAGCCCCGTTAATCCGTGCTTTGCCGTAAATACGATTAATTATGCTTTGCAAAAGCGATTATTAAAAACGCTTTGTGTGCTGGTATTTTGACATTTCTCACTAGATAACAGAAAGTGACACATGCAAACAAATGCACAGGCATGTTTGAATTTAGTGTCTACTGATAACGTCACGAAGTTCAGTTATGTTAATTTCTATTTACTACAGAAAGGTGTTAGTGTTCACTGTAATCCCAAGAAAAAGGTCAGGATCCTGTTATGAAGTGTTATATACGTATAAAAGTACTTGAGGTGATATTAAACACACTCACAGAGCCCTTGATGCAGTAACCAAAAATTGGCAAATACAAGAAAAGGTACGTTACATGTATATCAATTATTCACGCTGTGTTGATGTACGTTGCTCTTAAGTTTCTAGTGACACGAAAAAAACCAAAGCAATTATTGCATGGTTTGGTAGCTTCTTTCAGTCGTGAAAGAGAGTAACAAGCCATGTATTTGGTTAAGGCTGGTCACGAGGAGTTTGCACCAGTTGAGTCGAGAAGCAGGGAGCCATTTTTTTCTTTCAACTGATTCTCTTACTCACTGAAGATGGTTATTTGTAAAGGGTTAGGCTGCGTAATTTTTAGCCAAAATTCCGATGTAACTTAGCTAGGGTTGATGCCGTGTCGTTTGTTAATAAGTGAAGCAGACATCGGATAATCTGGTGGATTTGTTCCAGGCCAGTTCTAAGTAGCAAAAAGATACTGAACTTTCAGGTCACGTAACTTGACTTGATTGGAGAAATTATTTTGAAATATCATCCTTTTATTAGCTAACATGGCGTAAGTCAAGCTAAACGTAGTAAAATTGGTCAAAGTTGACAAATTAATGGGTTTCCAACCGTTTATGGTTGGTTTAAGGGTTCGTCTCAAATAAGTTGACGTACGTAGACACAAATGATGATCTGATGTATAATTATTCACTGAATTTTCTGTTCTCAGTTTGATGAATTAACAGTCTCATGACTGCTTTTTGTTTGAGGTACTTGCATGCACTTTTATCATATGCCCTTAGTATGTTTTGTGCGCATCTGTTTCAGTGGAACTGAGTACTCTAAATAGTATTATCTGTTTGTTATACATTACATTGTTAAGGAAGGGATGTCACGGTGGTGTTGATGAAAGCTAAGTGAACTAAACAGTAAACGAGTTCGAGAGCGTGCAAGTGCAAGTGCAAGAAATTTAGGGCCAGGCGTCATCTTTGCTGACGTCAATGTTTAAAAACTTGCGTTTACAAATTTACTCGGTAATAAAAGCCAATATCATACTGAACTATCCGCAATAAACATGTACCGGAAAAATTGAGGCGTCGGGCCAGGTTTGAAGGAAACGGAACGAAACGGAACGAAACGGTTGCATGCAGCTGCCATACAGCCGTCCTGAAAGTCTGAAGCGTCTGCAAAAATTTGACGTTTTTCACTATTTTTTTCACATTTTTACACCAACAGCTCATTGTATTCCATTAACTCATATTTGCCACAGTAATCACGTCTGTTACGTTTGTGAGACCTTTTAAATTTCCGACAACTTTCATTCACGCTAAAAAAAACACAGTGGTAGGTCATTCACACAAAGTGGGTCTGTCGTTTTACTACATAAGTTATAAGCACTGGATATGTGATTATTGCTCAATGATTCGAAATCTTTTGTCTTGATTTTGATCTACTTTTGGCTGACTTTTCGACCTCCAGAAGAACACACTAAGCCCAGTTTAATCCATTAAGGAAGGTTACAATATAGAGGCTGTGATTATAGAAATTAAAAGGGTGCATTAGTGTAACTTAGTAAAGTTCTGCCTGTTTTGCCAGCTTGTCTTCTAGTTAAAAATAGACTCTGCTCCGGCCAGCTTTGTGGGAAATACCGCTGGCAGATTACGCATATACGTGGACACTTATTAACACTTTTACAACGGGAAACATCAAACCGCATTTCGATGAGCTCAACACACACATTCCCTTTGTAGAAGCCCTTAAACTTAAGTAATTGATCTTTCTTGGGCCAGGTGAATGGAGAGAAGAATGTAGAGGTCATTAAACAGGTCTGGGGCCCGTTTCTCGAAAGCCCCGGAATCTTTTCGAGCCCGAAAAGCCATTTGTAGTCAATCGGTATTAAAAGAAAGAGAGGTGTATACGCCTGACACTTCTTGTACAGAATGGAACCTCTGTTTCTATTAAGAATATGTGAATAAATCAGCTCTGTAATCATAGAGTTTGAGAATTTGCTAGGGCTTTCCGGGTGCGAAAACTTTTCGGGACCTTCGAGAAACGGGCCCCTGATCTTGATCCTTCCTGGGTACAATGAATCAGTGGAACCAGAAGAATGTAATTTGTGAGTGTCATTTAAAAAGCCTCCTCTTTATCCTTGCTGGGCCAAATGAATGGAGAGAAGAGCCCTGTTTTTTATCCTTCTTAGCCTCAATGAATGGAGACAAGAGAGTAAAAGTCATTGAAAAGGCCTGCTCTTAATCCTTTTCGAAAACAATAATTGAGAAAGTCATTAAAAGGGAGCGCTCTTGATCGTTCTTAGGCACAATTAATGAAGATACGGATGTAGAAGTCATTAAGGGCCTGTCCTATTTGTATTCCTTGAGGATTGTACGTGAAATAAGGATATGAAGAGTTAATTTTTCGTATGCAGCATGCATCAGTGTTTCTTTGAGCCACAGAATATGCGGATAGTGAATTCGCTTGATTTAGTTTCTTTTACACCCTTGACGCACATTGTAATCGCTCATCCTTTCACGTCAGACAGACACAAACAGAATTCATTTCACTCACAGTCAAAAATCCAATCATGTTTTCATTAAGGTAAGAGGAAATCGTTGCAACAAAGAACTAATTGTCACTTAGTCAGCAAGGCGCCATTAAATCGTTGGTGTCTAGGACTCGAGATCTCTTAAAAGGTATTGAAAACGGCAGGAAAAATCCCTGAGTAGAACCAACCATTTTGGTGAAAAAAAATGTTTTACTTTTTATTGCAACAACTATAAATAAAGGCTAGAAAAATGGACAGAAAGGTTTTAATTTAATACCTACTGAATATGTTAAGAGAATGCTCGTGTTTATTGCTTAGCTAGAGCGGTTTTCAGTTCAGTGTCGAAAGTAATCAAGCAATTAATAATTTGCTTTTGCTTTTGGTTTGAGATTGGTTGAGTAGTCTAATTGGTAAGTATTTAGTTTGGTTTTGGTTTTACGACACTCAATTCAAAGTAGCTCTAACAGCAGTGTATTCAGTTCTCTTGACATATTTAAATCTTTTCAGTAAACTGTGATTCACAATTGCAAAATGAATATAAATGAAGGAAAACTGATTAAATACGTGAATTGGAAAGAATCTACAAAACAGGTTTAACATCAAGTTTTCTTGCTTGGTACCTTCAAAAGAGCTTAATTAAGAGATAATTAAGCGAAGTTACTTACAAAATTGAATCTAATATCAAGCTAAAAACATTATGAAACAACCGTTTATGCTTGGTTTAAGGGGTCGTTTCAAATAATATTCAGCTTAATTATCATATCGTGAAAAAGGAAATTGAGGTACTTCTTTAGCCAAGTAACTCTACAGAAAACCCGAAATTGGAACAGCCTACATACATATATAACCTTCAACTGTGCAACGGTTTGCCACGGTACTCTTTGCCAGTTTTTTTTTTGTTTTTTTTTTGCCTTGAATTTTAAATTTTCGCTAACCGTTTATATGATGTTCTTCGTTTTTTTCTTCTTCTTGCAGATTGGACAATGAAGCAGAGTTTTATCATCATTTGCGTCACGCTTTTCTTGTTTGCCAAACTCACCAAAGCGACAAACGTGACCAATTCAACAAATGCAAGCATCTCTACAAACAGCAGCAGCAATGCAACACAAGTACAGCTCACAACATTGTACATTGGAGCGTTTTTTGACCTCAGCAAGAAAGATGGATACGGTAGCCTTCCGATGGCGCAACAGGCCATCGAGGAAATCAACAACAACACAGGTCTGTTGCCAGGATACAAACTGGAGTTGGTGGTCAAGTCAACTCAAGTAAGTTATAAAAATGTTCATTGTATAGTTAATCCGCATGGGTGCCAGTACTTGTCAAACCAAGGCTTTTCTGAAATTTTAATTGCTGAATGTCTCGCGCAAAATTTCGTTATTTTCCCCTCGAAAATGACTGTCTATGTAACTGGGCAAACTTTCGTCATCAAGAGCGAGACCTTTCGAATATGTTATACTTCAGGGCCGGGTTGCTCAAAGCCCGATTATAATTAAGCTAACCCACTGCAGGATGAGCTTGAATTTTGATTTGCGTGTTGTAACTTTGCGGTGAGGTTTTCTGTTTATATCGTTTAGCCTTCTGTTTTGAGTTTGAATAATCTCAAAATACAAAAAAAAATTAAAACATAAGCAGCAAAAACATTTCTATTCAAGAAAAATTTATACTTCGCTTAACTTTTAATTCTGGGTTAGCGTTAACCGGCTTTCGAACAACCCCTGTGGTCTTCGTGTACGTTTCTTATTTGATTGTACAGTTCTTTCATTTGACAATTTTTAAGTTTCTGTGTCCTCCCTTTAAGTGAAATAAGTACATGTAGTGATATTTTTTGTCCCTGCCAAAATTTCCTCAGTTTCAAAATGAGTACTAATATAGTGAAGCTCTTCATAATGTCCTATATTTGCATGAAATTAAAAGAATAATTAACTTGCCAGCCCTATTCATTTTCGATTTAAAATAATTTTTTGTGTCAGAAGTCAGAAATTGTTTTGAAAGAGCGTAATAAGAAGACTTCTAAAATTTTATTATGACTTTCTGTTCGCAAGCAGGACCTCGCTGCTTAATTAATGACTCAGTAATTCCATCAATCAATAAATCAATCAATCAATAAACAAAGTGTCTAAAACTTCTAGTCAGCCCGGAGGCTGACTAATCGGGGCCACTCCCAATAAAATTACTAATAAATTAAGTTCATTTAAGTCGACATTTACAATGTCTCTCTAAAATGATGCCCTTATTTGTACAACAGGGCAGTCTTGGAATTGGGCAACAAGTATTCAACGAATTTCTAAACACCGGAGAGAGAAAAATCATGCTGCTGGGACCAGCCGAAAATTCGTTAGCCAAGTCAATAGCTGCCTACTCCGGAATACCCGATGTTAATCTGTTGCAGGTATTTATCCTCGTCTTGAAGGCTATTTGTTTCGTATTGTGGGCCATTCTGATTCTGTGGTGTTCTTGGACAAGACAACTTACTCTCATAGCACCGCAGAGGAATGTACATGGGTACACGGCACTGTAAGGGCAATCTGACAATTTTTTTCGGGGGGGGGGGGGGGGGAGGGGCATTAACAATACTTTTAGCCGCTTCGTTCTACACAAAGCGGAGTTAAAGGAGCTACGTCATGGTTTGTCCATCTAAAAAAAATAGCCTGAATTTTTCAATTAAAGTTCGTCGTCTGTAATCCGTGTTAATCTTCTCCATCCTCAGCCATCCTTGTTTCTTCATGGTTTATTATTATCATGTACTTTTGTCTGTATGAGGTGCTTTTATCCTTACCATGAGGTACTTTTGTCTTTATGAAGTGCTTTCGCTATGACATCGATGAGGTGCTTTTATCATTATATGGGGTACTTCTTTCTTTTTGAAAAGGTACTTTTGTCTTTATGAGGAGTTTTTTTTTTCGTTACGTGTTGAGGTGCTTTTGTCTTTATGAGGTGCTTTTTTCGTTATGATTATGTGTTTTTCTTATTATATGGGGTACGTTTTTCTATTATGACTCTTGGTTGTTTTTCTATCTCAGTAAACTTTTATGATCAGTTTTCGGGCGAGTGCTTAAGTTTGGAGACTCGCACACCGCCTGAGAAACTTGCAATAAATAAATATGCTTTATTCTACATTGCAGTTTTCTTACGGAACAAATGATCTGGAGCTTGCCAGCAGAAGAGACTTATATCCTAATTTTTTTCGGACAACAACATCTCTAGCTTCACTTGATGAACCGAGAATACAATTTGTCAAGGAATACGGATGGGATGAAGTGGGAATAATCTACGGAGACAGCCTGCAATATTTGCAAGTAAAATACTAAAAGTGTGATTGCGCTTTAGCCTTAACTAAAACAAGACGGTTGCCTAATGGAGATAAGTTAATATGAAGGCACGCAGACCAGCATACAGTGGTGAAAAATGATCATGAACAGTACGCTGTATATGGTAAAACAAACTGGATCGTACTTCAACCTAACAGTAGTTGTTTATACAGTGTATATTTGAAAAAAATTTCACCCGACGCCAGAATATACTCTTTTTAAACTGAATTCCTACATTGCATATGTTACTCAACCCAGTCGTCTTAGTCAGCAGGTAACTTTCCAGGCCACCAATTTCTTTTTTACCGTTTTCAACGAAGGAAGTGGTGCGACAACTTAACAGAAATTGTACACAACGGAATATAGTGATAGACCATGCAACTAAGAAAATTTGGTGGTTTCATATTAAAATTAAAGTTTAAAGATCCCTAATGTGATTTATAGTTGAGCACCAATAAGACCTTCTCTGATGCTTTTCTATTCTTTAGCTATCCAACCAACTAGCAGACAGATTGAGGAAAAAGAACATCAAAGTCTTAGCAGAAGTGCGACTACAGAACAATGACCCAAAGCGGGCTATCAGGACATTGAAGGTGCGTAGAGCTTTCGAGTTTTTAATTCAGCTTTTTTAAGCTCAGAAAAGTTTTCTCCGTGAGATTCGCTTCAATGTATGAATGAGTTTTAATGATTTTTGACTATCCTAGCTATTGATAGACTCTGTTATTTTTGTTGTTGTTGTTGTTGTTTTTGTTTGTTTGGTTTTTTTTTGTTTTTTTTTTGAGCTTCCAAAAAGAAAGCTAGTACACATTCCGAAACTGAATATGACGATAAAATCGTTCCATTTAAGAAATAGAAAACATGTACTGTGTTTTTATCGAGTTATAGAAACACGAGTGGAAATTTGGGAGAACGAGAAATGCTGTGGGAACAAGAGCCACAGGCGAGTGTTTCTACAGCTTTTGCGAGTTCTCCCAAACATTCACGAGTGTTAGTATAACTCGATAGAAACACGGAGAACATGTTTTTTATTTCTTTTAGCAAACACAGCGACGAAAAGAAGGAAAACAACTTGTTAACTTTGATTATCAAAATGTAAATTCTCTTTGCTCTCGCCATCATTAATTACGTCAACAGCTCGTGATAGTTCTGTGTTTCTATCGAGTTATAGAACCACGACTTTTAACCAATCAGCGCGCGTATTTTCTCAGGACTGTTTTCTAAAACATCATCCCTCTTAGATGCATCAGCTAAGCAGAGCTAATCTTTAAAATCTGGTAATCTATGAAGTCCTTAATCGTATTCTAATTCGTCTCTGCACAGGACAAGGGGATACACGTTATTCTTGGAATGTTTCCACGTAATTCCGTCGCACGGAAAATGATTTGCGAGGTAAGGATTACTGACTAAAATGGACTGATATTAGTTCATTTTAAAAGAATATCCTGACATTTTTTATTGCCTCAGTGATCACTGCAATTTTCGCGTTATGAAATTAACCTGTTACGAAGTGACCTACAGTTTGGATTTGCCAGTTCAGACTTGGCAGAGTGGTTTGACCATTGCTTTGAACTGATTAGTTTGCCATCATAACCCGATGGTACTAAAATTAAGTTTGATATTTACTAAACAGCGTTTCTGCGATTCTTCCAGGCTTATCGAGAGAAGATGTACGGTCCGCATTACGTCTGGATATTCCTTAACAGCAAAAACCGGTGGTGGATACCCGGAGCAAGGGAAAACAGCGCATGCTCTGATATTGAAATGAAATGCCAAATACAAAACCACTTTTCTGTTTTTCACAGCAACCTGATCACTTCCGCAGGACACTCTTTTCGCTACAATAATAAGGTAAGGAAGACAGCAAATACTTGAAATCTCTTGGGTCATATTCCTGGGTCAGTCAGAGTGGTGTCGAGCTGCACATTCGCTTTTAAGTCCCTTTTTCACAACTTAAAGGACACAGTTCACGATGGATTAACTCGTTTTTCGCAGTGTACAAAAGTAACCTTTAAATCACAAGAAAGATAAAAAAAAAAATGTTGACAGGCGCCAAAATCTGATGATAAACCTTTAGAGGAGAAGGATGGTCACCGGCTCAAATGGAACAACGGTTTATCAGTGAAACTACCTAAAGTTCGCCTTGAATTTAGGAAGAAGAGCTTTCACTATCAAGGAGCCCAGATTTTTAATGAGCTGCCAATCGAATTTAGATCCATAACTTCAAGATTTTTATTTAGCATAAGCTTAAGTGAACATTTTTACTAATTTTGCACGCCTTTTTTACCCATTTTTACCTCTGATAACAGTGTTGAATACAATGATGGGTCATCCTGTTTAAAAATTCGTTGTTATTATTGTTATCATTATTCCCTTTCAATCTGCATTCTTTTATTTGTGAACGTTAGCTTGTTTGAAGGCCTTCATGATCATGGTTCGAGGTGTGTTCTGGACAGTCTGAAATAATTGACCCCCTGACACAAATATGTATGTACTATATGTGTTCGCGCGCAAAAAAGATACTCCTTTTTCATGAGCACATTTGTCGTGTACCTATCCTGTCGCGTAAGGCACGAAGAATGAAAATGGGACTTTAAGATTGGAGAAGATTGCCCAGGTTAAGAGGCGCAGAACGTAACAACAAAAGTATTGTTTTTAGTACCATGTCCTTAACGTAATCCCATTATATCAAAAACATCTGATGCGTAGTGCTGAGTGTCAGAGACGGTACCTCTCTAGTGCTTTACCATTTATGTGCAACCGGGCAAAGAAATAGCTCTGATTAATTGACGTATTTTTTTCTTAATAGAATAGATCGCAGATAATCCAGGAATATCGAGCCAGAGTGGACACGTTTAACGACACATCAAACAGAAGTAGTAGTTATTTAAATGTTTACGATGCCGTTTGGTCGATAGCCTTCGTGTTGGATAACTCAAGAATTGAGCTCGAGAAACAAGGAAAAATACTGGAGAATTTGACACACGGAGATGCTAATGCAACAGATGTGTTCAGAAGGGAGGCACAAAAACTGGACTTCAAATCGCCAAATGTCGGGGTAAGAGAAGTACCAAGTTTGTTGTTGTTGTTGTTGTTTTTCCTCTTCTTCTTCTTTTTCTTCTTCTTCTTCTTCTTCTTCTTCTGCTGCTGCTGCTGCTGTTGCTGCTGCTGTTGCTACTCCCTCTTTTTGGCTTATCCCCTCTTCTTTCGTCTTTGTTATTTCTTCGTCGTCTTCAACTGGTCTGCCTCCTGCAAGTTGAGATTTTAAACTAATGTATGTTATTTTGACATTGGCCCTGAAACGCCACATTGGGGAGTAGTCAATTATGTAAGATAATGGTTTTATTTATGACTTAATTTCTATTATTTGTTCTTTACCTTGTTTTGTGCAGGCACGTGTGAGATATTACGACAATGGAGACAGAAAAAACCCAATTGTTGTGAACCAGATTGTGATAGAAGGTTAGATATTACCAGATTCCCACTGAAATATTTATTTGAAACATCTCTGCAAAAAAGCTCTTTATATATTAGGATGGGTTGATTTGGAAACACAAAGGAAAGCCGACAAAAGTATCTTAGTTTTTAAATGTCTAAATGACTTAGCTCCTCCATATTTATCGGATTATTTCATTAGAAATCGCACTATTCACACTTACAAGAAAAGACAAAGGAACGACATTAACCTACCAAACCCTAAGTTAACGCTAGGGAAAAACACATGTAGATTTTCAGGCGCGGTTCTTTTTAATTATTTACCCACATCAGTAAAGAAACCACGTCGCTTTCCATTTTTGAGAACTCTCTTAGTTTTCATTTTAGCCGTTAGTTTTCTACCAATATAATACTTAGATACACTTTGGTTGTTCTCTTTTGTTGTATTGATCTAGAAAAATAGTACTTCATAGATATGTAATTTCCTTTTTATTCAATTTTTAAACTCCTTGTACATAACTTTAAGGTAATTTTTAAATTCTGAATTTTTTATCATGTAGCCTTGATTTTACGCAGGGCCCCTTCTGATACCAGCCTATAGCTGATAGGGCTACCCTGCCTGAATAAAGATGACTTGGCTTGACTTAACTTGAAATATTTCTAAGAAAAAAATTATAATCGTAATATATGTGTCTGCCATGGATAGCAAGTGAACGTAGATAGATAGTAAGTGAAAGTGTTTTCACTGCGCCGTCTGAAATATACAGTATTTCAAGAAAAAATGACTAAATATTTACACTGAGTGTTGTTGTTCAGCTGAATATTTTCTGACTGGGTTCTTTATTTTTCATTCCGCATCCAGACGGCAAGTTTAAGACGATTAGTGCTGGTAAATTCGACATTGATACAAGGGATTTCACTGCGTCATCTAACGTTCACTGGTTCGGTAAGTTTATAGAATCTCCAATGTCTGTCTGCAGTTTTATGCTGTAACAAAGAGTAGTTTTCTTATGTTAAATACGATCTCCTCGCACACTCACTGTTTAACCATATATCAAGGAGGTTTTCATGTAAGCCCACAGTAGTATAGGGCGCTGCGCCCTATATTATTGCCCATATTCAAGGCCAAAGTTTGGTCAGCTAGTTACTTAGTAATTTTACCTTCCCCTTGGCTGACAATAGTCGCTTATAAATTGCATTGTTATACAGCTGGAGTTTAGTTGAATCTAAGCCGCGCTCTTATTAGGTGATTTATGGTCACGTGACTAAGGCTGCATATAAATGTCGCCTCGGTGGGCAACAACTATGCAATTGTTGCCCGCTCTCCCACTAACTAGAAGCTACTTTAAGCTCTTCTTGCGTTATTACTTTACGCTAAACTCCAGCTATATAACAAACCAAAACTGTTTCTCACAGGGACCACTTAATAATAATAATAATAATAATAATAATAATAAAATAGTAATAATATAATTAAAACTTATATAGCGCAACAACAACAACCATTTATTTGTACTCACAATTTATAAAATAATTACAATAAACATTAAATTAGTATAGAGTACTGCCTGCCCAAAATAACCATAAGGGCTAAAAAGAATGGGCGGACATTAAGTTACATAGATTACTTAGACAGTTATCGGTCGGTAACACACTTACACACACACACACAAATACAAAGATACAAACAGAACGGAAACTTACAGCGGAACAGAATATATCCTTATGAATTAATTAAAATAATTGTAATATTTAATATGAATCAATAAAGTGTATTTTTAATTTCTTCTTTAATTGAAAATCAAGTAATGTTTTGTCAGACTCATCAAGAGAATTCCAAATTTTAGGTCCCTGACATCTAATGTTGAAGATTCCGAAATTAGTTCTGGTTTTGGGCAATGAATAGGATTGTTTAGATGCAAGTCTCGTATTATAGGCATGAATTTCATTAACTGTAGTAAAATAATGATTAAAAGCAGATGGCAATTTTTTATGATGGAATTTATGCATAAAGATTGCAATATTTAAGACATAAAGATCA
>Ga0126339_10000810_pt1:0-17500 | contig 19092 bp, 21 predicted proteins | sample OrbTmetagenome_2_FD_92532 | JGI IMG/M metagenome (GOLD analysis project Ga0126339, IMG submission 92532) | Coral microbial communities from Petempiche,Puerto Morelos, Mexico - Orbicella T R C metagenome | ecosystem: Host-associated > Invertebrates > Cnidaria > Coral | place...
ATTATTTAGGAAGCATTGTAATATGCTTTTTTCGTCATTCTGCCTTTTAAATTAAAACAGGTTTTAAGTTTTAGTGTTTGAGATGTGTATTGGATTGTAGTCATGTTTACGTAAATTCATACCATTGAAAGCGTTTACTGCCCAATTTGTCGAGCTCTTCGTAGACTTTGCTTGCGTTTCCACCAAAAGCCGGTTTCTCTCCGCTTCTGTCAGTTCTGCAAACCGTTTTTTCTTTGGAACAGGTGCGTCATTTTGAGACTCCTTAACGCTGCTACTTTTCTCGGCGTTCAGGAATTCGAACCCGAGTTGAAACCGTGGAAATTCTTCAGCCATAATGGCTGACGGACTAGCTGATTCTCAAATTTTGTCCAGGGCAAAATTTTCGTGACGTAGCTTGCGTGCATATGTTGAGTTATAATGCACGCGCGTGACGTAAGCAGAATACTTTATGGAGCTATAATGAACTCGAACTGACCAATCACAGCGCGCGCAATTACTCGAACATTTTATAATGGTATTTTGTGTATGGTGTATTGTAATATGGTAGCTCACAAAAAGGACTTAGTATCGACTATCAAGAAAAAAAATTTCTTTGACTCTTGATGTTTGGACTGTAATAGCTTTAAACAAATGCTTAAAATGTTATACCACTAAAAAAACACATAATTAATCTATTAATTTTCAAAATTATTTGACTTACTGACTTTTAAAAGAAGATTATGTATAGCTGTAGACTCTTATTTGAGAAATGGTGATCGAAAAATTGGTATCCAGAAAAAAAATAAAAAGGAATCGCTGATAGATTTGATTGTTGTCGTTATTGTTATTATTTAGCATGGGCAGTGCATGAATGACAGAACACGGATGTCTGTAAGCACAGTCTCGTTGTAAAACACAGTTCTGATAAAACTGGTCACCAATCTAATTGAGCTACCCAAATTGCTTGTCAATTAGAAATTAAAAATCAACAAATCTCAAAGTTCGGAGAGTTGGACTGCATTAACGTTAAAAAACAAACAAACAAACAAACAAAAAAACAATACAAATCCTAGCCACCTTTATTTACGCAAACCAAGTACATGTACAATGTTTTCAGAACATAATTATCAAAGTTTGTAATGCTAGATGAATGAAACGCATATGGTAAATTTTAGTTAGGATAACACTTCAGCTCACCTTTCTTAAAAAACCCAGCCCAGTTTTTCGGCTACGATGGGTAAATAGGTTAAATTTCTCAAATAATAACAGCAAAATTCCAGCCCCCACCACAGGCAGAGGCTAAAAAATGCCCTCTGATTATAATCAGGGAATAACATTCGATTGTATCCACTGTATGCTGCAATCTCAGTCAAAGTCGAAATCTCAGAGTTCTGTTAGCTTCCTTACCCAAGATAGTGGTTGTAACAGAAGAACATTTTTTTTTTACTGCATGTAACTTCTAAATGCAATAACTGATTTTACTGTATACAAATTTGTCAATTTTTCAGCTCCAGAGAAAACCACGAAAAGAGTTTAGTCTTACATCCAAAGCTCTATAAACAAAGCATGAAGCTTAACTAAAATTTCCTGACGTGGGAGTGGAAAAACCTTCTTTAGAAGAATCATGAAAATTTATTGGAACTGAAAAAATACGTAAAGAAAATTAAAAACAAAATATCAAAGTTATTTGACTTGTGTCCACCCGAAAAGTGAGACTTTTTTTTTATAATCTGATAGTCAGATTCTTCTAGATTAGCAAGGGCAGGTCGTTTATTCGTTGTGAATGACGAACTTTCGCCTTGACAACAAACTTTGCATAGACCATTAAACCTTGCACAGGCGTTAGAAATCCGGAGACCATCTGATTAAAGGCTTCTAAACTTTTGAAAACCTTGAACTGCTCCTTTGTGTATTAACTTGTCTCCAACACTAAATAGCCGAGCAAATCGGTTGAATCTATCGGCAGAAGATTTTATGAATCAATCTGTTCGCTTGGAAGGCTTGCCGGATCCACTCCGACCACAGATATTTTCTCCACATACCGTTCCTTTACGCAACCTTCCAGGTTTTTGGCGTATTCAGAAAGCACGAGAATGTTTTTGTTCCCCATCTCCTTACCGGATTTTTCTTCGGAGAAATCCATTTTAAACTCCAAAACATAAATACTAAAACTAAATAACAGTGTAGAAATGGCCTTTGCTTTAAATAAATTTCCCACTCGAGGGGCTCCAACATGGCGGATGCCCATATTTGGAGTCATCGGTAACGTTAGGTGAAAACGAAGAATTGTTGCCACGTCTGTTTCTTGTGCAAGCTAAGTACATCGTTAGAATAGTGATTACACAAAAGCGAGGATCAGAAGGATATGAAGTGAACTCGACTTCCGTTAGCTTAACTCCTTGTTTGGATTGTTTGAGAGGTCTTCTCAAGGTAAACGTAATCAAAGTTTCTGAACTAGCGATATTATCAAGGTTAAGATAATGAACAATTTGGCCTATTTGGGCAGATGCAAGCACAGGTCAGGTCCCTTAATGATAAATACTCTGAGTTATATTTGTCTCAAGGTAGCAAAGTACCTTGCTAACGTCCCATGTTTGTGTGTATCATGGTGCTGTGAGGTTTTGGCTCAAAAAACTCTTTGAGGAACCTTGTAACTGTACAATGAGAGCCGAGTGATATTCCATTTAAGGGGTTGATAGTGCATGACAGAAAAGACGTGGCAGTGTTAATACCACTATATCCTATTCCATTTTTAAACAGTTCAACTGGAAAATGTAATGCTTGGGATAAAGTGGGGGAAACACAATCAATTTGTTGTCTACCACAAAATGAAGTCCGCATCGCAATGTAACATGAGCACTGTTCAAGATTTCCATGACTCCCGCTTCTGCTTTGAGGGTCCTCGCCCTCGTATTAAGGATATCTTCCTCTTGAATTTCCTCCTAATCGGAAATCTCTTGGTCGGTTTTAACTGACGTAACAGCCTCGAAAATGGCATTAGCCCTACTTTCTGACAGTATTGCAAATCCTTCTTGCATGGCAGCTAAAGATGCCTTCCTCTTGGATTTCCTTCTTATAGGAAATCTTTAGGTCGGCTTTAACCGACCTAAGAGGGAATGTCCAGTAGGACCGAGCCATATCAAAAATATGTGGCACATGATGAAAAATCAAAATTTTTCATATTCTTCTCAGAGATAACCTATGGTTAACCTGGAAACGTGGTAGGTTTTTTTTTTTCTTGAAATAGTTTTTAAACCCGCCAAAAAATAGAAAAAATTCGTTACTGTCCCACGTCAAGTCAAAAACACGCGAAATTTAGTGACTAATACCTTATCATAAACTTCGCTCTGTTCAATCTGCATCACAATAACACTCCAGTTTGACTTGTTACTGAGGGATTTACAAGTCTTTTGAGGCCAATTATTCCTCTGTGGGTTAATTTTCAAGGTCCCGGCGAGCCGCTTAACATCACTGAAATGCGCTTGCTCAAAATTCTTAATTATGCACACTTTTTCAATTGGCAAATTTGCTACCCGGTAAAACGCCGAAACACCTAAGTTTCTGACATTTCGAAAGAAGAAATGCCAGTGTAAAACCTAGTATAAAAATTAGTTTCGGACTAACACCACACATGTTAAGGAAGGTACATGGAAATTTCCATGTACCTTTCTACGCCATACGTCCTAAGGTACATGGAAATTTCCATGTACCTTCCTACACCTCACATTTTAAGGTACATGGAAATTTCCTTTTTCCTCTACGCACTCCTTGTAACTTTTTGCATTACTCTGTAAAGGTACATGGAAATTTCAATCTACCTTAAGATGACACATAAAATTTATGAGGCATATTTATACAGCTCTTCAATCGTTCCCTGTTATGAACGTGTCAGATAGCCCTTAAAAGAAATTTAGTGAGTGAGACGAGGCAGATGTTTCGAAAATATATGATATCACACAGAATTTATTGTAAGATACACAACACCCTGTCACGGTGTTAGCAAGACAGCTCGTTTTGGAATATTCATGGACCTAGAAATTAAGGAAACAACACATGTCAATATATTGTAAAACAATGTTCTGAAATCTTTTAACGTTTCGAAGAGTTCGATTTAGTCTCTGTTTGTTTCGTTTTCAACGACTCAATATTTGTAAACTGCTTGCTCAGAATACGCCATCTCCTTTATATATTTACATGTAATCGGTCTCAAAAGGTTTTTTTTAATTTTTTGTTTCACTTAAAGATATTTTCTAAGCTTTATGAAGGGAATGATTAGGTTTTCAATGCAACATGTACGTTTTCGAAAATTACATAAATGGCGCACTTTTGGATGATAAATGACCCGAGTACTGACCCACAAAGATACTTGACACGTTCATGGGCTCATTCCGCGACTATTTTAATTCTATGTCGAGGAAAAGGTTGTTGTTATTCATCCTGGTAGATGCAATAATAAAGTGTATTATTTCGATCCTCCTATTGTTCCATTGTTCCGACGAGTAGCTGTTCCCTCAGTGGTCCGCTGTTGTACCGTTCTCCTGTTGTTGTGTTTTTTGATCGTGAGCAACCATGCTTCAGGAATTTCAATTTCACTACCCCTGTTGATGTTATTAGGGTGAAGCCTTATGTGAATAGCTTCCCTGACCCTACGTGTGTACCAGTGAGGATCTCGATCAATAAACTTGACCTCTTTCCAAATAGGATAGTGGCCGGTCTCGTGGGTGTGTTCAGAAACGGTGGAGGTCTAGGTAAGGGCGAGTCGTATATCCCCGTCGTGTTCTTTGATCCTCTCCTGCATAGATCTCCCTGTTTCTCCGATGTAGACTTTGCCGCACTCACAGGGAATCCTGTAGACAACACCATCTTGATAATATACTTTATTTAACGATAATACACTTTATTATTGCATCTACCACGATGAATAACAACAACCTTTTCCTCGACATTGACCAGAAATATGGGCGCACAGCACTAAGGTTGATTCGTCGACATGAGCGTTGCTCACGCAAGCTCGCAGGCAATATATACCAACCATCTCACCTTTCTCACAAGGTGTATTAATAACCACATTGTTCTAAGAGACTGCAAGTTCGGCCGCCAGTTCCCACCAGAGGCGCACGCAGAGTCGCTGAACTAGCATCCATGAGATTCCTGAGGGAAAGAATCAGACTGACGCAGAGAGCCCAGGGAGATACGAAGAAAGAAGCCGAATCACCAACACAGGCCATAACATCTGCTCTTTCTGCGGATAACGCTGCAGAGGTACTCGACAAGGTTAAATCCACTACCCAGCGAGTCTTTAATACGACCAAAGACCGTCAACAGCGCAAGTTTGAGAAACTTTTGTGAGAGAAACAGTCTTCTGTTTCTCCTGCGACTTTTGTTGACAAAACAAATTGGGTTGTCAACCTGTCATCCAGGACCCTTAACGAAGCTGAGGTGTCCTTACTGAAGAAAGGTCTAAATTTCGCCGTGACTCCTATGAGCGTCCCACCCACCGAGTTCATCGCCAAGAGTGAGTCAGCACTTAGGCCACTGGATACAGAGCGAGCAGATACAGTCAGGAGATCTGTCAACACCATCCTTCAACAGGCACAACCACCCACACCAAACATCACGAAAGAGCAGCAGGAGGCTCTTAAAAGCCTAAAAGAGGACAATTCCATCATGGTCCTTCCGGTGATAAAGGTCGCGCCAGCGTAATCCTGGACGCTGATACATACCACGCAAAAATGTCAGCGCTAATTGATTCCGGACCATACCAGCTGCTCAACAGAGATCCGACAGACCGCTTGACCCGGAAGCTATCTGAGAAGCTGCTAACTCTGAAACGGAATGGACACATATCAGAGACGGTTTATAATAAGATCGGAACCCGAAACAAACAACCAACTAGAATCTATGGTTTCCCGAAGATCCACAAGGCCGACACACCGCTTAGGCCAATTGTGTCGTGTGTCGACACCTTTCCATACGACCTGTCTGCTTTCTTGGCTAACGTATTATCTCCTCTTGCAGGTAACTCGAACTTTACAGTGAAAAACTCAACTGACTTCGCCTCCACTATCGCTAGTGAAGAGATCCAGGACCACGAGATCATGATGTCTTTCGACGTAGAGTCACTGTTTACCAACGTACCGATCGATCGGATATCCCGCCCCGTTTGTACAGAAGATCACAAAGGCACGAACAACCCCAAGAAGAGAGCCCGTCGCGGAATTTAAATCCACCGCCGTTTTACCTTATGTCCAAGGAGTTTCGTAGTCTCTCCGCCGCTGCCTAGAACAACAAGGCATTTGCACCGTCTTCAAGTCCGACACGACACTTCGGTCACACTTAGTGCGGCCAAAGGACACCGTCAACCCGGCTAAACAAGATGGTGTTGTGTACAGGATTCCCTGTGAGTGCGGCAAAGTCTACATCGGAGAAACAGGGAGATCTATGCAGGAGAGGATCAAAGAACACGACGGGGATATACGACTCGCCCGTACCCAGTTTCTGAACACACCCACGAGACCGGCCGCTATCCTATCTGGAATGAGATCAATTTTATTGATCGAGATCCTCACTGGTACACACGTAGGGTCAAGGAAGCTATTCACATAAGACTTCGGCCTAATGACATTATCAGGGATAGTGGAATTGAAATTCCTGAAGCATGGATGCCCACGATCAAAAAGCACAACAACAGGAGAACGGTACAATAACGGACCACTGAGGGAACAGCTACTCGTCGGAACAATGGAACAATAGGAGGATCGAAATGCACCAATCACAGCCGACCTTTGTGATATAAATGATACCGTGCGATCAGTCGACCTAATCGCCTGAAGAAGACTAGCAGTATGCAGTCGAAACGTCGCGATCCACATCTTAAGTGACTACATCGTGTGACAAACGATAATACACTTTATTATTTTAATTCTAGTCATTTAACACTTAACAACGCAAAATGAATAATTTTTTTTTACCGGTAAATTGATGAAATCTGAACTGTAGCATGTTCACGGACTGTCTTCTCGCCGAGTTTCGATATACAACCTCACTTGTTGGCAGTCCCACAACAATTAATGGTGTACAGCTTCTACCGTTTACCCTAACCTGCCTCCTTACAGCTTATAAGGCTTCCAGCTCACGTCTACTTTCACCGCAAGAATACGTTTGTTTCGTCATACTAATAAGCCAGTTCAATATTTAGTCGGGACAGCACTACGATTCTCAAAAATATAGCTCATAAGATGAAATTCGACCGTTAAACAGCACAGTGAAAATGAAAGCAGCTTGTCCGACAGTTTCGTTTCCGAAACCGCAATGATAGGTTAATTTCTGCGGTTATTAAAAGCATCCAGCTGACCCGGATCCCGCTGATTCTAATTTATAACTCTTCGAATCCGAACAAAACCAACACTTTTCTCAAAATAACACTCTCTCTAAGGTGTAGTGTTTTGCTTTTCTCTGTTTTTGGAGAAATATAAAATAAAAATTAGTTATTTTTGACACATACACAACTTGAGCTCAAATAAACCGGGCACTTATTTGCATCCCACTGAATAAGAACTAGATAAGAATTATATGCCTTGTTATTCAAAGCACACCGACACGTGTAAATGAATGAAGCTGCTCCTAATTACTAGGCCTATACGGAAACCTGAACAATAGCACGCCCAAAATGTCAGTGAGATCATGTCACTGCGGTTTAACGGAATCACGTATTGCAATCCGCCAAAAGGACAAAGAACGATTAGAGCGGTAGCTTCGAGGAGGGAGGTCTGCTCTATTTTGGTTGTTACGATGGGGCCTAAGCAGTGGTACTGCCGAGTTTAGGAGACAAAACATCTGTGTGCAAGTAAGTGGAATGAATCGCGCCCGATCTCCTGAAGCCTATTATTGACCGAGTTTATCAGTGAGATAAGCATGGCGTTTACGCGGCGAACGGCAAAGGTGAAACTTTTGCCGTCTGTCTTGGCTGTTTGTGCTTTTTATAGATTTGTATTTGAGGATATGTAGATTTGTATTTGAGGTGAATAATAGGAGTCGTTTTGCTATTTTTGTGTGATATATTTAAAGAAAAGACCACAAAATCTGCAAAATCAAAGAGGCAATTTTTTGCCGTTTGCCGTAAACGTCGAATTGTAGTTACCTAGGGCCGCGGTGTGGTCTCCTAAAGGAGTTTCAACGGTCAATATTGTCGAAAAGCATAATATATTAATTAATCTTTCTGCTACGTGTATTGGCCATTTTAACAGTACGACTCGATATAATTTAAGTAATTACTGGGCTGTAGATCAATTAAAAAAAGAAAAAAAAAACTATAATATTTTAGTACTGCTTCAAATCTCCTTCGCAGCCCCAAAAGGCTCCGAAGGTGACTATACCGCTTCTTGAGCTTTGGTCAAAAAGTCGTTCAAAGGAAGTGGCACCCGGGAAGTGGTATCTCCCAGTTCGACTTTTTTTTTGGTAGCGAATTTGAACTTTTTCCAACAGAACTAGTCTTTTTAACCGTTCGAAGGAAATGGCTTTACCTCATTTTGAAATGGCAACTGAAATATTTCGATGGTGAATAGATCATTAGATTAATTGTTACTTGAACTAAAATAATGCTCAAGAGCTAGAGAACTAGAGTAAGTGTATGTATAACCATCTGCGTTGATGTATTTTGTTTCTTTAATTTCCAGGTCCATGTCTCGTTCAAAGAGAGAAGAGTACTATTGTTCTATATTGATGTATCTTCCTGTTGGTTAATTAAACCTATTTAATTTTTCAGTAATTTTCAAGCCGTAGTTAGATTTTATATTTCCCAAGATTTACTTGAGCAACTGATTATCAGATGGAGAAATGCTTGCTTATGTCTACATTACTGCGGTATCTCTGAGAAACTTAATCAGGACTTTGTACTTCTGCTCGCATCCAGCCGCTTGCGTTAATGTAGATCTGCCCATTGAAACACAAAAGCAGATAGTCTTCCTCTCAGTTGGCCTTCTGCGAAGGACAAAACCGCTAAAACCACACCTAAAAGTTGACCTATTGACTCTGGCCGCATGTATGCCTTTGGGTCCCTACTCTTTACATGGGTCCAATTTTCTCTTGATCAAACTTAGTCCGGAGTCCCGTGGTACTCCATTTTCTATTACGGAACTTGTTGTTATATCACGAGCTGACTGAAATGATGTAAACAGGAATGACCGAAACTGGTTTTCGTTTTTGTTTTGTTTTGTTTTTTTGTTTTTTTTGTTTTTTTTTACAGTTGAACTCCTCAAGACACGAAAAGAACCATTCACATCATACCACCTCCTCTACATCAAGGACGACGTAGGAACCTGCTGGGAAGATCTTGGACAAAAACTTGGAATTGAGCTAACAATACTTCGAAATCTAGAAGATGAATACCGAAAGAATAGAAAACGGGCTAATCAGGTCTTGCAAATATGGATGGAGGAGAACGGAAGAGACGCTACGGTGGGATGTCTTGCCTGCAACCTTATACAAATTGGACATAAAGAGATTGCAGATAGACTGCTTGGTAAGTAAACAATCTTCCTCCAGCAAAATGAGAGGTCAGTAGTGCTGTCACCACTTGGCCTGTTAATGTACTAGTCAAGTGATAGTCAAGTGTGGCTCATAAATAAATTACACGGGGAATACATTAACGTTGGAACGATCACCGACAAATGACACAGATAGAAGGTAACAAAAAAAGAAAACGAACTGAAATGTGTGTTAAGTATAGGCGGACCGTGGGCCACTTACTTCTCACATCAATGTTAAGGTCTGCTTGATTGATCGCGCCATTGAAATTAGCGGTATTTTGGGGGAGCAAGCAGAAATATTGTTTTTAGATGACGTCATAATCAAAATCTCAGTAATTTATAATTAGGGACGGACCATTAGAAAAGTGATTGGGGAGGGGAGGGGGGAAGGTTAGGAATTTTTTAGCTTAAAGGGCAAGTGTCTGGCACAATTTTTTTAAGGGAGGGGGGTGGGGGCGGTAGTATTCCACTGCCGCGATCTTAATCTTTTTTTTATTATGATTATTCTTTTAAAAGATGAAATGTTTAATACATTAATTGTGATTCACACTACTTACAACACTGGTACGTCTACTTACAAAATTTACGACAGTAATACAACTACTCCAGTCCCTTACATTACTAACGACATTTGCTATACAATTCAATAACTTACGCACTACTTACACTACTTACAATACGATGCAATTGCAGGTGCTACTAACAATACTGTAATTTGCATAACTTACTTCACAAAACAATACGATTACGTATTTAATTTTCCATACTAATACTTACGCTACTTACAATATAATACGATTACTGATGCTACTTACGTTCATATTATAACAATGAGCAATAAAATACAAGATATATATTGATATTGAAATAAAAATCAATAAAATAAGATGGGCATAAATAATTGTACTGGAGTGAGCACTAATTTCTTTTCAAGTAAGTCTTTCTTGTTGATATTTTTTCCGTTTCATGTAATCTTAAGTATCGAATGCAGTCCTTGAATTTTAGGAATTGTTTGGCTTCTTCTGCAGTTCCACAATCTTTTTTTAATTACTATGAAATACTTCAATAATAACTACTTAATAGCCGAGAGTGAGGTCGTTACGGGAAAATCTCAAACTGAGGCCTTGTCGTATTGACCGAACGATAGCGAGGTCAATACGGTAGGCCGAGGTTTGAGATTTTCCCGTAACGACCGAACGGTCGAGGTTGTTAAGTTGTTTATTATATGGCTCATGAATTAAAGAAAAGAAAAAAATATGTTCGAGCGGAAGTTGTCAATTTACATCCGGCGATGCGCGCGTTTACCAATTTATTCATCGTCTCAGACTACACAGTCAGTGAACTTCACCACTGTATTACGCATTCCGTCAAAAGCACACATTTCTTTACGGAAAAAGTGATTGTCACAGCCTCAAAAAGGTATTTTGGCATCGTGGTTTCACAACTTGATAGGGGAGTTTTTCCGACTTTTGTGGCGAAACGTCAACGCATATAAAAAAGACAGAAAGTGCTTCAAAATAGTCCAAACCAACGGTCTTTTGGTGAAAGAAAATACTGATGCTTCAGAATGCAATGCTCAGAATAACTCGATCTTCGCATTCGCTTTCGACAACTTATCTTCGCTTTCTCCATTCTGGGGTTTAAGGAAAAACCGCCCGATTGTTTACAACTGATGATCCTGGAAGCTGATTTACACTTGCTTGTGTTAAAGCGAGGGAATCTATTTGATGAGAACTGTGACGGAGTTCAATATTTCGGTAATTGTTGTGACTAAGATGATAACTTATAAGTTTCTTCGCGGTGTTCTGCTCAGGATGCATGACAGATCTGCCGATGGTGTTTTTCAATCAGCGATTTTAGCTTTACTTAAGACTCGTGTTAGGGTTGGGTTAGTTAGGGTTAATTTGCATAATCCGTAATCGGCCCGTGGGCATTACGGCTGCATAATGACCGCTCGGATCTCGCTCGCTCTTAGCCAATCAGAGCGCGCGTTATATCGGCCACAAGCCAAAGCCATATAATAAATTTGATAAATGACATTGTTTTGATACAACTCCAAATATAACGTTTTGTGCAGTAAAGATGGATTGACCGATTCGATAGATAGTATCAATACGATTCGAAATCAGTCCAGGTGATGTAAATTATCAGGTTCATCAATACAAAAAGTACACGCATCATTGATTCTAAATCCAATTTTGCATAATTTGCCCCTAGCGTAAAGAATAGAATTAATTACTTTGTATTGGAAGGCTTTCACATTTGACTCAAGTGCAACCAAAAGCGCTAACGACAAGATTTTTCTTAATTGTTGGGTTGTGAAATTTGTGGATAATATTAGGAAGTTGAGCATTTTTGGAAACCAGCAACGAATAATAATCTTTTGATTATTTCTCTTTATCATCGAAGATTTTGTTTCCGATTATAAGTGATGGAGATAGTTAATGAGGATAGTTGGTTGATGTATCTAGGCTGTTTGCTTTTAAATGCGAGGTACAGAATGACGGAGACCCGCTCATTGAAGAAAATTGCTTTTGTCAGTTTTGTTCGAAAAATAGATATAGGAGTTTATTGTATTTAAGTTAATTGGAAGATCGTGTATGTAAATGATTCACGACTTAAAATACTTTATAGTACACCGGCTTATTGTCCATTCGAATCTCTTTATCATTCCAAATTAAACAATATGTTTCCAATCACTTTCGAAAGCGAAAGTTTCGCGGAACTCCGACCACCATGGCAAAAGTTCGCGGTAAAATTGATAAGATATCGTATAATCAGAAACTTCATAATTATAATTTAGAAAGAGCAGACTTCCTACGGGTTCTAACAGATGAAGTAAGTACGTCTTCCATGTTGCATTTGAATCGTTAAGCAGTCGTTTTAGCCAGGCCAACCTTAAAGATTTGACCCCTTTCTCATAATCGTTTATCACTGACACGCGAGTTACTTTGTCCGTACCTTACCATAAGAACTTGGATAACAATTGATTCAGTTTATTCTCAATTTTCCTTTGGTGTAGGTAGTAACAAACATAATTTGACGAACTTTGGGATCAGGAAAGATTTAATTAATGTCACCTCACCATAAATAGACAGGCCCCTTGAGGACCAAATATTAATGCGTTTTTTAATACTATCTAGCCTTTCGATAAAGTTCTTTTTCTTCAACAGTTTCCGATCATATCTGAAATATCCCCCCAGAGCTTTAATCAGGATTTTAGGCCACTTGAGAGTAAATGTCAGTAAAAATCAAAACAAATTCTAAAAATGTGGCCACGGTCGAAAATTTGATTTTGCTCATACTTTGTCAGTTTGAAGGCCTAGGTAAGTAACTGAAGGGAATCAAGTTAGTTTTTTGAAATATCTAATATAACTTCAGAAATTCACGAAAAACGGTCATCGTACCGAAAGCTTAGATTTCACTTCGAGATAAACTCAAATTTTACACTTTTCAGCTTCTTGCTACACAGACGTTTACATCGCTGTGAAACGTTCTCAACTTTAAATGTATACACTTATTCTTCCTTAATCAAGATATAGTGATTATTTTCATTTTTTGCGTTTTCTGAGCAAACTGAGCCCCGATCAAGTAGACATACTTTTCTAATTAAAGAAAAAGTCAAAAGTTATGCAAATTAAATGAGGAAAAAGGCTGACCGGTAGTGCTTCAAATCTTCTGATATTGTAGTAAAAGACAGTTCAGTCAATGAATTTTTGGTCTACAGTTTCATTTTTGTGGGATCTACAAGTACTTTTGCATGAACGGCGATAAAAAGTCGACAAAATTGCCGTTTAGCCCCTTTGAAATTTGAAATGTACGCAGCACGCTACAATAGGTAAAAACATTTTTGTTCGCTTGAGACAGGACAATAAAAGCAGATTAATGTCTCTAACGTTTGGAACGCTTTAAAAGTAGTATTTGACACAAAAAATCGCCGACAAGGGAAAAAAACAAAAAAACAAAACAAAACAAAACAAAAACAAACAAACTTTTAAAACGTACTCTCTATCTCCTCGCTGCCCAGTGTCACGCTCGAGCAATTTTTCAAGGAAACATAAATTTGAAACCTTTGGCATTTTTCTCCGTTCAAAATGAGTCAAATTTTGATAAGAAGATCTTTGTTGTTGTTGTGCGAAACCTTGCATTAATGAGAGAGGATTGCCCAGTTAACCTCCTGAACGAGGTAAGAAAGGCCCCAATGGCATATACATATTGAAACGATGTGATAGATTAGCCAGTAGGAGGCTATCTGTTCCCACGAAAAGATAATGTTGTATCAATAACCAAACAAACAACGCACTTATCAACGAAGAATCGGAATGAGTTGGCTGACTTAGAGACAGGCCGAAAAGACGATGCCGCGCGAGTTCTTTCTTCGATACGGTGGAATTTGTGGCGTAAACAAACGCAGTTACGGTCATACCGCTCATACAGTGTAACAGGGATATCAACCTTAAAAATTTCTTTCATTGAGATATAAGTGAAGAATATTTTGGCCAATGTGTGCGTTTCGAGAAACTTCTTGGAATCAACAATCTCACTGATCAGGTGAGGAGCCTCTGACCGCCTCCTGATTAGGTACAGGTCGAGAAGTTGTTGCATGTCACTCAAGGATCTGTGTAAATTACCCACACGGCAAAATGGGAATAAATTCATCCAATTCCATGAATTAGCTAGAAGATTCACAACAGTTCTTCCCTGTGGGCTTAAGCCAGCGACGAGGTCTTTGATGAACAGAGAACCATAAACTCTACCCAATGATAACAGCCCTTATTATATGGCTAGCTCCGTGAGCAGGCAAGATGAATCAAATCCTGCGCTGTGATTGGCTACCCGAGCGGGCAGGATGAAGCTATCTTGCCCGCTCGGGACATAGCAAGAAAGGTTTCCCTGAAAGCCATATAATAAATCCTTTATTGACCAGACTTGTTCGGCCAAGATGGCTTTATATTGGCCTCGCTCTTTTGTTTGCGAGTTTATTATGGACTTTGACTTCGTCTCGGTCCATAAACACGCAGAAAAAGAACTTGGCCAATATCCAGCCATCTTGACCTCGCACTCGGTCAATGATCCATTTATATTCCGGTCCATGATTCGCACTTGCCGGCTTGTAATTTAAAATCACTCTGACCAGATAAAAAGCCACACGCCAATCCTTGTGTTAAAAGTTTTCATCAACGAAAATAGTCGAGGTAAGCAAATACTTTAGGAATAATAAATAGGTGAATAATTTCCGCAGTTTTAACGGTCACACCCTCAGTGACTAACCACTAGTTCTGGTTCTCTCCATGTCACGCATCGCCGAGAGAGAGGGTCCCTCTCTCTCGGCTCTCTCCCGACGTTTCGTGACAGAGAAAGGGCTAGAACTGGACTAGAAGCAACGAAAAAAAATTACAGTGCGCAAGAACTGCACTACTGTTGCGCACAACATTATCCTAATTACGTTTGGCCAACTTGTTGCAACATCCAACATCTTACAGGATATCTTTTCGAATTATTTCTTTTAGCTTATTTGAACTAAAAAGCTTGTTAAATCAAGGTCTAACACGGGGCTCGTAAACTTAATAGGCAGTAGTAGGTGGTATAAAGTAATCCACAAGACTACTTGATAAAGTGTAACTGGCACTATATAAGATTTTCAAAAGTGTAAAACATATTGTAGGTTAAAGATACACCAACATGTCATTGGCTATAAAAAAATATATCCATCATGATTCAGTGCTAAATAGCAATGAAAACCAACCGTGACGTTACAAATTTGGTTTGCAAAAAAAAAATAAAACAACAATTTACACCAGGAGGTTTTTCTCACCCCCACCCGAGCGTTGTCAATACAATTCAACTCTTTTCTCTCCCTTTCTCGCCCTGCAAGTCGATAATGAAACTGATACTGACGTCTCTTTCACCACCCCGATCAATGATACTGAATGCAGCAAAGCTAGGCTTTTATGTACTGGACGAAGCTTCAAAGGAAAGCAAATTGAAAGCTGAATATCACATAATTTTAAAAAGCGATGGAAGGTTGAGTTCTGGAGAAAGCTTCATTTTCTTCCACAGATTTAACTCATCTGCCCAGTCCATCACGTACTCACTGCAGCGTACTAGTACCGTGGAAAGCACTGTAAAGCTATAGTAACCGTTATTATTTCAGAAAAGCCCAACGGTGCGTTTTAGCCGTTCTGAACACCCTTGCCCCTGCAGATTTTAATTGCTTCTGAGAGGATTTATCTAAGCGCAAAGGGAATCTAAGAGCAACTGGTGGGAAAAGAGTTTCAACGCTTCAAATACTCCGTCACTTATCCCAAAACAACTTCCGGTAAGCTGCATAAATTACTTGACCTTTTGCCACACAGATAATCATTTCCAAGAATTTTTTCGCTTTCTCGAAACACCCACATCCTGCCAACATAAGATATTCCTTTTGTTTAAACGTCAGAAAATTTCAAGGACTTTTTGTGGTTTTTGATATCTTTGTTTAATTTCTTTGTGTGGGCAAAATAGTGGAAGTTGTGGAAGTGCTACGTTCATTCTTGCCACAATATTGAAGAACAAACACGACATCGTTTATTTGGTGTGTCACCGAACGTCCCCAGCAACAAAACCTAATTTTTCTGAAATAGGTGCGTTGTTTATTTTCGTGGGAACAGTTGCCTTTTCCAAGTTATTAGGGACCTTTAGCACCGAGAGTTTTCAGGACGGCGACGGCGCCCGGAAGTGAAGTTTTATTTCCGTTTGACGTCGCACATTTGGCGCGAAGTCGTCTAGGCTCGGCGCCGACCTCAAAAGGCTTGTTTTCACGGTGCATAGAAAGCGTGAGCAGATACGAGTCTTTTGTCCGCTTATACTCGTTTTTTTTCCTGGCCTTTTAGTTTTCGCAACTTAAGAGAGTATCTTCGCGTAATTTACTTGAATGGCTTTTGGCATAAAACGTATTTTATTCATCGCATTTTAAAAGGACAGCTGTGGACGCAGACTGGATACGGCGGCATCTGATGATCAAGTGCAAAAATCCAAGTGAGTAAATTAAGCTGCTTGGCCAAGGTGTTAGCTGTTTTGATTCTTTATTCCTATCAAAATTATGCATTATGTTTTACCTCTCGTTTCTCGTTGTTTCACTCTAGGCCGATGGAGTGGAGCGAAGAGCATGATGTGCTTTTTCTGAGAGAAATGCTAGCAAGAAATATTTTTGGAGCAAAGAAAGGAAGTCCCGCTCGTGGACTGGCTTGGGAAGCGATAGTCGACAGTGTGATTGATATCCACTCTCCAAAATTCCAACTGAAGGATTAAAAGGCTGTGCGAGAGCGGTGGAACCTTCTCCGAAAAAAGTTCAGCAAAAAGATGACCGAGGAAGAGAAGGCAAGTGGGATTTCTGTGGAAGAGTTGACGGAGAAGGAATCACTGATCAAGGAGTTAGTCGAGAGAGAAGATACCATGTAAGCAAAGGCTAAATCGGCATCGAATCAGCAATCCAAGGACAACGAGACTGCAGAAAATATCAGGAAAAAAGCGATGGAGAGCCTTAAAGAGACCAAGAAACGCAATTCAGACGAAGGTGGAGCTTCTCCAAAACGTCGTAAGTCGAGACGTGCAGAACCGCTGGTCGACTTTTTGTGAGAGAAAGCAGCGGCTGACCGCGAAATTAGACAACAGGAGTTGCGTGCAAAACAACAGGAACAGGAAAGTCAGCAGCAAATGATGAAAGCTATGATCCTTCAGCAGCACCACATGAATACTGCATTTTTGAATGTTGTGGAAAAGCTACTAAATAAGTAATCAGCCATCAAAGTGTCTTTATTTAAAACATGTTGTTGTTGTTGTATAAGATTTAAGCCTAATGTTTACATGTATTAAAGATTGCATCTTGGACTAAATTGGAAGCCCCATGTTCACAAGTATACATACTTTGAAGAACAAATGTTTTCAATGTTTATCTTGTTTGCTTTTAAATCGATTACTGGAAATATTCTTCTAGAGTTGGCGGCTCCAGGTCG